>WBZP01005143.1_pt1 | contig 13381 bp, 7 predicted proteins | sample 5204301 | NCBI WGS metagenome assembly WBZP01 (sample SAMN12412401, study PRJNA552823) | activated sludge metagenome | isolation source: activated sludge from nitrification reactor of wastewater treatment plant... | place: USA: Pennsylvania | collected 2017 | reverse complement strand
TGACCGCGTTCTACACCTTCCTCACCGCGTGGGGTGAGGTGGCCTACGCGAGCGCCTTCCTGAACACCAACGACAAGTTCACGCTGGCCTACGGGCTGCAGACGTTCATCCCGCGGCCGCCCACCCTGCCGTTGTGGGAGATGCTCACCCCGGCCGCGATCCTGATCACCATCCCGGCGGGCATCGTCTTCTTCTTCGCCCAGCGGCACCTGGTGGCCGGCCTGACCGCCGGGGGAACGAAGGGCTGACCGGCTCTCCTGTGACAGTTGAGGTTACTGGGGCAAGCGTGGCGTTCCGGCATTCTGTCGGTCCGCTCGCCTAGCCTCGTCATCATGGCCACCCGTACGACCTCCTCCCGACCGTCCGCCGCCCGCTCGACGCCGCGTGGCGGGGGGCGGCCGAGCCTGCCCGGCCGGGCTCCGGCGCCGAGGCGGCAGACCGGCACGACCGGGACGGCGCGTCGTCCGGCGGCGCGGGCCGGCACCTCCCGGGGCGCCGGCTCCCGCGGCGCCTCGCGCGGGGCTGCGGGGACCCGGCACCGCGGGCGCACCGGTCCGTCCTGGCCCGTGCGCGTGATGACCTCGCTGTGGATGTGGCTCGCCCACCTCGCCGGCGGTCTCGTCCGGAGGTTCCGCAGCGACGTGATCGATCTGGACCCCGCGCACCGGCGCGACGGCCTCGGGCTGTTCCACCTGGCCCTGGCGATCATCGTGGCCGCCGTGGAATGGGGGCGGATGTCGGGCGCCGTCGGCGGGGCGGTGCACGCCGTGCTGGCCGGGGCGATCGGCCGCCTGGCGCTCGCGCTCCCGCTGGTGTTCCTGGCCGTCGGGGTGCTCCTGCTGCGCAACCCGGAACGGCCCACCTTCTCCGGTGACCGCGGGGCCGGCGACGACCCCGTGCGCCGGCTGCAGCTCGGCTCGACCGTGCTGATCGCCGCTCTCGCCGGGCTCGCCCACGTCGCGGCCGGCATCCCCGACCCGCCCGACGGTGCCGAGCGGATGCGGGCGGGCGGCGGGCTCGTCGGCTACCTGCTCTCCTCGCCGCTGCAGGCGGCGGTCAGTGTGTGGGCCACCGTCCCCGTGCTCACCCTGCTCGCCGTCTTCGGCATCCTGGTGATCACCGCGACCCCGCTGCACGCCGTGCCGCAACGGTTCCGCGACGCCGCGGACGTGCTCGCCGGCCGGGAGCTCGCCGACGTCCCGGAGGCCGACGAGCAGGCGCCTACGTCGTTCCTGCGCAAGCGGCGACGTCGTGGCGAGGCCCCGGGCCGGCTGGTCGGCGACGAGGCGTTCGCCCGCGCCGTCGTCGACGGACCTCCGGCGCCCGGCGGTGGGCCGCGCTCCGGTGCCGCGGGGCGCGGCGTCCGGGGCGGTAAGGACCAGGACCCCGCGACGGACGCGGGCGGCCCGCGGCCGGGGGAGAAACGGCCGGTGGCGGCCGACGCCCTGCTCAGCCGCACCCGGCCCGCCGTCGACACCACGGCGACCCTCGAGCCGCCGCCCACCACCCAGCTGCCGCCGCGGGTGGAGCAGCTGCAGCTCGCCGGGGACGTCGCCTACACCCTGCCGCCGTCGGACCTGCTCACCCCGGGCACCCCGCCCAAGGCGCGCAGCGCCGCGAACGACAAGGTCGTCGAGGCGCTCACCACCGTGTTCGAACAGTTCGAGATCGACGCCCATGTCACGGGGTTCAGCCGGGGGCCCACGGTCACCCGCTACGAGGTCGAGCTCGGCCCGGCGGTCAAGGTCGAACGGGTCACCCAGCTGAGCAAGAACATCGCCTACGCGGTGGCCTCCGCCGACGTCCGGATCCTCTCTCCCATCCCGGGGAAGTCGGCGATCGGGATCGAGATCCCCAACGCCGACCGGGAGACCGTCTCGCTCGGCGACGTACTGCGCAGCCAGGCCTCGCGCACCGCCACCCACCCGATGATCATCGGCGTCGGCAAGGACGTCGAGGGCGGCTACGTCGTGGCCAATCTCGCCAAGATGCCCCACCTGCTGGTCGCCGGTGCCACCGGCGCCGGCAAGTCCGGGTTCGTCAACTCGATGATCACTTCGCTGCTGATGCGGGCCACCCCGGACGAGGTGCGGATGGTCCTGGTCGACCCCAAGCGGGTGGAGCTGACCATCTACGAGGGCATCCCGCACCTGATCACGCCGATCATCACCAGCCCGAAGAAGGCCGCCGAGGCGCTGCAGTGGGTCGTCAAGGAGATGGACGCCCGCTACGACGACCTCGCCGCCTTCGGCTACAAGCACATCGACGACTTCAACGCCGCGGTGCGGGCCGGCACCGTGAAGGTGCCCCCGGCCAGCGAGCGGCGGCCGCGGCCCTACCCCTACCTCCTGGTGATCGTCGACGAGCTGGCCGATCTGATGATGGTCGCCCCGCGCGACGTCGAGGACTGCATCGTCCGGATCACGCAGCTGGCCCGGGCGGCGGGCATCCACCTCGTGCTGGCCACCCAGCGGCCGAGCGTGGACGTCGTCACCGGCCTGATCAAGGCCAACGTGCCGAGCCGGATGGCGTTCGCGACCTCCTCGATCACCGACTCGCGGGTGGTCCTGGACCAGCCCGGGGCCGAGAAGCTGATCGGCCAGGGCGACGCGCTCTTCCTGCCGATGGGCTCGAGCAAGACCCGCCGGGTGCAGGGCGCCTGGGTCACCGAGACCGAGATCCGGGCCGTGGTCGCCCACGTCAAGGGCCAGCTCGGGCCCAGCTATCGTGAGGACGTCGCCGTCGAGGCGCCCAAGAAGCAGGTGGACGACGACATCGGCGACGACCTGGAACTGCTCCTCCAGGCGGCCGAGCTGGTCGTCAACACCCAGTTCGGGTCGACGTCCATGCTGCAGCGCAAGCTGCGGGTGGGCTTCGCCAAGGCCGGGCGGTTGATGGACCTGCTCGAGTCGCGCGGCGTGGTCGGCCCCAGCGAGGGCAGCAAGGCGCGCGATGTGCTGGTGCGACCCGACGATCTGGCGGGCACGCTTGCCTTGATGCGCGGCGAGGACGTTCCGAGCTTGGAAGAACGTGACGAGCCACGCGAGGAGTGGGAGGACGGCGATGAGTGACGAGCAGGGTGCCGGCCAGGCGGCCGGTGCCGAGCAGGCGCCGGGCGAGCAGGTGCCGACCGATTCCGTCCCGCCGCTGCCGGGCCCGCCCCGCCGCACCGAACCGGCCCTGCTCGACCTGCTCGTCTGGGACGCGCCGAACATCGACATGACCCTGTCGAACGTGATCGGGGGCCGTCCGACCCCGGCCTCCCGGCCGCGGTTCGACGCGGTCGCGCGGTGGCTTCTGGCCGGCACCGCCGACCCGGCGGGTGGCGACGCCCGGGTGGCCGAGGCCGAGGGCTGCGTCTTCTGCAACGTGCCGCCGGGCGGCGCGGTGATGATGCGGGGCTGGATCGAGGCGATCCGGTCCTTCGGGTACGCGGTCTTCGCCCGGCCGAAGCTCGGCCCGGACGACGACATTGACGCCGACATGCTCGACCACATCCGGCGCCGGGCCGACGAGGGCCGGTTGCGCCGCCTGGTCGTCGCCAGCGGGGACGGGCGGAACTTCCTCGAGCCGCTCGAGAAGCTGTGCCGCGACGGCGTCGAGGTCATCGTGCTCTCGTTCGCCGAGGTCGCCGGCTATGCGCAGGAGTCGGAGCTGCTGACGTTCCTCGACCTCGAGGACATCCCCGGTGCGTTCACCAGCCCGTTGCCGCGGATCCGGCTCGACAACCTCCCCGAGGGTGGGGCGTGGCTGCCGCCGACCCGGCCGATGCGGGCTCTTCTCGACGAGCCGGCCAGGGGCGTGGGATCTCCCCACTAGGCTGGCCGGGTGCCGCCGCCCCCGATCTCGTCGCCGCCCCCGTCGGGCGGTCACGACCGGGGGCCCGGCGCTGACCGGCGGGTCGCCCTGGTCACCCTGGGCTGCGCGCGCAACGAGGTCGATTCCGAGGAACTGGCCGGTCGGCTCGCCGGCGCGGGGTGGCAGCTGGTCGCCGACCCGGCCGAGGCGGACGTGGCCGTCGTCAACACCTGCGGCTTCGTGGACGCCGCGAAGAAGGACTCGATCGACGCGCTGCTGGAGGCCGCCGACCTGCGCGACGCGGGCGCGCGCACCCGCGCCGTGGTCGCCGTGGGGTGCCTGGCCGAGCGGTACGGCGAGGAGCTGGCGGCCGAGTTGCCCGAGGCCGACGCCGTGCTCGGGTTCGACAGCTACGCCGATCTGGCCGGCCATCTCGATGCCGTGCTGGCCGGTCACCGACCGGCGGCGCACGTCCCGGTGGACCGCCGGACGCTGACCGCGCGGGCCCCGGCCGAGCGGGCCCCGGCCGGGCCACGGGCCCCGGTGGCCCTGCCCGTGATCGCTGCCGACACCTCGGCCGCCCTCCGGCCGGGGGCCCCCGAGATCATCCGGTGGCGCCTGGACGACCGGCCGTGGGCGCCGGTCAAGCTGGCCTCGGGCTGCGACCGGCGGTGCTCCTTCTGCGCGATCCCGAGCTTTCGCGGGTCCTTCGTGTCGCGGCCTCCGGAGGAGGTGCTCGCCGAGGCCCGATGGCTGGCGGGGCGCGGCGTCCGGGAGCTGTTCCTGGTCAGTGAGAACTCGACGTCCTACGGCAAGGACCTGGGCGATCTGCGCCTCTTGGAGCGGCTGCTGCCCGAGCTGGCCGCGGTCGAGGGGGTGCGGCGGGTGCGGGTGTCGTACCTGCAGCCCGCCGAGCTGCGCCCCGCGCTGGTGGAGGCGATCGCGACCACCCCGGGGGTCGCACCGTACTTCGACCTGTCCTTCCAGCACGCCGCCCCCGGCGTCCTGCGCCGGATGCGCCGGTTCGGCGGCACCGAGGCGTTCCTGACCCTGCTCGGGGCGGTGCGGTCGCTGGCACCGACCGCCGGGGCGCGGTCGAACGTGATCGTCGGCTTCCCGGGGGAGACCGAGGCCGAGTTCGAGGAGCTGTGCGCCTTCCTGGAGCAGGCCCGGCTCGACGTGGTCGGCGTGTTCGGTTACTCCGCCGAGGAGGGCACCGAGGCGGCCGAACTGGACGGCGCGCTGCCCACCGACGAGATCGAGGAGCGGGTGCGCCACCTCGTCGACCTCGTCGAGGAGCTGACCGCCCAGCGCGCCGAGGATCGGATCGGGGAGCTGGTCGAGGTGCTGATCGACGGTGACGAGGACGGCGCGCCGGTCGGCCGGGCGGCCCACCAAGGCCCCGAGGTGGACGGCGTCACGCGCCTGGAGCCGATCGACGCGGCCCCGATGGCCCCCGGCGACCTGGTGCGGGCGGTGGTCACCGCGACCGAGGGGGTCGACCTGGTGGCCCGGCCGGAGCCGGCGTGACGGCCGATCGCCCGGGGCCCGATGGCGCTGCCGCCCGCCCCGGCCCCGATCGCACGGACCCGGTACGCCATCCGGCCAGTCCGACGGCGGGCGTGTGGAACATCGCGAACGCCCTCACCCTGCTCAGGCTCCTGCTGGTGCCCGTGTTCGGGTGGCTGCTGCTGCGCGACGGGGGCGTGGACGGCCGCTCGCGCCTGGCGGCCGCCGCGGTCTTCGTGATCGCCGGCCTCACCGACCGCTTCGACGGGGAGATCGCCCGTCGGCGCGGCCTGATCACCGACGTCGGCAAGATCGCCGACCCGATCGCGGACAAGGCGCTCACCGGCACGGCCCTGGTCGGGCTGTCCCTGCTGGGCGAGCTGTGGTGGTGGGTCACTGCCCTCGTGCTGATCCGGGAGATCGGGGTCACCCTGCTGCGCTTCCTGGTGATCCGCCACGGGGTGATGCCGGCAGGTCGCGGGGGGAAGGCCAAGACCGCCCTGCAGGCACTGGCGATCACGTTGTACCTGTTGCCACTGACGTCCGGCTGGCATCGGCTCGCCGAGGTGACCATGGCGGCGGCCGTCCTGCTCACCGTCGCGACCGGGGTCGACTACCTGGCCAAGGCGGGACGGCTGGTGGCCACCTCGGAGCGGACACGGCGCCGACGCGAGGAGCGGGCGGCCCAGCGCCGGTCGTGACAGGCGGTCCAACCCGCCCTCGGGAACACGTCCGAACCAGATCCGGTTGGTGCCGGCGGGTGACTTGACACCGGATGGCGGTACGGTGGGCTACAGGTTGCTACCGCAGCCGTCGATCACAGGCCGTCGGGTCGGCAGAGCGCGCTCGAACGGGAGGAGGGCAGGGGCCATGGTGCTGCTACGGCAGGAGATCGGGGACGTCCTGCGTGACACCCGGCGCGAGCAGGGCCGCACGCTCCGCGAAGTGTCCTCCCTCGCCCGGGTCTCACTCGGGTACCTCAGCGAGGTCGAGCGCGGCCAGAAGGAAGCCTCCAGCGAGCTGCTCGCGTCGATCTGCGGCGCTCTGGACGTGCCGATGTCCGCGGTGCTGCACCGGGTCAGCCAGCGTCTCGCCCTGGCGGAGGGCCTCTCCGACCTGGCGTGCACGATCCCCGCGCCGGACGGGTTCGTCGACCACGAACTGGTCGGTCACGACGTCGGCGCCTCACGAGGCGGTCTGGTCAACGCCGCCTGATCTGCACCCCCCCAGATCTGCACCGACTGATCTGCACTCCCAGATCTATACCGCCTGATCATCTCTGCCCGACTCCGGGCCGCCACTCGGTACGGCGTGGGTCGATGTCGCTTACCTCGACCCAGCGTGACTCGACCCAGCCGGGTCACCCCGCGTCCGATCGGCGCCGGGCGCCCCGTCCGGGACCGTGGCCGCGGGGGCGCGCTCCGAGCGGCGCCTGCGGGCCTCCGTCGTCGGTCGGCGCCGGACCCGCCTGGCACACGGGGCAGTAGAAGGCGGTCCGCTCCCGGGGCGCCGCGCCGACGGGCGCGACCCGGACCGTCCCGCCACAGCGCAGGCACGGCAGACCCGACCGGGCGTGCACGTAGTGGGTGCGCCCGCGCCGGGCGTCGCCGGTCGTGATCTGGACGCCGCGCGCCGCGTTGACCTGCAGCAGCCGCCGCAGGAGCTCCACCAGACGGGCCCGGCGGTCGACGGAGAGATGTCCCACCGGGGTCCACGGCGTGACCCCGGTCAGGAACAGGGCCTCGCTCAGGTAGAACGTGCCCACGCCCGCCAGCACCCGCTGATCCAGCAGCGCCTCACCGAGGGCTCGATCGGGGGCCTCGGCCAGGTTGGCGAGGATCGCCGCGATCGAGCGTTCGTCCCACCCGGGGTCGAGCAGGTCGGGCCCGAGGTGTCCGACGAGCGCGTCCTCCGCGGTGGTGGGCACCAGGTCGAGCATGCCGAACCGATGCCCGACGGCCGTCCAGGTGTCATTGCCGATCACTATCCGGATGCCGTCGGCGGGGCGCGCGTGCCACGCCTCGCCGGTCCGGTGCACGTGCCACGACCCCTCCATCCGCAGGTGGCTGTGCAGGGTGAGGCCGCCGCCGGCATCGGGCGGCTGCAGCCGGCAGAGCAGGTGCTTGCCGCGGCTGACCACTTCCGACACCCGGTACCCGGTGAGGTCCACGGTGGCCAGCGACGGCCACCGTACGTCGCAGACGATGACCTCCCGCCCGGCCAGTGCCGCGTCGAGGCGCCGGGCCGTGCGCCACACCACGTCACCCTCAGGCACGGCGTCGCCCTGCCCCGCGGCGCTGCGCGGCGGCCATCAACCGGCCCGGAGCCGGAGCCCCCGCGGGGTCGCGTGGAACCCCGCCGCGGTCAGCGCCGCAGCCACCGGACTCTCCCCGCGCAGCAGCCCCTCGCCGTCCGCCCGCTCCACGGTCAACCGGCCGAGGGCCCCGCCCCGCACGGCAGTGGCCAGCGCATCGGCGGCGGGCTGGAGCAGCGCCGCGCCGTCCGGGGCGTCGTCCCAGGAGAGCAGCGTGCGCCCCCCGCGCTCGACGTAGAGCACGAGGCGGCCCCCGACCAGCACGACCAGGGCGCCCGCCTTGCGTCCCGGCCGGTGGCCTCGGTCGGTCTTCCCTCCGGACTCACCCTTACCTCCGGACTCACCCTTACCTCCGGACTCACCGGGCCTCTCGGGCCAGGCAAGCGCGGCCCCGTACGGATTGGCCGGGTCGGCGGCCGCCAGCACGACCGCCTGCAGCGCCTCGTCACCCGCCCGCCACGCCCGCCCGCCCAGATCCACTGCGCCCGGATCGCGTCCGCCCGGATCCCGAAGACCCGGATCCCGAAGACCCGGATCCCGCTCACCGCTCGCGCGGGCCCGCAGCCGGTCGACAGCCCCGACACCGGCGAACTGGGCGGCTCCCAGACCCTCGACGAAGTACCCCCGGCGCACCCGGCCCGCATCCTCGAAGGCGCTCAGCACCCGATAGATCGCGGCGAACCCGCCGGTGACGTCCTCCGCCTGGACGGCACCCCGGGTGAGCACCCCGTGACGTTCCAGCAGCAGTTCGGCCGTGGCGTGCGCGCGCACCGTCGGGTCGTCCTCCCGATCCGGCAGCAGCGACCACCGGCCCGTCCCGGTCGGTGGCCCCGTCCGCGTCGGCAGGGCGCCCCGGCGCAGGCGCCCCGGGCCGACGGCGCCGTACCGGGCCCGGACCGGACGTGGCCCGGTGCGGTGCGCCGTCCGGCCCCCGCCCAGCCGGACCCGGAGGGCGGCAAAGGTGTCGTTGCCGACCAGCCCCGCCCAGACCAGGTCCCACAGGGCCGCCAGGAGGGCGTCGTCCGTCGGCAGTGCCGCAGGGCCTGCCTGCGAGTCGGCCCCGCCCGCGAGGGAACGGGCCACCGCATCGGCCAGCGGGCGGAAGAAGTAGGCGCCACCACCGGCGAGCACATCGAGGATCTGCCGGTGCAGGGTGCCGGGCGCCGCGTGCGCCTCGACCAGTTCCGGCGTCAGCGGCGGCAGCGTCAGCGGAGCCAGGTCGGCCGGGTGCAGCGCGACCCAGCCGTCGTCCCCGGGCAGGCTCCCGTGCCCCGACCAGAGCACCTCCCCGGCGGCGAGCAGCTCGTCGAGCATCGCGGGGGAGTAGTCGACCACCCGGGAGGGCAGCACCAGGGTCTCCACCGCGCTCGCCGGCAGCAGCGCACCGGCGAGCTGCTCCACCGCGCGAAGCACCCCGTCAACGCCGCGCAGCCCGCCCCCGACGCCCTGCCACGCCGGCAGGAACCGGGCCAGCTCGACGGCCGGGACGGGCTCGACCTCGGCCCGCAGCGCGGCGACCGAGCGGCGGCGAAGGGTGCGCAGCACCTCGCGGTCGCAGTAGTCGGTGCCCCGGCCGCCGCCGCTCTCGATCGGGCGAAGCTCTCCCTCGACCACCCGGCCGGCCGCGCCCAGCCGGCGCAGCGCGTCGACCACCACGGCGACCCCGAGCCCGAACCGGCCCGCGACGTCCGCCGCCGTGAACGGGCCGTGGGTGCGGGCGTACCGGGCCAGGAGGTCGCCCAGCGGGTCGGGCACCGGCTCGGTGAAGGCCTCCGGCACGCCGACCGGGAGGGGGGTGCCGAGCGCATCCCGCAACCGCCCGGCGTCCTCGATCGCCGCCCAGCGCTGGTCACCGGCCACCCGGACGGCGATCACCCGCCGGGCCGAGCGCAGCTCTTCCAACCAGGCGGTGGCGAGCGGCTCGGGGGCGGGGCCGGCGCCGGGATCGTCGCCCGGCGTCGTCCGGTGGGCCACCTCGGCGGTGGTGAGCGGCCCGAGCAGTCGGAGCAGATCGGCGACGCCCTCGACCCCGGACAGTCGCCGGGACGGCTCGGTGCGTTGCAGTTCCGCCTCGGTGCGGGCGAGGGCCTCCGGGTCGAGCAGGTCACGCAGCGACGCGCCCTCGCCGCGGCCGAGCAGTTCGGCCAGCAGCGACGGGTCGAGGGTCAGCGCGGCCGCGCGTCGCTCCGCCAGGGGGGAGTCGCCCTCGTAGAGGAACTGGGCGACGTAACCGAAGAGCAGGCTGCGGGCGAACGGCGAGGGGACCGTGGTGGTCACCTCCACCAGCCGGACCGAGCGGGCGGTCAGCGCGCGCATCAGCTCGACGAGCCCAGGCACGTCGAAGACGTCCTGCAGGCATTCGCGCACCGTCTCGAGCACGATCGGGAAACTGCTGTAGCGCGATGCGACGTCGAGCAGCTGGGCCGCCCGTTGGCGCTGCTGCCAGAGCGGCTGACGCTGGCCCGGACGCCGGCGCGGCAGGAGCAGCGCGCGGGCCGCGCACTCGCGGAACCGTGAGGCGAACAGCGCCGACCCGCCGAGGGCGTCGGTGACGAGGGAGTCGACCTCGTCCGGGTCGAGCAGAAGGGCCTCGGTGACGTCGGGCGGCCCCCCGCCGGCCGGCCCGCTGCCGGTCAGCTCCCCGCCCGTCAACTCCCCGCCGGTCAACCCCCCGCCGAGGTCGACGTCGGGCAGCCGCAGCACGATGCCGTCGTCCGCCGGCATGGCGGAGACCTCGACGCCGTACCGCTCGCGCAGCCGCGCGGTCAGCGCGAGGGCCCAGGGCGCATGCACCGGCGCCCCGAACGGGCTGTGCACGACGATCCGCCAGTCGCCCAGTTCGTCCCGGAAGCGTTCGACGACGATCGTCCGGTCGTCCGGCACGTGGCCGGTCGCCTGCTGCTGTTCGCGCAGGTAGGTGAGCAGGTTGTCGGTCGCCCACTCGTCGAGCCCGGCCGCGGCCACCCGCTCGCGGGCGCCCGCGTCGTCCAGCACCGCCAGTTCGCGCAGGAACGCACCGACCGCCCGGCCCAGCTCGGCCGGTCGCCCCGGCGCGTCCCCCTTCCAGAACGGCAGGCGCCCCGGCTGGCCAGGAGCCGGGGTGACCAGCACCCGGTCGTGGGTGATCTCCTCGATCCGCCACGACGTCGAGCCGAGGGTGAACACGTCACCCACCCGCGACTCGTAGACCATCTCCTCGTCGAGCTCGCCGACGCGGCGCCCCGCCCCGCGGGTGGACTCCTCGCCGCCCGCCAGGAACACCCCGAACAGGCCCCGGTCGGGGATCGTCCCGCCGCTGGTGACCGCCAGGTGCTGGGCCCCGGGCCGGCCGGTCAGGGTGCCGGTCACCCGGTCCCAGACGATCCGGGGGCGCAGCTCGGCGAACTCCTCGCTCGGGTAGCGCCCGGAGATCATGTCGAGCACGGCCTCGAGCACCCCGCGGGTCAGCGAGGCGAACGGGGCCGCCCGGCGCACCAGGGCCTCGAGGTCGTCCACCGCCCACGGCTCCATCGCCACCGCGGCGACGATCTGCTGGGCCAGCACGTCGAGCGGGTTGGCCGGGACCCGCAGCTGTTCGATACCGCCGGAACGCATCCGCTCGACCACCACGGCGGTCTGCACCAGGTCGGCGCGGTACTTGGGGAAGATCACCCCCCGGGACACCGCCCCGACCTGGTGGCCGGCCCGCCCGACCCGTTGCAGCCCGCTGGCCACGCTCGGAGGTGACTCGACCTGCACCATCAGGTCGACCGAGCCCATGTCGATACCGAGCTCGAGGGTCGACGTGGCGACCACCGCGGGCAGTCGGCCGGCCTTCAGCTCGCCCTCGATGATCGCGCGCTGCTCCTTGCTCACCGATCCGTGGTGGGCGCGGGCCAGCACCGCCGGGGCCCCGGACGACGCCCCCGCCTGGGCCATCACCTGGGCTGGGGGAGCCGTCGCCGTGGTCGATGCGGAGCCCTCGCCCGTGCCGTCCTCTTGGCGCTGCGCCCAGACCTCGTTCAGCCGTGCGGTGAGTCGCTCGGCCAGGCGGCGCGAGTTGGCGAACACCAGCGTCGAGCGGTGGTCCGCGATCAGGTCGACCACGCGCTCCTCGACGTGCGGCCAGATCGAGGGACGGCGCAGGTCGCCCGCCGCGGGGCCGGTCAGGTCGACCTCGTCGGGTTCGGTGCTGCGATTCGGGGCCATCCGGCCGGGCGGGGCGGCGTCCAGATCGGCCATGTCGGGCACCGGCACGACGACGGTCAGGTCGAGTTCCTTGGTCGACGGGGGCTGGACGACGTGCACCCGCCGGGTGCCCGATCCGCCGAGCCAGCGGGCCACCTCCTCGACTGGACGCACGGTGGCGCTGAGCCCGATCCGCTGAGCGGGAGCGGCCAGCAGCGCGTCCAGGCGCTCGAGGCTGAGGGCCAGGTGCGCCCCGCGTTTGGACCCGGCCAGCGCGTGCACCTCGTCGACGATCACCGTGTCCACGCCCGCCAGGGTCGCCCGGGCCTGCGAGGTGAGCAGCAGGAACAGCGATTCGGGAGTGGTGATCAGGATGTCCGGCGGGGTGCGGCCCATCGCCCGGCGTTCCTGGGCGGTGGTGTCGCCCGAGCGAACCCCGACCCGGACGTCGGGCAGCGGCACCCCCAGCCGATGGGCGGCCTGCCGGATGCCGGTCAGCGGGGCGCGCAGGTTGCGCTCGACGTCCACGGCGAGGGCCTTGAGCGGCGAGACGTACAGGACGCGGCAGCTGGCGGCGTCCGGTTCGGTGGCGGGGGCGGTCAGCCGGTCGAGGGCCCAGAGGAAGGCCGCCAGGGTCTTGCCGGAGCCGGTCGGGGCGACGACCAGGGCGTGGTCGCCGGCGCTGATCGCCTGCCAGGCGCCGGCCTGGGCCTCGGTGGGTCGTTCGAAGGCGCCGGTGAACCAGGCCCGCGTGGCCGCGGAGAAGGGCGCCAGGGCGTCGTGCCCGCTCCGCCCCGCCTCGGCCGTCGTCGACATGCGCCACATCCTGCCGGGCACCACCGACAAGTGCACCGGCGCCCGGTCCGACAACCGAACCGGCGCCGGTCCCGGGGGCCACCCGTGGCATGCTCACCCGGTGCGGATGAGCGAGTTCTGGACCCTCGTCGACGGCGAGTTCGGTGCCGCGGCGGGTCGTGCCCTGGTGCGCGACCACGTGCTCGGCGCGCTCGGTCACCGCACCGCCCAGCAGGCCCTGGACGCCGGAGAGCCGCACCGCACGGTCTGGCTGGCGCTGTGCGAGGACCTCCAGGTACCGCCTGAGCGGTGGCTGGGGGCCGAGTCGGCCGGGCCCACCCGGCGTGGACGCCGCCCCGCGACCCGCGCGACACGCCGGACGCCGTGACGCTCGCGTCGAACACCTGTTCGGGCTAGTCTCGTCCACAGCCGCGGGTCGCAGGCATGTTATCCACAGCCTGACCCCCGAGCCCGGCACGTTGACGGTGGTGCGCTCTAGCGTCAGCGACGACAGCTCAGGCACCCGCAACCGATCCGGGGAGATCCCCGGACGACGACCCGCACGAGGTGGATGACATGCCAGCCCCCGCAGACCGCGACAAGGCCCTCGAGACCGCGCTCGCCCAGATCGACCGGCAGTTCGGCAAGGGATCGGTGATGCGCCTGGGTGAGGACTCCCGGCCGCCGATCGAGGTCATCCCGACCGGGTCGATCGCCCTCGACGTGGCCCTCGGCATCGGCGGGCTGCCGCGCGGCCGGGTGGTCGAGATCTACGGCCCGGAATCGTCCGGCAAGACG
>WBZP01005141.1_pt1 | contig 13382 bp, 6 predicted proteins | sample 5204301 | NCBI WGS metagenome assembly WBZP01 (sample SAMN12412401, study PRJNA552823) | activated sludge metagenome | isolation source: activated sludge from nitrification reactor of wastewater treatment plant... | place: USA: Pennsylvania | collected 2017 | reverse complement strand
ACCTCGACGCCCGCGCGGTGCGCGCCACCGCGGCCGAGCGTCCCGACGATGTCGCGGCGCAGATCCAGGCCGCCGACCTCGACCTCGTCGGCGGGCACGTCGAGGACGCCTTCGCCCGGCTGGTCGACACGGTCCGGGCCACCTCGGGTGCCGAGCGCACCACGGCCCGGGACCACCTGCTCGCCCTCTTCGACCTTGTCGGTGCCTCCGACGCCCGGGTCACCGCGGCCCGTCGGGCGCTGATGAGCGCCCTGTTCTGAGCCTGCGGCTCAGGCGCCGGTGAGCGCGGCCCGGGCGTCGTCGGCGGCTCGGCGGCTCCCGGCGAGATGCCAGGTGTACCCCCGGTGAGTCACCAGCTCCGTGTGCCCACCGGCGCCTCGGACGATGGCTGCACCGGGCAGCCAGTCCCATGGCGGCGCGCTGTGGTGGGCGTAGAGCCCGAGCGCCCCCTCGGCAACCCGGACCAGCTCGAGCGACCCGCACCCGAACATCCGCAGCGTCGCCGAGGAGCGCACGAGTGCGCCGAACGGCTCGACGAGATCCGGTACGAAGAACCGGGTCGGGTGGAGGTAGGTCGCCAGGCTGGTCGCCGCCAGCTCGCGGTCGGGCAGGTCCGGCAGCGGTATGCCGTTGCGGGTGCTCCGGACCCCCGGCCCACCGACCCAGACGGTGTCCGAGCCGGCGTGGTAGATCGCGCCGAGGAGCATCTCCTCACCCGCGACGAGCCCGACCGCGCTGGTCCAGCCGGGCAGGCCTGAGGCGAAGTTGAAGGTCCCGTCGACCGGGTCGATGACCCAGCGCCGGCCGGTCGTCCCGACGCCGTGGGCGCCCTCCTCACCGAGCACGCCGTCACCGGGCCGCTCCGCCGCGAGGCGGTCGGTGACGAGCTCTTCGGCGGCGTGGTCGGCCGAGGTGACGATGTCGGTGACCGAGGTCTTCCGCGTGGACGTGACCCCCGACTCGCGCATCCGCGCGGCGAGCCGTCCGGCGGACGTGACGAGGTCGGCTGCCAGACGGACGTCGTCCGGGTCCAGGCCCGCGGGGTGGGTGGTCAGGGTGGCCTACCCGCCCAGCGCGGCCGAGACCACCGAGCGGGCCTCCTCCTGCACCTGCGCGAGGTGGTCCGCGCCCCGGAAGGACTCGGCGTAGATCTTGTAGACGTCCTCGGTGCCCGACGGCCGGGCGGCGAACCACGCCGACTCGGTGACCACCTTGAGACCGCCGATCTTCGCCCCGTTGCCGGGTGCCTCGGTCAGCTTCGCCGTGATCGGCTCACCGGCGAGGGTGTCCGCCGTGACGTCCGCAGGTGACAGCGCGGCCAGCTTGGCCTTCTGCTCCCGGGTCGCCGGAGCGTCGATGCGGGCATACGCCGGGGCGCCATACCGCGCGGTGAGCTCCGCGTAGTGCTCGCTGGGGGACTTGCCGGTCGTGGCGAGGATCTCCGAGGCGAGCAGGGCGAGGATGATGCCGTCCTTGTCGGTGCTCCAGACCGACCCGTCGAAGCGAGCGAAGGAGGCGCCCGCGGACTCCTCGCCGCCGAACGGGCCGGACCCGTCGAGCAGCGCGGGAACGAACCACTTGAAGCCCACCGGGACCTCGACGAGCCGCCGGCCCAGGGCGGTGGCGACCCGGTCGATCATCGAGCTCGACACCAAGGTCTTGCCGATGAAGCCGTCGGCGGCCCACTGCGGGCGGGCCCCACCGTAGAGATAGTCGATCGCCACGGCGAGGTAGTGGTTGGGGTTCATCAGCCCGCCGTCGGGGGTGACGATGCCGTGCCGGTCCGAGTCGGCGTCATTGCCGGTGGAGATCTGGTAGGCGTCCTTGTTCGCGATGAGCGAGGCCATCGCCGACGGGGAGGAGCAGTCCATCCGGATCTTGCCGTCCCAGTCCAGCGTCATGAACCGCCAGGTCGGGTCGACGAGCGGGTTGATGACGGTGAGGTCGATGCCCAGCCGGTCGGCCATGACCCCCCAGAACTCGACGGACGCCCCGCCGAGCGGGTCGGCCCCGATGCGGATCCCGGCCCGTCTGATCGCCGCGATGTCCACGACATTGGGCAGGTCCTCGACGTACGTCCCGAGGAAGTCGTATGCCGTGGCAGCGGCCCGGGCCCGCGGGAAGGGGACCCGCTTGACCCCGGCCAGGCCGGCCCGGATGTAGTCATTGGCCGCGGCGGCGATGACCTTGGTGGCGTCGGTGTCGGCCGGTCCGCCGTGCGGGGGGTTGTACTTGAAGCCGCCGTCGCTCGGCGGGTTGTGCGAGGGCGTGACGACGATGCCGTCGGCGAGCCCGATCCCGGCCGGGAGGTCGTCGACCCCACCGATCTTGCCCTTGTTCGCCCGCAGGATCGCGTGCGAGACCGCCGGCGTCGGGGTGTAGCCGTCGTGGTCGTCGACGAGGACCGTGACCTCGTTCGCGGCGAGGACCTCCAGGGCCGAGGCCCAGGCCGGCTCGGAGAGCCCGTGCGGGTCACGGCCGATGAACAGCGGCCCGTCGAAGCCCTTCGAGCGCCGGTAGTCGACGATCGCCTGGGTGGTGGCGAGGATGTGGGCCTCGTTGAAGGCGGTCCGCAGCGAGGAGCCCCGGTGCCCGGAGGTCCCGAAGGCGACCTGCTGGTCGACATTCTCCGGGTCGGGCGTCAGGGTGTAGTACGCCGTGACGAGGTGGGCCACGTCGATGAGGTCGGAGGGCTGTGCCGGCTGTCCGGCACGGGGGTGCGACATACCGCGTCCTTTCAGGAGAGGAGAACCGGTCAGTCCTCGGGAGCCAGCCAGACCGCGCTGAACGCGGGCACGACGATATTGACCGCGCACGGCTGACCCGCCCACGGGTAGGGCTCGGCGTCGAGCATCAGACCGGTCGAGCTGGGGGCCTCGGGGCGGTAGCCCGCGGTGTCGAGGACGACCCGCCACCGGCCACCGCGCGGCAGGCCGATGCGGTAGGCGTGATGAGTCTCCCCGCTGAAGTTGATGACGACGGCCATGACCGGGGCGTCGGAACCGGCGTCACCGCGACCGATCCGCAGGTACGAGATGGTGTTGGCCCCCGAGTCGTCGGCGTTGATCCACCGGAAGCCGGCCGGGTCGTCGTCGAGCTCCCACATCTCGCGGCGGTCCCGGTAGATCCGGTTCATGTCCTTGACCAGGGCGTGCACCCTCATGTGCGCCGGCTGGTCGAGCAGCCACCAGTCGAGGCTGCGGCCGTCGGCCCACTCCGACTCCTGGGCGAACTCCGAGCCCATGAAGAGCAGCTGCTTGCCAGGGTGGCTCCACATGTAGGCCAGGTAGGCCCGGACCGTGGCGAGCTGGTCCTCCCGCGAGCCGCGGACCTTGCGCATCAGCGAGCCCTTGCCGTGGACGACCTCGTCGTGGCTGATCGGGAGGACGAAGTGCTCGGAGTACTGGTACATGAGGGCGAAGGTCAGCTGGTTGTGGTGGTACTGGCGGAAGATCGGCTCCTGCCCGAGGTAGCGCAGGGTGTCGTTCATCCAGCCCATGTTCCACTTCAGCGCGAACCCGAGCCCGCCCTGGTCGGTCGGGGCGGTGACCCCGGCCCACGAGGTCGACTCCTCGGCGATCATGACGATGCCCGGCACCCGCTTGGCCGTCGTGGCGTTGACCTCCTGGAGCAGCTGGACCGCCTCGAGGTTCTCCCGGCCGCCGTACTTGTTGGGGATCCACTCGCCGGGGCGGCGGGAGTAGTCGAGGTAGAGCATCGAGGCGACCGCGTCGACCCGGAGCCCGTCGATGTGGAACTCCTCGAGCCAGTAGACGGCGTTGGCGACGAGGAAGTTGCGCACCTCGTTGCGGCCGAAGTCGAAGACGTGCGTGCCCCAGTCGGGCTGGTCGCCCTTGCGCGGGTCCGGGTGCTCGTAGAGCGGCCCGCCGTCGAAGCGAGCCAGCGCGAAGGCGTCCCGCGGGAAGTGCGCCGGCACCCAGTCGAGGATGACGCCGATGCCGGCCTGGTGGAGCCGGTCGACGAGATGCTTGAACTCGTCGGGGTTGCCGAACCGGCCGGTGGGGGAGTAGTAGCCGGAGACCTGGTAGCCCCAGGACGGCCCGTAGGGGTGCTCCATCACCGGGAGCAGCTCGACGTGGGTGAAGCCGAGGTCGCGGACGTAGTTGACCAGGTGCTCGGCCAGGTCGAGGTAGGAGTGCCCCTGGCGCCACGACCCGAGGTGGACCTCGTAGATGCTCATCGCCTCGAACTGCGCCGGGCGGGAGGCCCGCTCGTCGAGCCAGTCCTGGTCACCCCACGAGTAGTGCGAGTCGAAGACGATCGACGCCGTCGAGGGGGCCACCTCGGTCGAGCGGGCAAGCGGGTCGGACTTGAGGTTGACGTGGCCGTTCTGACCCCGGATCGCGTACTGGTACTTCGTCCCCTCCCCGACCCCGGGGACGAAGAGCTCCCAGATGCCGGAGGGGTTGAGCACGCGCATCGGGTGGCTCCGGCGGTCCCAGCCGTTGAAGTCGCCGACGACGTGGACCGCGGTGGCGTTCGGGGCCCAGACGGCGAACGAGGTGCCCCGGACCGTGCCGAGCGGGCCGCCATACTCGCGGATGTGGCTGCCGAGGACGGTCCACAGCTGTTCGTGCCGCCCCTCGTTGATGAGGTGACGGTCGATCTGGCCGAGGGTCGGGGCGAACCGGTAGGGGTCGTCCTGCTCGTGCTCGACGCCGTCGTCATAGGAGACGAGCAGCCGGTAGTCCTGGGTGCTGGTGACCCCCGGCGCGGTGGCGGACCAGATGCCGCCGCGGACGTGGGACAGCTCCATGATCCGGTCGTCGGCGAGCCGGACCCGGACGTTCTTGGCCAGCGGGCGGAAGGCGGTGACGGTGAGCCCGCCCGGCCCTTGGTGGTGCCCCATGAGGTCGTGCGGCTGGGAGTGCCGACCCTCGAGGAAGGCGAACAGCGCGCTCTCGTCCTGGATCGAGACGATGGTCGGTTCAGTGCTCATCTGGCTACGCCTCGCTGGTGAGTCGGTCGATGGCGGAACGGGGTATGCCGAGCCATGTGGGCCGGTGTCGGGCTTCGTAGACGACTTCGTACAGGGCCTTGTCGAGCTCGAGCGCAGCCAGCAGGTCGCCGAACCGAGCCGCAACACTGCTGACTCCACCGTATCCCCGAAGGAAGGCTGCACGGCAGGCGAGGGCCCAGGCGTGCGCCGCCTCCGGGTCGGCGCCGGGATGGGCCGCGAGGTGCGCGGCGGCCGCGTAGTCGAACGAGCGCAGCATGCCGGCGACATCCCGCAGGGCCAGGTCGGGCTGGGAGCGCTCGGTCAGCGGGCGCAGCGGCTCACCCTCGAAGTCCAGGAGCACCCAGCCGCGGCCGGGGACGTCGAGGACCTGGCCGAGATGGTAGTCGCCGTGGACCCGCTGGAGGGTGGGCCACGCCCCGGTGGCCCCCCGGTCGAGGACCCGGCGGATGGCGTCCTCGTGGGCTGCCAGCGCGGGCACCTCCGTGACGGCGGCGGTATGCCGGTCCTGCCACGACCGTCGCAGCCGGTCCTGGTCGGCGGGGGTGGCCGGGCGGGTGGGGAGGGCCCGGGCCAGGTCGGTGTGCACCTGCGCCGTGGTCGCCCCGAGCGCTGCGGCCCGGTCGGCGAAGTCCGCCCCGGTGGCCAGAGCGGTCAGGGCGACCCGCCAGGCATCCGTGGTGCCCGCGAGGAACTCCTGGGCGAAGGCGAGCTGCCCGTGCAGTGGAGCGCCGTTGGCGTCCTCGCCCCAGGACCCGTCGACATAACCGACACTCGCGGGAACGCTGCGGCAGCCCACCTGGGCGAGGGCCTGCTGGAGGATGATGTCGGGGTTGTCACCGGCGCTGAGCACGCGGAAGACCTTGACGATGGCTGGGGCCGCCGGCTCGCCCGACCGGTCGAGCAGATCGCAGATGACCGAGGTGTTGGACTGCTCCCCGCTGAGCACCCGCGAGCGGCTCACCGACACCGCCGGGTCGCCGGACCCATATCCGGTGAAATGCCACTCGGGCGTGTCGCTCTCGCCGCTGGCCTGGGCGAGGACCCGGTTCTGCATGAAGGCGTAGAGCTGTTGGACGTAGACCGGGTCGTGCGGCGCGTCGTAGACCCACCGTGTCCCGAGGACGCTGTGCTCGAGCGTCCCGACCAGCGCCGCCTCGGCCCCCGCGAGCGGGGCCCCCCGGTAGGTCAGCGGCACCTGGTAGGTCGTCGGCGCCGCGGCCGCGTCGTCTCTGAGGATGAGGGTCTCGATGCCGACCTCGCCGGTGGGGTCGTCGAGCCGGAACCCCCGCATCCGGGACAGCCGCGGCTCATGGCCGTGGCCGGCATACCACCGCTGGAGTCCGATCCAGGAGGTGACGAGCTCGACCTTGCCGGGGGTGAGCGTTGCGCCGGTGTGGATGGTCGACATCGTCAGGCCCTCGTCACCAGGGGACGACGGTGAGGATGTGCACCGGCTCGGAGTCCGGGCCTAACCGGAGGTAGTTGTTCTCCCCCCAGACCCAGGTCTGGTCGGTCACGTGGTCGTGGACCCGGAAGGTCTCGGTCCAGCCCAGCCCGAGCTCGGGCATGGTGAGGTGGACGACCGACTCCCGGGTGGCGTGCGGGTCGAGGTTGGCCACGACGATCACCGTGTCGCGCTGCCCGTCGGGCATAACCCGCGACTTCGAGAAGCACATGATGTTCGCGTCGTCGACGGCGTGGAAGCGCAGGTTCCGCAGCCAGCGCAGCGCCGGGTGCTGGGCCCGGACCCGGTTGAGCATCGTCAGGTAGGGGGCGAGCGTCCGGCCGGCCTTGGGGCCGCCCGGCTCGTAGTCGCTCCACCGACGGTCCTTGTACTCGTACTTCTCGTTGTCGACCTGCTCCTCCGCCCCGGGGCGTGCGACCGACTCCATCAGCTCGTACCCGGCATAGATCCCGTATGTCGGGACGAGAAGGGCGGCGAGGGCGGCCCGCAGCTTCCACGCGGTCGGTCCGCCGTACTGCATGTATGGCGTGAGGATGTCGTGCGTGGTCGGCCAGAAGGACGGGCGCATATAGGTCGCCGCGTCGCCGGAGAGCTCGCGGCAGTACTCCTCGAGCTCCCACTTCTGGTTGCGCCAGGCGTAGTAGGTGTAGGACTGCTGGAAGCCGGCCTTGCCGAGAGTGTGCATCATCGCCGGCTTGGTGAAGGCCTCGGCGAGCCAGATGACCTCGGGGTGGTCCTTGGCGACATCGGCGATGAGCCACTGCCAGAACTCGACCGGCTTGGTGTGCGGGTTGTCGACCCGGAAGATCTTCACGCCGTGGTCGACCCAGACCTGGATGACCCGGCGGACCTCGGCGTAGATGCCCGCCGGGTCGTTGTCGAAGTTCATCGGGTAGATGTCCTGGTACTTCTTCGGCGGGTTCTCGGCGTAGGCGATCGTGCCGTCGGCCCGGGTGGTGAACCACTCCGGGTGGTCCGTGACCCAGGGGTGGTCGGGGGAACACTGCAACGCCAGGTCCATCGCGACCTCGAGCCCCAGGTCGGCGGCGGCGGCGACGAAGTGGTCGAAGTCCGCGAAGGTGCCCAGGTCGGGGTGGATGGCATCGTGCCCGCCGTCCGCCGAGCCGATCGCGTATGGCGACCCCGGGTCGTCGGGCCCACCGCCCAACGTGTTGTTCTTGCCCTTCTTCGCCGCGCTGCCGATCGGGTGGATCGGAGTGAGATAGATGACGTCGAAGCCCATCGCCGCGACGGCGGGCAGCCGCTGCTCCGCGGTCCGCAAGGTGCCGGAGGCCCATGTGCCTGTCGCCGCGTCGAAGCGGCAGCCCTCGGAGCGCGGGAAGAACTCGTACCACGCACCGAAAAGGGCGAGCTCGCGTTCGACCAGGAGGCGATAGCGAGGGCTGGGGCTGACCATCTCGCGCAGCGGGTGACGCGCCAGGGCCGCGCGGACGCCGTCGGCCGTGCCGGCCCGCAGCCGAGCCTGCGCCGGGCGCGCCGTGTCGCGCAGTGCGAGGACCGCGTCCGGCAGAACGGCGGGGACCGGTTCGACGGTGTCCGGCCAGGCACCGATGGCCCGCTCGATGACCCGGGCCCCCTCCTCGAGCATCAGCTCGACGTCGACGCCGGCGTCGACCTTGATCGTGCCGTCGTGCTCCCACGTGCCATAGGGGTCGGACCAGCCCTCGACCCGGTAGGTCCACCAGCCGGCGCTGGTCGGGGTGACCTCGGCGACCCAGGTGTTGAGGCCGGGGTTGACGCAGGTCATGGGGACGGGGTGATCGACGCCCTCGGGGTCGGTGAGGACCGCCGTGGCGTTGACGGCGTCGTGTCCCTCGCGGAAGACCGTCGCCGTGATGGTGAAGGTCTCGTGAACAACAGCCTTCGCCGGACGGGTGCCCCCGTCGACCAGGGGTCGGACGTCCTGGACCGGGATCCGGCCGATCGGCGCGATGCCCGGCAGCAGCGAGGCGGCCGGGTCGAACGGGGGAGCGGCCGTCACGGCCGCCACCTGCGCGGGAGCGACCTTCGAGATGGCCCGGCGGCTGGCCTTGGGGCGGGGGGTGGCGGCCGAGTCGTCCGTACTCGAGGCCTGAGCTCGCGGACGTCGGGCGGGCTGCTTCGCACTCACGAGCCGAACCTATCGCGGGTGGTCCGCCGTTGTCCGTGAGGGGCGGACCCTGGTGACCGACCCCTCACGCGGGGGGCAGGGGTGGGTGGAGCCGTCGGTGCACCACGCGCGCACGTATAGTTGCCCCCCGTGAAAGCCATCCGTCGCTTCAGCGTCCGCACCGTCCTCCCCGAGCCCATCGCCGCTCTCGGGGATCTTGCGAGCAACCTCCGGTTCTCGTGGCACGCTCGCACCCGCGAGCTCTTCGCCAGTATCGATCCCGTTCGCTGGGCCGAGGTCAACGAGGACCCCGTCCGACTGCTGTCGCGACTCTCCGCCGAGGAGCTCGCGCAGCTGGCCGAGGACTCCGCTTTCGTCGAGCGAGTCAACGCGGCAGCGACAGATCTGCACAACTACCTGACCGAGCCACGCTGGTACCAGCGCTGGTCCGAGACCGTCGACGGCGGGGCCCCCAAGGCGATCGGCTACTTCAGCCCCGAGTTCGGCATCACCCACGTCCTGCCGCAGTACTCCGGCGGCCTCGGCATCCTCGCCGGCGACCACCTCAAGTCCGCCTCCGACCTCGGCGTGCCGATCATCGGGGTCGGCCTGTTCTACAAGACCGGCTACTTCAAGCAGTCGCTCAACGCCGACGGGTGGCAGCAGGAGACCTACCCCGTCCTCGACCCGGACGGGATGCCGCTGGCCCTGCTCCGCGAGCCGGACGGCACCCCGTGCGTCATCGAGCTCACCCTCCCCGGTGGGCGCACGCTTTACGCGCACATCTGGAAGGCCCAGGTCGGCCGGGTCCCGCTGCTCCTCCTCGACTCCGATGTCGCCGAGAACGACGATGCGACTCGCAATGTCACCGAGGCGCTCTACGGCGGTGGCGGCGACCGCCGGATCGAGCAGGAGGTGCTCCTCGGCGTCGGTGGGGTCCGGGCGCTGCGGGCCTGGTCCCGGCTGACCGGGGCGCCCAATCCGGACGTCTACCACACCAACGAGGGCCACGCCGGCTTCCTCGGCGTCGAGCGGATCAGCGAGCTGGTCCGGGACGAGGGGCTCACCTTCGATGAGGCCCTCGAGGCGGTCCGGGCCTCGACGGTGTTCACCACCCACACGCCGGTCCCGGCCGGTATCGACCGCTTCGGTGCCGACAAGATCCACCTCTACTTCGGCGGCGACTGCGCTGTCCCCGGCGTGCCGCTGGACCGGCTGCTCGCCCTGGGTGCCGAGGACTACGAGGGCGGTCAGCCCGGGATCTTTAACATGGCGGTCATGGGGCTGCGCCTCGCGCAGCGGGCCAACGGCGTCTCCCAGCTGCACGGCCGGGTCAGCCGGGAGATGTTCGACGGTCTGTGGCCGGGCTTCGACAACACCGAGGTCCCGATCGGCTCGATCACCAACGGGGTGCACGCCCCGACCTGGGTCGACCCGCTGCTCTCCCAGCTCATCGAGCGCAGCCTCGGCGCCTGGGACCTCGACGACCCCGCCACCTGGGAGCGGGTCCCGACGATGCGCTGGGAGGACCTGTGGGCCACCAAGCGCGAGCTGCGGGCCCAGCTCGTCGCCGACGCCCGCAAGCGGGTCCGCAAGTCGTGGATCCAGCGCGGTGCCAGCACCCCCGAGCTCGGCTGGGTGGAGGACATCCTCGACCCGGACGTGCTGACGATCGGCTTCGCGCGGCGGGTGCCGACCTACAAGCGGCTCACCCTCATGCTCAGCGACCCGGAGCGGCTCACCAAGCTCCTCCTGCACCCTGAGCGGCCGATCCAGCTCGTCATCGCGGGCAAGTCGCACCCGGCGGACGACACGGGCAAGAAGCTCATCCAGCAGCTGGTGCGCTTCTCCGACGACCCGTCGGTGCGGCACCGCATCGTCTACCTGCCGAACTACGACATCGAGATGGCGCAGTACCTCTACCCGGGGTGCGACGTCTGGCTCAACAACCCGCTGCGCCCGTTCGAGGCCTGCGGCACGTCGGGCATGAAGGCCGCCCTTAACGGTGGCCTCAACCTCTCCATCCTCGACGGCTGGTGGGACGAGTGGTTCGACGGCCAGAACGGCTGGGCGATCCCGACTGCCGACGGCGTCGCGGACCCGGACCGCCGGGACGACCTCGAGGCCGCCGCGCTCTACGACCTCATCGAGAACTCGGTCGCTCCGCACTTCTACGACCGGGACGCCAACGGCCTGCCGCCGCACTGGCTGTCGATGGTCTCGCACACCTTCGCCACGCTCAGCCCCAAGGTCCTCGCGAGCCGGATGGTCCGCGACTACACCGAGAAGCTCTACGGCCCGGCGGCGCGCGCCGGAGTCGCGCTCGACGGCAAGGGCTGGCGCGGGGCGAAGGCCTTGGCGGCATACAAGGCGAAGGTCCGCGCGGCCTGGCCCTCGGTCCGGGTCGACCACGTCGAGTCGTCCGGCGTCTCGGACTCGCCGCAGATCGGTGACGTCCTCGAGGTGCACGCGTATGTCGACCTCGACGGGTTGACGGCGGACGATGTCGAGGTGCAGTTCGTCCACGGTCGGATCACCGAGTCGGACGTCCTGTGGGACACCCAGTCGCTGCCGCTGCAGCTCGGCGAGTCCTTCGAGGGCAGCCGGCACCGCTTCGACGGGACCCTGCGGTTGGGTCGGACCGGCTCGTTCGGCTACACGGTTCGGGTCCTGCCCAAGCACCCGGCGCTCGTCGGTGGCGTCGAGCTGGGGCTGGTCACCAACGCCTGAACCCATCCGTGGTCCCCGGAGGGGGTATGCCGACCCGGCATACCCCCTCCGGCGTCTGCGGTCCGGCCGTCGGCTCGCACCGGCGGCGGCCGAAGGAGCGGGTCAGGTGGGGTCGGCGACCCGGTACACGCGCATCGAGGAGGCGGTGACCCGCTCCACCGTCGAGGTCGCCCCAATCTGGAGGACCGGGCCGCGGCCTTGTGGCCGCGAGTAGGCGCTGTCCCAGACCAGCCGGTATGCCGTGGCCCCGGGCGGCTGGGGGAGGGCGATGTCGCGGTCCCGGGCGCCGCCGTGGAAGACGATGAGCACCCCGATGCCGCCGACCGCGGCGCCGTCGAGGTACATCTGCACGGTCCGGGTGCGCGGGTCCTCCCAGTCGCGGGCCGACATCAGGTGGCCGTCCGCGTCATACCAGGCCAGGTCGGTCGAGCCGTCGGCGTGCTGGGGGCGCCCGGTGAAGAACCGGCGCTGCCGCAGCACCGGGTGGTCGCGGCGCAGCTGGGTCAGATAACGCGTCGTCTCGAGGAGGTCGTTCTGCCAGGGCTGAAGGTGCCAGGAGAACCAGGAGAGGTCGTTGTCCTGGCAGTAGGTGTTGTTGTTGCCCCGCTGGGTCCGGCCGAACTCGTCGCCGGCGTTGATCATCGGGACCCCGGTCGCGAGCAGCACGGTGCCGAGGAGGTTCCGCATCGTCCGCTGCCGTTGGGCCTGGACGCGGGGGTCGTTCGACGGGCCCTCGGTGCCGTGGTTCCATGACCGGTTGTCGGTCGTGCCGTCGCGGTTGCCCTCGCCGTTGTCCGCATTGTGCTTGGTGTTGTACATCGTCAGGTCGGCGATGGTGAAGCCGTCGTGCGCCGCGACGAAGTTCACCGAGGCGGTCGGGCCGCGGTCCCGCGCCCAGAACAGGTCGGCCGAGCCGGCCAGCCGGGTGCCGAGGTCGCGGACGCCATACCCGGGCTGGTCGGCCGTGTCGCGGGCGACGTCACCGAGCCAGAAGTTGCGGGCGGTGTCGCGGAAGCGGTCGTTCCACTCGACGATCGGCGGGGGGAAGTCGCCGGTGCGCCACCCGCCGATGCCGACATCCCATGGCTCGGCGATGAGCTTGACCTGGGTGAGCACCGGGTCGGTGCGCAGCGCGACGAGGAAGGGGTGGTCCGGGTCGAAGTCGTGGGTGCGCCCGCGGGCAAGGGCGACCGCGAGGTCGAAGCGGAAGCCGTCGACATGGACCTGCTCGACCCAGTAGCGCAGCGAGTCCAGGACCATCCGGCAGACCACGGCGTGGCGCAGGTCGACGGTGTTGCCGCAGCCGGTGACATCGATATCGACGCCTCGGGCGTCGAGACGGTAGTACGCCCGGTTGTCCAGGCCCCGCAGCGAGAGGGTGCACCCGTCGGCGGACTGCTCGCAGGTGTGGTTGTAGACGACGTCCAGGATGACCTCGATCCCCACCCGGTGCAGCTCCTTGACCATCGACTTGACCTCGTCGAGGCGCCCCTGCGGGTCGCGGGCGTGGGCGTAGGCGCCGTGCGGGGCGAAGAAGCCGAGGGTGTTGTAGCCCCAGTGGTTGCGCAGGCCGCGTTGGACGAGGTGCGCCTCGGAGGTGAAGGCGTGGATCGGCAGCAGCTCGACCGCGGTGACGCCGAGGCGCAGCAGGTAGTCGGTCGTCGCCGGATGGCCCATGGCGGCATACGTCCCGCGGAGCGGCTCGGGAACCCCGGGCAGACGCATGGTGAGGTTGCGCACATGGGTCTCGTAGATGACCGAGTCGGTCCACGGCCGGCGTGGCGGCGCGTCCGAGCCCCAGTCGAAGCGCTCGTCGACGACGACGCATCGGGGGACGGCCCCGGCGGAGTCACGGTCATCGATGACGAAGGTGTCACCGACGAGGTCAGGGCCGACGCGGTGGGCGTAGATCTCCGGCCGAAGCGACACCTCACCCTCGATCGCCCGGGCGTAGGGGTCCAGGAGCAGCTTGGCCTCGTTGTACCGAAGGCCCAGGTCAGGGCGCCACGGACCGGCGGCGCGGACGCCATACCGCTGGCCCACCCCGACCCCGTGGATCCGGCCGTACCACCAGCCATGGGCGCGCTCGACCAGCG
>WBZP01004019.1_pt1 | contig 13386 bp, 13 predicted proteins | sample 5204301 | NCBI WGS metagenome assembly WBZP01 (sample SAMN12412401, study PRJNA552823) | activated sludge metagenome | isolation source: activated sludge from nitrification reactor of wastewater treatment plant... | place: USA: Pennsylvania | collected 2017 | reverse complement strand
GCGAGAGAAACCGCTCTTTCAGGCAGGATCAGCACATCCGGTGAGGCCAAGATTCGATGTGGTCGGTATCCGCCTCGAGCGGGGCTGTAAGGAGGAGTACGATACACCTCAATTGTGACGAGTCCGATTCTTGATCGCGTCCAGTCTGATCTTATCTAAACTGATGTGTACTGATTTCTCTTGGGTGACGATCACCGCACCAGGAGTTTGTCCTTTTGCTTTTTTGACCCACTTGCGCCTGGTGTAGATGACCTCGCCTTTGCCGCTTTTCTTCAGATCGCTGTAAAGCAGGGCCAGGCTTGCTGCATCACGAAGCGTTTCCGGTGGAGGATCCGTCCCTTTCTCCAGGCGAACCACGACGTGTGATCCTGGCGTTCCGCGTGCATGTAGCCAAAGATCATCGCTCTTGGCCAGGCCGAAGGTGAGTTCATCGTTCTCGCAAGCATTGCGTCCAACGAAGATCGGGAGCCCGTCGGTTGAGGTAAATCGACGGAACGGGCCTCGTGGCTGAGCAATGGTGCGAGCTCTCGTACTGGCGGCGACGCTCGGCCGGGGAGAGGGTGTTGCAGGTGGAGTCCAAGTTTCTTGCTCAATGTCCTGAAGTTCTTGGCGCAGCCGCGCGAGACCAAGCTCGGCTTGCTCAATGCGAGGTTTGAGTTCCCGTTCAGCGACCAGATGTTTTCGATGTTTTCGAAAGTAGTCGTCCATATTGCCATGCGGTGATTTCATCGGGTCGAGCGGAATCGTGATCGTAGGAAGCTGCTCATCAAAGTAATCGGTCACCTCGATATGATCGGTACCCTTCGTGATGGCCCCGAGATTGGATTTGATCAATTCGCCATACCGCGCATAGTCATGGTAGGCGGCTGCTTTTTCGAGGTCGCCCCGCCAGGCTTCGATCAACCGCTGCTCTTTCTTGAGCGATTTCTTGAGAACGCGTCGGAGTTCTTCTCTAATTTGGTCAACGGTGTGGGTGGACTTTTGCTCGCGATAATAGGCATCAATCGCTTCTGAAACAGGGTGCACGCCACCGGCTGGGCCTGTGAAACGGCTCGGTGCCGGTTTTGGGGCCGAGTTGCCCTGGAGTGGTAGCGCATAGGTTTGACCGATCGCCGTGCATTGGCGCGTGAGATCTCGCAGGACTCGGCGTTCGGCATCGAGGACGAGGATGTTGGCCCTGGGCCCAGTTAACTCACACATGATGACGCGAGGTCCATCTCTGCTGGTCATCTGCAGCTCGACAATACGGTCGTTCTCGATCTGCTGGATTGCGTCCAGTTTGGCCCCCTGAAAGTGGGCCCGCAGAAATTGGCAGAAGGGGGGCGGCGTCGGCGGGTTGAGATGGGAACCAGTGGTGAGGTGGAGTCTGGCGCTGTTCGGTTCACATGAGATCAACAGCCGATGGGTTTCACCCGGCACCCGAATATCCAATACGATGGTGTGGGTTTGTGGTTGATGGATCTTTTGTATCCAGCCGCCGCGTAAGACGGGAACAATTTCCGCGAGAACCAGTGTCAGATCGGTCCTATTCAATATCATGAGAGGCGCCTCCCTGTCGGCGAGTCAGGTATAACTCTGGTTCTACCACGCTGTTGAGGAATATCCAGGCACTCCCGATAGGTGTGCTGGGTCTGACTAACAGGGAATATGGTGGGTTGCTTCGCTTCGCGCTTGCACGCACGTTCCCGCTGCGCTAGAGTCCTGCCATTATTGTTTGCCATCGTCTTGCTATGCATCTCCTCGATCCTCGGCCTCTCATCAAGTTACAACATGAATTTCGTCACTCGATGCGCCGCCTGCATGGTGATCTGTGCCGAGAACTCCGTACTGACTACGCTGACCTGTCTAGAGAATTAAAGCTTCCAGCCAGTTTCTTTGACCATCTCCGGTTAGCCTTCCCGCTGGAGTCCTATTCTACATGGAAAGTTGTCGGCTGGATTGAGACGCTGAATGATCTGCTGTATTTCCTCGACGTCTATCAACAACTGAACATAGAGCAGGATCGGACAGATTTTGCTGTGCAGTTGTTTGACGAATGCCAGGAGAAGTTTTTTGAACACGGCTACTTCAACGATGTGTTCCCAAGCGGGCGTCCACAAGCACGTGGTCTGGAAAAGAGGGTATTTGCACTGTGTCGACGCTTGGCGGGGGAGCTGACGCAAGAAGCTCTCTGGTTTGACCCGAGGTTGTCGGTCACATGGATGCGGCGGCAAAAAATGGCCCGGTGGGATGTGCCGGGAAGCCTACAGGATCACTTTGAGAGGGCGGAACTTCCGGGAGCCATCGCCACCGGTATTGCGGGAGCTTGGTGCCAGGCACCACAGAATAATCGACGGATCTTGTCCCGCTCGTCGGGGGGCGTGGTTTTTCGGGTGGAGTCCAGTGAGATACAGATAAAGATCGGCAGAATGGTGTTACCGGTCTGGTCTGAGCTGGAAAAAAGCGGGCAATGGCACTGGGCTTATCGCCCTCCTGTGGTCGCAGTCCAGGGTAAGACCGGTCCCGTCACCGTTGGTCCAACGTTGGTTTATGGAAAGGATCGCCAACCAAGAAGAGTGAAGTCCACTGATCGGCGACAGGTCGAACGCATCACTCGTGCGTGGGAGACGATCCGACTCGCTTGGCCTGACGGGCATGACGTGCTGGCACTATTAACCAACCGCATTATCCCGCTTCACGCAAGGGGTGTGGTCAGCTTCAGCTACCGCCATCGACCGGGCCTCTCGTTTATCAATTGTTTCGATCGTGACAACCTCGATCTGATTGATGATGTGATCCATGAGAACAGCCATCACCACTTGAATCTCTTGCTGCGCAAGAACCTCATGTATCGCGGGGACCACAATCAGCAGATTTTCTACTCTCCTTGGAGGCGCAGTCTGAGGCCCTTGCGAGGCATTCTTCACGCGACGTTCACCTTTACCATGGGTGCACTGTTATTCCAGCACCTTGCCTCATGGGGGGCAGGGCACACTGGATCAGTGAGATGGAAACAAGCCGGGCTGTCCCGGCGAGACCTGCAACGGGCGCGCTTCCGCTGTTTGGAAGAAGTGGAATCGGTCCGCTATTCCCTGCTGGATCTGCAGTATGCCGATGAACAGTTGGGATGGCTCACCAGTACTGGCCAACAACTTGTACGGGAATTGGCCGCGGCGATTGCGCATATTGAGGGAAGCAGTAGGCATTTTCGTCGTGATGTCGAACGGTCTTTATTTGGTCCTGCGTTGCGCCGGCACATCCGGGAACTTCAACGAGCTCGTCACAGCTATGGGCCGATTCGCGTGAGTGAATCCGGAGCGTAGAAGGTTCTCTATTTCTTGACGATCAGTCTAATCGGAGTAGACTCGGTCGCAAGAGGTGAGAGCTATGCGCGACCAGGAGAAAAGACAGCATGGCAGTCTTGCACAGGTTGCTCTACTCGGGTGCTTCTGTAGCCTGACAATGATTGCCGGATCGGCTGCGGCAGGGGCAGCCACGATTGAGAACTCCAAGTCCATCAAGATTGAGAAGTTGCTGACACTGATCCGAGTTTCAGAACTGGAATCAGAGTACGAGTCACTCACCCAAAAATATGTCAGCGACTACGAGCAACAGATCAGAAAGTCCATCGCGGTCAGCTATCCCAATGTGTCCGGTGACACGAAGAAAGAAATCGAACGGCTGCTCGATGCCTTTCTGAAAGACATCAGGCAGTCAATGGGCAGGGTGGAAACCCTCCACGATCATCTTAAGCAGGCCTATTCGAGAAACTTTGGCGAGGAGGAACTGGATCGCCTGATTGCGCACTACTCTTCTCCTGTTGGTGAAAAGGATGCCGGGATGAAGAAGAGCGCAGCCATCGAATACAACTCGATGTGGACCGCCCAATTCATGAATCAGTACAAAGCCCGGGTTGAAAAGCTGCTCCAGGTGGTTGCCCTGGTTGCGCGAGGCAAGGCGAAGCAGGGCGCCTAGCCAAAGATCGCACGTGGCCTTCCACGTAGGTATAGCTCTCTTATCCACCGTACCGTAAATTTGGCCAAGCGATTGATGCAAGCGGACTGGCGTGATGTGTCGCTCTTATCGTGGAACGCAGGAGGGGGTCAGTGGAATCTAAGCGTAGGCGAATCACCAAGAGAGTCATTGTGGGAAGCGCCCTTGTCGTTTTGGTCGGTCTGGTAGATGGGGGGCAGGCCCAACCTACGCTAGATCGGTCATCTCTCTCCGTCGTTTCGTGGAATCGAACCCTGCCCACGGAGGCGCGGTTCATTGTGCTGGCCAACTTCAACAGTGAGGCTGTATTGGATCAAGACACGGGTTTGCTCTGGGAACGGTCTCCATCAACGGCACGCACGGATTGGAAGGCGGCTAGGTCTTCTTGTCTGAATAAGGCGATTGGTGGCCAGAGAGGGTGGAGGTTACCATCGATTGTGGAACTGACCAGCCTACTTGACCCATCTGTTCAGGATTCTGAGGCTATACTTCCCGCCGGCCATCCCTTTCTGAATAACCCCGCTGGTTTCTATTGGTCCGCTTCTGCGGACGGGGAATCCTCAAAGGCCTGGCACCTCCACTTGAGCAATGGCCATGTCCACATGACCAGTAAAGCCTCCACCTTCAAAGTCTGGTGTGTGCGGGGAGGAGGAATGGTAGACTAGTAATGATCTACTTTGTTCCGTGACGATGTGCAAACCACGAGCATAAATCTCTTCATCCTCCCCTGATACAGTGTCAGAGTTAAATCAACATGAGGCGAGCCTACTGATTGGCAATCGCGCTCATGATATGTCTTAGCTCAGGGAAGCGAATCACTCAACTAACCCTGGCCAGCTGTCCAATCCTCTGGGCAAGGAAAGTATAATGTGCGGTCGTGATGAGCATTCCAGAAAAGGGAAATCGACAAGGCTGAAGGTCAAGGTAAGGGTTGGCCAAGCGAGGATGAAATCCGTTCTGAGGGAATTGCGAAACCCGTACGGGCCCATGTTTAAACGGCTGGCCAGGTGACTGCTGCTGCGCATCATGAGAGATGATGATAGAGCTCGACGTACTTCCGCATGATCCGTTCGCAGCGGCATGAAACGAAACCGTGACTTCTATGCTTCCTGCATCAGTCTTCAGCTATCACGACCTTCATGGCTCCACCCTCACATCCACAAACGCCGGCAGACTGTCCGCTCCCTTCTTATCCGTCACGCGCAGCTTAAAGCGATAGGTCCTTGGCTCTGAGACGGTTGGTGCCAGGAAGGAAGCCTCTGAGTTGTTGGCATCGAGGAGCGGGACCTTGTTGCCGCGCACTTGGCTCCAACTATAGTAGAGCGCTTCGCCTTCCGGGTCTCGACTTTTTAGGCCGCTGAGCTTCACTCTGGAACCGGCCTTGACCGACTTGTTCGCTCCTGCATCGGCAAGCGGAGGCTCATTCGGTTCATCGTTCACATTCACGTCGACATCAAGCGTGGTTCGCTTACCACGATTGGAGACGGTGATGGTGGCTTTTCCATTCCCAACGATCTGCAGGAGGCCATCACCTAGGACTTTGATGACCGTACTATTGGAGGAGGTATAACTCGTTCCGCTGGCTGGAGAGCTGATGCGCCGGGCGACTCCATCGGCAAATTCTCCAATCACGGGGAGTTCGAACACCTTCCCCATCGAGTCTACGTGGCCGAAGGCCGACGATTGCCCGGCTCGTCCCAATTGCAATGGCTTCTCCGTTTCAAAATCAATGGCGGTGAGGGCCGCAGGGGGGGCAACGTTCACCATCACCTCATCAAACACGGATCTGGTTCCCAATCGTCCACGGGAAATCTCAGCCACTGCCAAGAGACGCATCGGCCCGATCGTGTCGTGTGGCACGTTGAGTGGTCCACCAAACGGTGGGTCCTGTTCGATGGATCCGATCATGGCGACCGGCGCCACGATGGAGCCAGTGGCGGTTGAGTCATCCTGTTCAACCAAGACCTCATCTCGCTCACCGTACCAATAGTAGCGGACCTTGATGATACCGGCGTCTTTGCCCAAATTCACACGCGCGGTAATGGTCGTTCCAGCAGCGAGCGTGGCGCCTTCTGGTGGCTCGGTGATTTGGAAGGCATGAACCGGAGGTGCCAGTGCAAGGCACGCGGTGACGAGAACGAGGTGAGAGATCTGACGCCGGGCGTCACGAAGCATTGTCATCGCGTCAAATGGTAGGGGACATCGATGAGAATCACTCGCTCTTTGAACAGTAGTGAGGCTTTGAGCATGAGCGCTCGTTGGTTATGGAGGATATTCTGCCACCATCGTGCCGGTAGGATCTCCGGGATCACGACGGTCACCCAGCTGTTCTGATCTTTCTCGAGGACTTCCTCGACGTAGTCCAGCAATGATCCCAGGACCGAACGATAGGGCGACGACAGCGCGATTAAATTCACGCCGCCTCCCCATTGGGCCCACTGGATTTTGACCTTGGCGCTTTCTTGAGGATCCACGTCGATGTACACAGCGCGGACTTCGCCTGGTCGACTCCGTGCATAGTCCAGTGCACGAACCACGGCACGATTCATTCCACTGACGGGAATAATGACGATATTGCGCCGAGGTAACGGCGGTCGTTCCCCTCGTCGGTCCAGTGCGATCTGTTCGCTGACCGCTTTATAGTGGGAGCGGATGCCCTGGAAGATGAGTAGGAGAATGGCGACGAGTACAAAGACGATCCACGCACCCTGCATGAACTTGGTGGTGGCGATGATGATCGTCGCAATACCGGTCGTCAGGGCACCGGCTCCATTGACGATCAGTTTCGTCTGCCAATGTGGCCCTTTCTTCACAAGCCATTGTTTCACCATACCGGCCTGAGACAGGGTAAACGAGGCAAACACGCCGATGGCGTATAAGGGAATCAACCCGTGTGTGTCGCCCTCGAAGATCACAAGCAGGAGACAGGCAAAGAATCCAAGGATGATGATGCCGTTCGAAAAAACCAATCGATCCCCGAAGGTCGCCATCTGATGGGGCATGAATCCGTCGCGCGCCAGGATCGACGCCAGGTGTGGAAAACCGGCAAAGGCACTATTTGCCGCCAATACCAATAAGGCCATGGTGCCGATCTGTATGGAGTAGTAGATGGGGCCTGTGCCGAATGTCAATCGAGCGAGTTGGGAGATCACGGTTTCATCAATCTTGGCCAAAATGCCGTTATGGTAGGCCATCCAACTGATACCCATAAAGAGCGAGGCTAGGATCACGGACATCCAGACCATGGTGATCGCGGCATTCCGTGGCTCTGGTGGGCGAAAGGCCTTGACTCCGTTTGAAATGACTTCCATCCCGGTCACGGCAGAGCACCCTGCCGCAAAGGCGCGGAGGATGAGAAACAGGGTCAGCGCTTCTGTCTCGACAGGGGTTGGAGGAGGGAGGACTGCGCTGGTACTTGCAAGAGATCGAACGGTCCCTACGAGCACCAGAAGGCCAAGGGCGCTTATGGCAAAATAGGTTGGAACGGCAAAAAACTTGCCGGACTCGCGAACCCCACGGAGATTCATCACGATGATAAATAGAATGGCGACCAGCCCTAGGGCTTCGCGGTGAATGAATAAACTTGGGACAGCCGAGGTGAGCGCCGCAATACCTGCTGCAACGCTGACGGCCACTGTTAAGACGTAGTCAATCATCAGCGCCGCAGCCGCCACGAGAGCCGGCCGGTCGCCCAGGTTCGTTCGTGCAACGACGTAGGCCCCACCTCCTTCAGGATATTCGTGGATGATTTGCCGGTAGGAAATCGTCAACATCACGACGAGAAAGAGGATGGCGAAGCTGACGGGAATCGACCAGGCGACGGCTGCCGGACCAGCGAGAATCAACACCAGCAGGATTTCCTCCGTTCCATAGGCGACGGATGAAATCGCGTTTGACGAGAAGATGGCAAGAGCGACTGTTTTGGAGAGCCGTTCGTGCCTTGCTTGAGCGGTTTTAAGGGGGTCTCCGACCAGCCAGCGTTTCAGAAACATAGTAGGATTATCTCATAAACGTTCTAGAGGGTGAATGTTCAGATGGTCTTGAGCGTAGGCCAAAAGACTCAGGCCGGAGTCATCTTAGTGAGATTAGGCATATTACGATTACTAAATTAACAGAAATGAAGCAGCTTAGACTACAGCAGCAGCTGCTGTGCTGCTCCATGTATCAACAGATACGGACGCGGAGAAATAAATATTGCTCTATAGAATCACAGCGTTATAGTACCAACTCCATTCCAAAGCATTGACAGCGGTGGTGGCGGCCTATAGGGTGATATCATGACGTTCAGAACGACGTCGACTGTCCTATCTCTCGCGCATGTACTCTCCCTTCGGCGCGTCTGATTCCTCAGTCTCCAGCAGCTTCTTCGAACACCGAGTCTCATCGAATTAAAAGGTGCACTATGCGAATGCCGAATTGCACGGACTTCGTGTCTCCTCCGCCCATTCATCGAGGCCCATTCAGTAGATCTGCGATGTCACCGATCACAGACACTCAATGGCGTGGGTCCGCCTTGGGGTGTCCTGCAGAGGTCCCTAAACAAGTACGAGGAGGTTGTCACCATGAGAATCTCAAGGATCACCAAATCTGGAATTGTCGCCTTGACCATCGTGCTATTCCCTGCATTGTCGATACGATCGACTCAATCGGTTCATGCGGCAGATCTGCTCGTAGAAAGAACCGTGGGATTCTCGCCGATCGCAGAGCTTGCCGTCACGGCATCGGGTGCTGCGGAGGATACGTTCAAGGCCTGCGTGGCCAGAATTCCTGCGTTCGCCACTGCCGGGCAACGCATGCTGGCAGAACAAAGCTGTGCGGGCGAAGAAGAGGTGAGAAAAACGATGCGAGCAGCACAGAAATTCTGAAGGTCGCTCACGGCACATTCACAAAGGCCGACACTGGGTTCCTGGCCTTACTTGAGTTGAAGAGACCGAGGCAAAGAGTTTGTCAGTGTAGAAGTAGCACACCTAACGTGTCACTGAGAAGGAGATGAGCAATATGTATCAGATTTATAGCTTAGTCGGAATTATAGTGCTGCTGTGGGGCATCACGATTTGGGCTTCGATCCCTGAGGAGCAGGAAGATAGGCGGTATTGAGTGCACCATCAGATCGCAGCCAGGTGCAACGCAACACTGTGACCTATTCGCGATGGTAGGGCGGCTCGTCTGTTGAGTGAAGATGAGGATATCCGCAGGATACCAGGAGAGATGATGGAGAAAGTTGTCGAATTGGTTAGGCATAACCAGACCAAACGATGGTCTTTTTTCGAAGGTATCTTGAGTGACAGGACCATCGGCATGATGGAAGCCCTTGATGGGTTTGGATACTTCACGACCGGGCTGAGTTTCCTGGCGGTCAGCATGGTGCTCTTTCTCCGTGCGTGGTATGTGTTTGCGGTTGCGGTGGGAGACGACCCGGTTCTTGCTGTCCTTGGGCTGGTTCACGATCTCTTACTGGTGATCATTCTATTGGAGTTGTTCAGGACCACCATTAATTTTCTCAAGACTAAAGTGATTACCTTGGAACCGTTCCTATATATCTGCGTGATTGCCTCCACGCGGCGCATCCTGACGACCGGGGCTCAAGTGTCGTACATGGGCGAACTGACCGATCTCATATTCAACCGGTATCTCATGGATCTTGGGGCGAATGTGCTCGTCGTGGTGGTCCTGATTGTCGCGGTGTATCTCTCGCGTCGAACTGCTCCGCCGGCCATGATATGGAGGAATGAAAACAGCTCATTGCACTAACGATGCAGGCGAAAGCGTGTGCGACGGACAGGTCACCATGTTCAAGAAAGAATACCGATGAAGCTCGGAGAGAGATTTGCAAAACATTATCGTGGATTCACGGCTTGGGTCAAGCTGATCACCTTCTATGAGCTTGCCGTGGGAATGAAGTCGACCATGAGTCATCTCCTTCATTACAAGCCGATTACCCTTCAATATCCTCACGAGAAACGGATCTTGCCCGACAACTATCGGGGGATGCTGGCGTTGCTTCGGTATGACGATGGGACAGACAAGTGTGTGGGGTGTGATCTCTGCGAAGCTGCTTGTCCTTCGAGGGTCATCACGGTCGTGAGCGCCGAAGTTCCGGGCGAGCCTATCAAGCGATATGCCAAGGAATATTCTATGGACATGACCCGCTGCCTCTTTTGTGGGATGTGTGTCCAGGCCTGCCCCGTTGACGCGCTTGCCATGACCCAAGAATATGAATGGGCCGTCTATGACAAACGTGAGTTACTCCTCAATAAGCAGCAGTTACTGGCAATCGGTGATCGGTCCTTCCCGAATAGAGAAAAACGACTTGAGTTCCAACATCTGAATCTAGCCCTCTTTAATGTCGCGTTTCCCGGTCAACCAGCCAAGGAGGATCAGCCTCTCGCGCATGCTGGTGCATCTCCCGTGCATGGACTCTCTGACGCGTAGTCTGCCATCAGGGAGCAAGTGTGACCGAACTCTCGTCCTAATGCAGGCTACGGCAAACTCTTTTTGGATCTTTTGGGCCATCACGGATATTGAAGTTCCAGACAACGTTGAACTTCCATGCGGGATGCGCAAAACGTAGATGGAAGATTCCACTGCCTCGGTGCTGATCGGAGCACAGTGGAGAGCACCATGATTTGTACAGGTGTTGGATCCCATCCCTTACACGGTCATTAAAAAGAAAGAACAGAATGACAACACAAACCAGAAACAAGATCGACTCGATCGCATTCAAGGGACTGCTGCTGGCACTTGCAATGTTTCTCGTATGGTATTTCATCACGCTCCCCATCCTGTGAGCGTCATATCGCAAGTGTATCCAACAGATTCGTGTCACCGTCGGCAACCCGGAGGCAGTCTTATGCCGGTTGTCGTGAACGATTTGCTTGCTCGGGCCTCACCCTCTCAGCGGGACAGTGTAGATGGTTGCAGCCGGTATCTTCAGGCGATGGGCACTGTCATGGCACCGGATATTCACTGAGGGAGATTTCGCATGGTCAGCTTCTTGGTGTTCGTCAGGAGGTGCTGGTTTTGGCATTGTCATCGAAGTCAGGCGGAGTCTATCTATGCATGCATTATATGGGCCAATACATTGAGGAAGGTGTTGTAGGTTTGATTTGCTGGAGGATTCGATGCAATGTTCACGTTGCCAAGGCCTCATGGTCGTCAATCGGATGCAGGAATCATCAAGCTCGGATGCCGTCGTAGGGTGGCGTTGTCTGTTATGTGGGGAGTCGATTGACCCTGGTATTGAAGCGAACCGAGGGAGTCCTCTCCCGTCGGCCCGGACCAGGGCTCGTGTTCCTGGATCTCCGGCGAACAGGCCAAAGAAGGGATCAGGCTGAGTGCGATGAGAATAAGGAGAAGACGGAAAATGATGAACGGGAAAGGCCTTTCCCTTAGCCCTCTTGATAGGGATCGTGGTGATAACCGTTTGCGGAGCAGCATGAAGGCGGAGTCAAGACTGAGGAGCTTATGAGGAGTGAGAGATCGCCAGCCTTGTGAGCCTGTCATGAATATGTGGTGTGATTGGAAATTTGAGCACGTTCTGCTCGTGTATATGTTTGCGTGGGCGGTTGCTCTGGTTGTGACCTATCTGTTGACTGAATAACAATGCCTCAAAAAGCCTCTACCGTGAGGAGGGTTTCCTGTTAGAGGTTTGAAAATGCAGCGGGTCTCTGAGGTTTTGAAGCTCACGGTAGTAGTAGAGCGCGGTCGGTCGTTTGTCCTCGAATGTCAACGCACGCAGAAAGCGGAGTTCCTCCTCCGTGGCGTCTCTACTCAGTAAGGGGTCTTGGAGAAAGTCCTTCAGCCCAGGCTGTTCCCCTGAAGCCTTGTCTGGTCCTCGCTCCATGAACTCGTACGTTTTGTGGTGTCCTGGCGCTACTCGCCGGTTCATGACAATCTCAATACAAAAGGTGGCAAGATCGATATTCCAGGATTCGATCAAGGGATCGAGGAACGCGATGCAGTACTCGTCCGAGAGATCGAAGATCGTCGCATCCAAGAACTCCAGTACGCTGACGCGCATCTGCGGATAGCTCTTCTTGCTCATTCGCGCCACCTTGCGTACCCACGTCGGGTTGTCGAGTTCCTGCCGCGCGACACTCTTGACGACGCCCAGCAGTTTCTGCGTGATAAAACGTTCAAGCTCGCCGAAGTGTTGTTTCTCGAAGATCTCGCGAATCTGCTTGGTCTTTCTGGGATGACACTTACGAAGGATCAATTCCCGCACGTTGTGCAGCAAAGGGGCTGGCTGGTCTCCGAGCCGTTTTCTGAGCTGGTCTCGGCGCTGCTGATCGGCGAGTTGGGCCAGATGTCCCTGCGGCAATTTCAATACGCGACCGATCTTTTCGTACATGTCCGTCCGGTTCGGCGCCGGCGCGAGTTTTTTCTGCGTGAGCAACTGTGAAATGTACGATTCGGTTACGTCGGCAGCACGGGCGAGATCCCGCTGTCCTAGCCGCAATTCTTTCAAGCGATTCTTGATAAGGAGTGCAATATTCATGAATAATCTTCTCCTGAGATATTAACCAACTATGGTAATAGTATAGATGAAAAGATGGTAGTGCAAGGTAATGCTTGACTATACATGGTTAATCCGTTCAAGATGGAATTGGACGAAAAGAAGAAGAGGATCTCGGTCAACACTCGTTCTCCTTGACATGTGGGCTCAGCAGGTAGCCCGATCCCTTGCACGCGTTGTTTCTCTCCTGTGTATCCGATTCAGTCTTCTTCCCCTGATCGAGGCCAGAGATGGTCCAAGTCTTCGGTCGTTTCTCTCGACTCCTATGTTGTGGTTGCGCGTATCAGGAGCCATGAGGGAGTTACCTATGAAGGAAACAGACGTCAGGATGTGTCGAGAATGTTCCTCACACCGCCGCAGATGAGGGACGGAGATCAGCATGTTGTCATACGCCGTGATATTTATTGTGGTCGGGTCAATTGTCGGAGGGGTGAATGCGGCCGGTCTAGCCACACTTGTGACTCAGGGGGTTTGGACCTTGCTGTTGAGTGGGGTTGTCTTGGTGATCATCCACGGAGTGGCGGAACGTACGGACCGGGTATCCTCACTGATCAGGTCCATCGTGGGAGTTCATCCGTGAGAGAGGGGGTTTGACAACAGACGTGCGCATCTCAAGAAGGAAGAACGCAATCACTCAGGCGATCAAGGTCATGGGAGACGGGTTTGGATCCACGGAACAGGATGTTGCAAGGGCTATCCATGAGCTGAAGCCGTCCATGCAGGATACGTCGGAGCGGAGTTGTTCCGTGAAAACGGTGCCGGGGCAGGATAGCCGGCTCTCTCATGAGGTGTAAGCCGTTAGGGAGCTGCACTGGTGTCTGCAACCAGATGGAGGATGAAGCATGACTGTTCACTCTCACGTTCATAGCCATCTCGACGTCACGGAGACGCTGGCTCGA
>WBZP01005135.1_pt1 | contig 13388 bp, 6 predicted proteins | sample 5204301 | NCBI WGS metagenome assembly WBZP01 (sample SAMN12412401, study PRJNA552823) | activated sludge metagenome | isolation source: activated sludge from nitrification reactor of wastewater treatment plant... | place: USA: Pennsylvania | collected 2017 | reverse complement strand
ATACGTGCAGCTACTTCTTTCCCGACGCAAGCCGCCTGATTTTTTCGTCTACGCGGCACCTCGGAAATGACTGTCCTCCGACGCCAGATCGCAGCAAAGGCTATGTCTGGCCGCTCTACAACTATCAGATTTATACGTCGCTGCCCGACGGAAGCGATGTCCGCCGACTGACCAACACGTCCAGTTACGACGCTGAGGCCACGATCTGCAAAGACGGCAGCGTCATCTTTACCTCCGATCGCGACGGGGATCTGGAGCTGTATCGAATGAACCTCGACGGCAGCGGTGTCAAGCGCATCACCAATTCGCCCGGCTACGACGGTGGCGCGTTCTTTTCCGAAGACTGCAAGTCGATCGTCTGGCGGGCCGATCGCCCGAAGACCGAAGCGGACGCCAAGGCCATGAAAGATCTGCTGTCGCAGCACATGGTTCGTCCGACGCGGATGGAGCTCTGGGTGGCCGATGCCGATGGAAAAAACGCGCACCAAGTGACCGATCTGAAGGCCGCGTCGTTTGCGCCGTTTTTCTTTCCAGCCAGCGTCGCGGGAGCCCCCAATCGCCGCATCATCTTTTCGTCGAACAATGGCGATCCGCGCGGTCGTGAGTTCGATCTGTGGGCCATCAACTCCGACGGCTCGCAGCTAGAGCAGATCACCGACGCGCCGGACTTTGACGGCTTTCCGATCTTTTCTCCCGACGGCAAAACGCTGGCCTTTTCGTCCAACCGAGGCGGCAAGTCGCACGGCGAAACCAACGTCTTTTTGGCGGACTGGGTTGCGTCGGAAGCAAAGAGCACCAAGCCGGTCGCTGCCGATCAAGTCTCGTCGCGCATTCGCTGGCTGGCCGATCCGGCGCGCGAAGGCCGAGGCATCGGCACCAAAGGCATTCAGAGCGCCAGCGACGAACTGGCTCGCTGGATGCAGAGCGCTGGCCTGCGTCCCGCCGGAGAGCCCGTCGCTGGTCGTCCTTCCTTCTTCCAAAGCGTCGAGGTGGTGGTTGGCGTTCGCGATGCAGGCTCGTCGTTCCGCGTCGAAGGAAGTGGCGCGCGGGCACTGACCCCAGCCGAAGCCGTCGCTGCCGCCATGTCGTCGAGCGGAGCCTTTGCGGGCAAGCTGCGCTTTGCGGGCTACGGAATCACCGCGCCCGAGTCGAACTGGGACGATCTGTCGGGCGTCGATGTCAAAGGCCAAGTGGCAGTGGTTCTGCGTGGCGTTCCCGACGGAAAGCTCCAGAGCAGTGCGGCGCGCTCGTATTCCGATCTGCGCTACAAAGCGTGGAACCTGCGAGAGCACGGCGCGCTGGCGGTCCTGTTTGTCGATCCGAAAAATGACACGCTGCCGAAGCTGACGCTCGATGGGCCCGAAGGAGGAGCAGGCATTCCAGTTGGCTTTGTCAGTCGGGCGCTGGTCGCTTCGCTGATTCCTGCGTCGTCGACTGCCGCGCCGAGCAGCCACAATCCGCACGCGCCGCCACCGCCGAAAGCCGAAGGCCCGGTCGCACACCTGATCGTCGCGGCGGAGCTTGCTCAGAGTGCTTCGGTGACAACCGCAGCGTCGCTGTCCGGCAAGATCAACCTTCAGCGGGAAGCGCGCAAAGAGCGCAACGTCGTCGGACTGCTGCCAGCCAGCAAGCCGAATGCAGGAGAAGTTCCCGCGATCGTCGTCGGTGCGCACTACGATCACCTGGGCCAGGGTGGACGAACGTCGATGGCTCCGGGTGTGACGGCGGTTCATCCGGGTGCCGACGACAATGGCTCGGGCACGGCAGCGCTGTTTGAGACGGCGCGACTGCTCGCAGAGGCCGATCGCAGCTTCGATGTCTACGTCGCAGCCTTCACCGGCGAAGAGCTGGGCCTGGTCGGCAGCAGTCGCTTCGTCGCAGCGCTTCCGCAAGGACTTTCGCGCAGCCGCATCAAGGCCATGATCAACTTCGACATGGTCGGTCGTCTCGGAGGCTCGCCGGAAGCCACCGTTCCGACGCTCAGCGTGCAAGGCAGCGACTCCGCGACGGAGTGGAAAGACTTCATCCTGCCCGCGTGTCAGCAGAGCGGCTTGTCTTGCAAGCTCGGCGGCGACGGCTACGGCCCAAGCGACATGACGCCGTTTTACGCCGCTGGAGTCCCGGTGCTGTTCTTCTTTACCGGCGCACACGCTGACTATCACCGCCCGACGGACACCGCCGACAAGATCAACAGCTTGGGCATCTTGCAGATCAGCTCGATCGCGACGCAGGTGCTGCGCTCACTCGGGGAAAAGCTCGGACAAGGCAGTCCCGCGCTGACCTACACGCGGCCCAAAGGTCCAGCGCCTCGCATCGGAGACACCGGCGGCTACGGCGCGTATCTGGGCACGATTCCCGACTACACCGCGATGCAGGGTGCCCAAGGTGGCGTGAAGCTTTCGGGCGCGCGTCCGGGCAGCCCCGCCGAAAAGGCCGGTGTTGTGGCTGGCGACATCTTGGTTGGGCTTGGCGATAGCAGAGTCTCGACGCTGGAAGACATGACGTTTGCGCTGCGCAAGCACAAGAGCGGCGACACTGTCGATGTCGTGGTCCGGCGCGGCGGCGATCAGATCGTCAAGCTGCGTGCCACCCTCGGAACTCGCCCTCAGTAGTCCGTGACAGCTCCGTAACGATTGCGATAAGGTCAGCGCCCCATGAGCACGAGCAAGGAACCCTCCACAGCCACCACCGAGCGACCGTCTCCACTTACGATCTTGGAGACGAAGGAAGCCGAAGCCCTGCAAGGCGGCGGCGCAGCGCGCATCAAGCGTCAGCACGAAGCCGGCAAGCTCACCGCCCGTGAGCGCGTCGAGCTGTTCTGCGACAAAGGCACGTTCGTCGAGATCGACAAGTTCGTCACCCATCGCTGCACCGACTTCGGCATGCAAGAGCAGAAGGTTCTCGGCGACGGCGTCATCACCGGCTACGGTCTCGTCGGTGGTCGTCAGGTGTTTTTGTTCGCCCAAGACTTCACCGTCTTTGGCGGCTCGCTGTCGGGAGCGTACGCACAGAAGATCTGCAAGATCATGGACTTGGCGATGCGCGTCGGAGCGCCGGTCGTCGGGCTCAATGACTCCGGCGGTGCGCGCATCCAAGAAGGCGTCGAGTCGCTGGCCGGTTACGCCGAGATCTTCACCCGCAACGTGCTGGCCTCGGGCGTGGTGCCGCAGCTGTCGCTCATCCTTGGGCCCTGTGCTGGTGGCGCCGTCTATTCTCCGGCGATGACCGACTTTATCGCGATGGTCGATAAGTCGAGCTACATGTTCATCACCGGCCCCGACGTGGTCAAAGCCGTCACCCACGAAGAAGTCAGCAAGGAAGATCTCGGCGGCTCACGCACGCATGCGGGACGTTCTGGCGTCGCACACCTGCGCTATCCCGACGAAAAAGCCGCGCTGCGAGAGATGCGCGAGCTTCTGTCCTATCTGCCGCAAAACAACGCTGAAGATCCGCCCGTCGTCGCTTCGACGGATCCGGCGGATCGCGAAGATGCCGCGCTCGACAGCTTGGTTCCGACGGAAGCCACCCGCGCGTACGACATCAAAGAGCTGATCCGTCGCATCGTCGACTCGGGACGCTTCTTTGAAATCCAGCCCGAAGCCGCGATGAACATCGTCGTCGGTTTTGCTCGCATGGATGGTCGCACCGTCGGGATCGTCGCCAATCAGCCCGCCGTGCTCGCTGGAGTGCTCGACATTGCCGCGTCGGTGAAGGCCGCGCGCTTTGTCCGCTTCTGTGACTGCTTCAACATTCCGCTGCTCACGCTCGTCGATGTTCCCGGCTTTATGCCCGGCAAAGACCAAGAGCACGGCGGCATCATCCGTCACGGTGCCAAGCTGCTCTACGCGTTCGTCGAAGCGACCGTTCCCAAGGTCACGCTCATCACCCGCAAAGCCTACGGCGGAGCCTACGACGTGATGGCATCCAAGCACGTTCGCGCCGACGTAAACTTTGCCTTCCCGACGGCAGAGATCGCGGTCATGGGCCCCGAAGGCGCGGTCAACATCATCTATCGCGAACAGCTCGCCCAGTCAGCCGATCCCGAAGGCACGCGCGCAGCCTACGTCCGCGAGTACCGCGACAAGTTCGCCAATCCGTACGCCGCCGCGTCGCTCGGTTACATCGACGAAGTCATTCGCCCGAAAGAGACGCGCAAGAAGATCATCACCGCGCTGCGCATGCTCAAAAACAAGCGACAGCAAAACCCGCCCAAGAAGCACGGCAACATCCCGCTCTAACGTGCGGTCCGACGGAAGCGCTCAGGTTTCCGTCGGAAGCTCTTCCCGCTTCACCTAGCGCTGCTCGATTGGCTTCGACAGTGCATCGACGAGCAGCCGACTCACTGCCTCGGGTTGCTCCAGCTGCACAAAGTGTCCGGCTGGCAAATACTCGACGCGCAGCCTCGGAACCATCTGTCCAAGCCCTTCCGTCAGCTCTTTGCCAAGCGCGACATCTTGCTCACCCCAGATCAGCAGCGTCTCGACCTCGACGGGCTGACACAGCTCGGCGAGCTTGCGCGGATCTTGCCGCAGAACCGCTCGGTAGTAGTTGACCATCGCCGACAGCGCGCCCGGCTGACTCGCTGCCTGACGATAGACCGCGAAGTCTTCGGGCGACACGTTCTGACGAAGCAGCCTCGTGTGAGCAAACGTCTTGCGCAGGTTCGCCCAGTCGTTGTGCGACAAGAACCACTCGGGAACGTGCGGAAGCTGAAACATCAGCATGTACCAGCTGCGACGAAGCTGCCGAAGCGATAGCTGCGACAGAAACAGCGCCGGATGCGGAGCATTGAGCACAACCAGCCGCCGCACCACATGTCGCGTCGCGGGAAACGACGCCGTCAGCCACGCCACCGCTCCGCCCCAGTCATGCCCGACGACATCCAGTCGCTGATAGCCGAGCGCTTTGCTCAGCGCCACCACGTCGCCGGTCAGTCGATCGACGCCATACTCGCTGACATCCGACGGCTTGTCCGACAGGTTGTAGCCACGCAGATCGGGAGCCATCGCCCGAAAGCCCGCCTTCGCCAGCGCCGGAAGCTGCTGACGCCACGAATACCAGCACTCAGGAAAGCCGTGAAGCAGCAGCACCGGCGGTCCATCGACAGGACCGGCTTCTGCGACGTGAAAGCGCAGTCCGCCCGCCGTCACCGTGGAATGTCGAAGCTCCGTCGCGCTGGCGTCGCTCATGGTTAGCCTCGACGACTCTCGGCCAGCATCGACCAGAGGCTCCGACCGACCTGCACCGCACCTTTGGCGCGATTGACCAAGCCATTTCCGTAAAACAGCCGCACCGCACCGTCGAGCATCGGGAACGTTCCGCCGCGAATCGGATACAGCGAGATCGGCATGTGAATCGGCAGCTTGTCCGTCACCACCGTCTTGATGTGGCAGCACGAGCGCAGTCCCTCGCGGCCATTGATGCGCCCGAAGCCCGAGATCCGCACGCCACCAAACGGAGCCGACTGAACCATGTAGGCAATCCCGTAGTCGTTTACCACCGTCATGCCCGCCGAGATGCCTTTGGCGATTCGCTCTGCACGTCGACTGTTCTTGGTAAACACCGACGATCCAAGCCCGTAGCTGGAGTCGTTCGCCAGCCGAATCGCTTCTTCCTCGCTGCGCACGCGGATGATCGTCATCACCGGCCCGAACGTCTCTTGCTTCACGAGGTCCATCGTGTGATCGCAGTCCACGACGACGGTCGGCTCAAAGAACTGCCCGGCCAGGCTCGGATTGCGTCGTCCACCGACGAGCACCCGCGCGCCTTTTTTCACCGCGTCTTGGATCTGCCGATCGATGATCTCAAGCTGTCGCGGCATCGTCAGCGCACCGACGTCGAACTGACCACCGGCATCCTGCGACGGCGGACCTTGTCGCAGCGACTTCGCCCGACGCACCACTTCATCGACGAAGCGATCGTAGATTCCGTCGAACACATACAGCCGCTCTGCCGCCACGCACATCTGACCGCACGCCGTGAACACGCCCAGCATCGCCGAGCCCACCGCCTGATTCAGATCCGCATCGTCGCAGATGATCATCGGATCTTTGCCGCCCAGCTCCAGCACCACCGGCGTCAGCGTCTGCGCCGCCGCAGCCATCACCTTGCGACCGTTTTCCGGCGAGCCGGTAAAGAAGATCTTCTCGACACCCGAGTTGACCAGCGCGCGTCCCGTCTCTCCGTCGCCCGTGATCACCTGCACCAGATCGGGACTGTAGCCAGCCTTCGTCAGCACTTCGTCGAAAATGGCCTGAAAGTCCGCCGCCGACCACGCCGTCCATTCCGACGTCTTGGCGATCACCGCGTTGCCCGCAAACAGCGCTGGCACCGTCGGACACAGGATGTTGTGGAACGGAAAGTTCCACGGACAAATCACGCCCACCACGCCAAGCGGCAGGTATTCCACCCGCGCCGCTTTGTGCATCAGCAGCCCCGACGGACGCTTATCGGAACGCAGATCCGCTTCGCCGTGATCGATCAGGTAGCGAATCTTTTCGCAGACCGGAAAGATCTCGCCCATCGCCGCGTCGGCCATCGTCTTGCCCGAGTCCACCGAGCACAGCCGACAGATCTCCGTCTGATGCTCGATGATGTAGTCGAGCAGCATCCGCAGCACCCGTCGTCGCTCCGCAAACGAGGTCTGGCCCCAGACCACCTGCGCTTGCCTGGCACGCGCCAGCCTTTCCGAAACATCGGACGGACTCAGCGACGGAACTTCACCCAGCTTTTCCAGCGTCGCCGGGTTTTGACACGCAATCGTAAAAAGAGTCGGAGAAACAGTACGGACCTCGTCGGTCAGCTTGCCAAGCATCGCGGCTCCTCGGGGAAAAAGTCCGCTTGGCCTTACCAAAAAGGAAAGCCGCTCGGCAACAAAAACCACGGAACGCCGCCGCGTCCTGGTTCGCTAGCGACGATTCAGCGGCCCCAGACGCGCTCGCCGTGGCTGTCCTTCGTTACCTGGCTGCGCGCCCGGCTCGACCTGGAGCAGCGCATCCAGCGCCGCACCGCGACCCGGATCGACCACCACTTCGTTTTGATACGGCGCAAAGCCCGGCTTCTGAATCTCGACGCGATGTTCCCCGGCGAACGTCGTCACGATGATCGGCGTCTGTCCCAGCCGCATCCCGTTCAGACGCACCGTCGCCCCCGGTGGCAGCGACGTCACTTCCAGCATCCCCGTCTTGCGCTGCTGCGCTTTGTGCAAAAGCTCCGTCGTCAGCGCCGACAGCCGCGTCCCCAGCTTGCCCGCTTCACAGCCGACACAGCTTGACTCCACCTCGGCGGCAAAGTCCGCCATCTGCGCATCGTAGAGCTGCCCGACAAGCTGCCAGTCATCCCCGTCGCGCACGACCCGAACCGACAGGAGCTGTCGCAGCTCGCTTTTTTGACACAGCTCCGCCTGACACTCGCTGTTCGTACACTGCGACGGCTGCGGCCACAGCGTCGTCCCCGTCAGAGCCCCCGGCGTCACCAGCTCCACCGGCACCTTGCGCGCTTTGAAGCCGCGCTGGACCTCGCCGCTCAGCCGCTCGCGCTGCGCTTCTGCGTCCGACGGTAGCTCCACGATCGCCACCACCTGCGGCTTGCGCGTCCCCGACTCCGACCTGGTCCCACCCGATCCTGCGAGCACTGGCATCGTCACAAGCAGCGACAGACCCAGCCCCGCACCGCGCATGATTCCCCGATATCGATTCATTAGCAGCCCGGCTCCCTGAACGATTTCTTGTCGCGGGCGCGCAGCTCAATGGTCGTGGCTGGGCTGCCCTTTACCTGGAACTCGTGCGAACCAGGGCCGAGCCAGCGCTCCTCGGGAACGCAGCGACCCTTCTTGTTGCGATAGACGGTGACGAGCGCCAGCTTGTTCTGCACCCGCGCAATCGCCGCCGCCACGTCCTTTTTCTGCGCCTTGCTGCTGCCCCGCAGCGACTTGAGCTTCTGGTACTCGCTCATCGCCTGTTCGTAGCGAGCGTCCCCCTCGAAGCTGCGACCCAGGTAGTAGCCCAGGTCCCACGCGAACTTGCTGCACGCCTGCGGCAGCTCACGCGCGCACAGCGCATTGGCCTGCGACAGCCGAGACCGCGCCCGATCGTAGTTTCCATCCTTGAACGCGCTCGCACCGGCCTTCACCAGCTTTTCGATCGCTTCCCGATTCCCCGACTGCTTGTCCTCAGCCTGGGTCGGCGTCGGCTCTGGCTTGGTCGGCACCGGTGCCGTCGGCTGCGTCACCGCTTGCGTCGACTCCGGCTTCGCAGTCTTCGCCGCTTCCGCCGCCTTGTCCGCCGCCGCTTTCTGCGCCTGATACGCCGCCGTCGCCTTCGCCCGCACCTCGGGATCCCGATCCCGCATCAGCGTCCGCAAAAGAGGCCGCGCGTCCCCTTCCGGCAGCCGCGCCGTCTCTGCCACCGCCGCCAGTCGCACCTGCTTGTCGGGATCACGCGACGCCTTTTCGATGACCAGCGCCGCGCTCGCCCCATCTTGCGCCGCCGCCGCCTGCACCGCCGCCGCCCGCACCGCTGGCTCACTGCTATCGAGCAGCGTCTTCGCACTCTCGGGCGCTTCCACCTGCACGTTCAGCCGTCGCAACAGCGCATACGCCAAGATCCCTTCCGGCGAGTCAGGCCGATCCGACAGCACCTTCTGAAGCTCTGGCACCGCGCGCTGATCGTTTAGCTCCGCCAGTCGCCGCGCCGCCAGGAAGCGATTGCCCTGCTCCGCGTCTTCCAGCGCCACCGTCAGCGACGCCGCATCCCGATCGAGCGACTCGATCACCTGTCGCCGCTCTTCCGCATCACTCGATCGCAGCGCCGTCAGCACCTGCGCACGCTGGCTCTCGTCACCCAGCTTGAGCAGCGTCGTCCGCGCCAGCGTCTGTTCCCGCCCCGCCGGACCCGCCACGATCTGCCCGAGCCAGCCCTTCACATCGCTCAGCACGCCTTGCTGACCTTGTCCGATCAGGCGACGACCGGCTTCCCCCAGCGCGCGAATGACTTCTTCACGCACCGACTGTTCTTTGTCTTCCAGACCGCCACGCAGCGCCACAAACGCCGACCGATCGCGCACCTTCGACAGCGCCCGCGCCGCACCTCGCCGCGTCGCCGTATCCGAGCCATCACGCAGCGCCCGCGACAGCGTTCCCACCTGCTTCGACGATCCAATCTCCCCCAGGATCGCCAGCGCTTCTTCCGCCAAAAGCCCGCCGCCGCCTTGCAGCGCACGCTCGGCCAGGCTGATGTCCTGCATCGCCAGCACCTGCGGATCCGCCCCCGTCATCCGCACAATCGCCGTCGCCGCCGACTGCTGTAACATCGGCTCCGTCGGCAGAAGCCGCGCCTTCAGCAGCTCAATGTCGGGACGCTGACCGCTAAAGCCCAGGCCCGTCACCGCCAGCGACTGCATGCTCGGCGTCGCCACCGGCGCATTGAGCACCCCGCGAAACAGCTCCGGGTCCACCGCTTCTTCCAGCTGCGCCAGCAGCACCGCCGACTTCAGCCCGTCGAGCCCCGACTTCTTGCTCTGATCGCGCAGATACTGCTTTCCCGATGGCTCGCTCAGCTTCGCCAGCGACATCGCCACCACCCGCTGCGACTCCACCGTCCCGCTGCCGCCCAGCTTCACCTTCAGCCGCTCGCGCGCATCGGAATCGCCCGCTCGCGCCAGCTGCGGCAGCACTTCCAGCTGTCCCGCCTCCGACACCAGACCTTGCGACACCGCTTGCCCCAGCAGTCGCCGCGCGTCCGCATCGCCCGTCCCGCACAGGTACAGCGCCGCGCGCAGCTTCGCCTGCTGATCGCCCTTGCTGCCCATGATCTTCTTGAGCGCCTGCTTGCCCCGCACATCGCCCAGCTGATCGAGCGCCTCAGCCGCCGCCACCTGGAGCATCGGCGTCCGCGCTTCTTTGTCCGTCAAAAGCGCCGCCAGCGGTGTCGTGGCCTCGCGTCGCCCGAGCTGTCCCAGCATCTCAGCCGCTTTGATCTGCACCCGCACATCCGCATCCGACAGAAGCGGCAGCAGCGCCGGCAGCAGCGTCCCATCGCGCGTCTCCGCCAGCCCACTGAGCGCCCCGCTGCGCAGCTCCACCGTCTGCGCCGCCAGATCCCGCTTCAGCAGCTCCACCGCTTGCTGCCGCGCTTCGAGCAGCCGCGTCGTCGCCGCCAAGCTCTCATCGTGCGCCGCCTGCTTCTGCCGCTTGTAGATCACGTAGCCCGTAAGCGACGCCGCACCGACCACCAGCAGCGTGCCCCACACCGTCGCCATCAGCGCCCACAGTGGCCAGCCCTTTTTGACCACCTGGATCTGCACCTGCGACTGTCTGCCGCCCGGTGTCAGCTTGTCGATCTCTGTCTGGAGCGCCGCTTCCAGGTCGCGCATCGACTGATAGCGCGCCGACGGCTCCTTCGACAGCGTCTTCATCACCACCGCTTCGAGCGACTCCGATAGCACAATGCTCGGCAGCCGCTTGCGCATCGGAGGCACCGGCGCCGACGCATGTCCGAACATCACCGTCAGGAAGCTCGCGTCGTCAAACGGAACGATGCCCGTCAGCATCTCGTACATGATGCAGCCGAGCGCGTACTGATCCGTGCGCGGGTCCAGCTCAAAGCCCTGCGTCTGCTCCGGCGACATGTACTGCGGCGTCCCGAGCACCATGCCCGGCATCGTGTGCCGCTCTTTCATCGCCCGATGCGCTTCCGCCCCGAGCTTTTCCGCCGACAGCTGATTCAAGTCGACCTTCACCGCCGTCCCCCGATTGGTCGCGATGCCAAAGTCGACAATCTTCACAAAGTCCGTCTGCCCATCCTGCTCAACGAGAAAGATGTTATCCGGCTGAACCGTGCCCCCCGCCCCGCCCGTCGAAAAACCGCAGCCCGCCAAGCCCCCCAGGCTGTAAGCGGGAAGCCGCGATGTCTGGGAAAGTGCCGCCGCGCGGTCAGCAGAGTCCGTCGGTCAGCGTGGCGATACCGGCGTCGGATGCCATCCCCCTGGCACCGTGTCTTCAAACGGACTGCAGCGCCACGCGATGCGCCTGGTAGCCGTGCTCTTCTTCAAAAAACGCGAGCACCACGCGACGCTGCGGAGACACAAAGAACAGCTCTTTCCACTCCGCCCACAGGCCCCAAAGCCAGTCTGTTTCCGGTGCCACCTCAATCCGCCAGAACGTCCGACTCGACATCCCGAAGACCAGTTCGTGCAGGTCCACAGAGGCATCCAGACACGCACGCAGCCAGGCCATCTGCTGGTCAAGCGACGCCGTATCATCCAGCGTTGAAAACGGCGCATGCCCGATCTTGAACATCGTCAACAGCGCAGCGTCCAGCGACTGGATCAGCACGCGGTCTTCCACTTCACGATGCGCCAAGATGCCCGGTATCGATGCAAGCACTCGTCGCACCTGCGCTCGCTCGAGCTGCGCTGACACCTTCTGCTGCACGCCCTGGGTCATGAAGTCACTTCTTGTAGTAAATGTGGTGCTTCCCATCAACCTGCTGGTAGCGCTCCGCCTGAAAATCGACCCCGCTGCGTGCAGGATCGCCCTTAGGTTGGCCCGCATGAAAGTGCGTAGCAGGGGCACGAGGATCGCTCGTGTGCTCGACGACCACCCTCGTCCCTTTCGCCGTTTCGTACTCGTAGTAGCGACCATGGCTGCCCGCGTCGTCACTCAGCCGGTAGTTTGAATGGCCTGCGCGTGAAGCATCACTCCCGACCGTCCACTGCCGATCGGGCGACTGAGAGCGAGCGACCCCTGCCCGCTCCTTGGCAGACTGAAACGCAGCTCGACGGCTCGGGATCGCCTGCTCGGCGTGGTCAATGGCCTGCTCGACTCGTCGACCGGTTGCCGCCGCCGCCGCGGCGCGCTCGGCGTCCTTTACGTGGTCGGCGGCTTCTAGGGCTTTTTCGGCTTTGCGTAGGGCGGCTACGCTGCCGAGGCCTTCGGTTAGGGCGGCGATGGCGACATCGGAGGCAACCGATACGGTGGCTTTCCCGAGGGCTTCTCCTTTTTCTTGTGGGGACTTGTTGTAGAAGTCGATTGCGCCGTCGACTACGGCGTGGGCGATTTTTTTTACGTCTTCGCGGGAGGCATTTTGGATCGCGTGGCTGAGGGCTTCGATCGGTGCGAGGGCTCGGAGTTTTCGGCCTGCTTGGATGTCTTCGACCAGCTCGCGGCCTGTTTTTGCTACGCGGTGGGGCAATTCCTTTGCATCGCGATAGATTTGCTCGCCTTCGTCGCGGACTCCTTTGCCGAAGCCGCTTGCGAACTGTTTGGCGGACTCGCCTAGGGTTGTTTCGCGTTCGATGGGAATCATTGCATCCGGCGGGATGGGCGCGTGGTTCAAGGAGGAAACCTGGGTTTCCTCCTTGGGAACCTCCTTCCTGAGGGAGAGCTCTGGATTTTCCTTTTGCCCCCCATCCCCCTTCGGGGCAAGCCCCCTCCCTAACCCTCCCCGTTTGGGGGAGGGAACTCGACGCGGGTCTTCGGGTTGGGACTTGGGCGCTTCCGAGGGATGTGCAGTGTGCGGCAGGGGCGACGGAGGAGGCGTTGGGGAACGCCTTTGGGAGTTGGGCTCTGTTTGAGGAAAGGGAGTGTGTAGAGGAATCAGATCTGGGCCGACTTCCCGCAGCGGCTCATCCATCGGGACAAGCTGTCCACCGACGTCGCAGAACTTCCCGCTCGCATCACGCTTGCCCAGATGACGCAGCGGTCTGTCGTACTTCCCTTCTTCATACAGAAAACACTCATCCGTCAGCCAGTCTTCGCCGCGACGGTGCGCTTCGTTCGCCAGCTGCGCTTCGTTCCATTCCTGCTTGAGCTTTTCCCACAGCCAGGGCCATGGCGACGGCACCATCTCGCGATTGGGAATCGGGGGGCGGGAATAGGAATGCGATTCTGTTTCTCTGCCGATGTGGTAGTCGGGGCCGCCGAGGTAGATCGCGCTCGGCGCAGCGCCGTCGCCACGACCGTGCATGTAACCGCCGCTAATAGACGTTCCGTTGTCCCACGCGAAGTGGACGGAGAGGCCGAGGCCGCCGCGTAGGGGGGCGCTCTGTTTGGAGCCGAAGAGGCCTTGTAGGACTCCGAATCCTTGCACTGTGGCGCGGGACATCCAGGGGAGGTGGATGCGGAGTGCTGTTGATAGTTCGGTATCTGTTCGGCCTGGTGTGAGGAGGAAGCCCAGGCTGGCGGTGATTCCCATTCGCCAGAAGGGCTTGTCGGCGACGGCGCGTAGAGCGGTCAGGGGGGTCTCTGTTCCGAGATCATTTAGACCCTCAAAGCGCGGAATGCGGAGCTGCTGCTGGAGCTGAAGAGCGAAGGTGAACTCGGTATCAGGAACGGGATTCCGAAGCAGCGGAAACAGGACTCCTTTTACATTGAGGAGTGCGGGACCATT
>WBZP01004866.1_pt2 | contig 13388 bp, 11 predicted proteins | sample 5204301 | NCBI WGS metagenome assembly WBZP01 (sample SAMN12412401, study PRJNA552823) | activated sludge metagenome | isolation source: activated sludge from nitrification reactor of wastewater treatment plant... | place: USA: Pennsylvania | collected 2017 | reverse complement strand
ACGAGCGCGGCAGTCATGACCGGCCCCGCCACAGCCGCCCGGGCAGCGATCGTCCGCAAGGCGATCGTGCTGAACGCGGCCACGGCGAGCGTCCGCGTCGCGACCGGCCGAATGGCGAGCATCCGCGTGGAGATCGCGCAAACGGTGATCGCCCGAAGCACGCCCGCCCGCACCAGGAGCGGTTGGACCGGCCCAACGCCGGCCCTCACCGCCGCGACGATGCGCGCCGCAGCGACACACGTGGCGAGCACCATGCCTCCGGCCCGGCACAGGGCAAGCCCCGTGAAGGACAGGCTGAGCACACCCACGGCAAACGCCCCAAGCCCGCCGGCAAGCCGGCGCACAGCGGCCATGCCGCACCCCGTGGCGAGCGCAACTGGAACGGCCAACAGCCGCCCAAGTTCCTAAAGCAGCGCGCGCACTAGACGAGCGCGCCGAAAATCAAAAAGGGCCGGAAGCGCGATCCGCTTCCGGCCCTTTGCATTTGCAGTGGCTTCCCGCCACTTTCCTACCAGCGGTGGTAGTGAAAGACGGCAATCGAGGGGTCGTAGCTGTCCCTCAAACGCGGCGGAGCGATGTGATTGACGGCAACACAGCTGCCGCCGTTGCCACACCAGACATTTCGCATCCGGTAGCTGACATCTTCTTGCGATGTGGGTTGGGAAAGTGGCCGTGCCGGTGTCATGGGCGCGCGGCCGACCACGACGGGAGGTGCGCTATCGCATCCGGCAAGACAGACGATGGCACCGCCGTTCTTGCCCGCCACGCCGCGCCCCCGCTCAGCGGCGCTGGCCTGAGAGACGGCGATAGGAAGCATCGCCAGCGCGGCCGTGGCAATTTTCAATCGAAAGCAGCACGTCTGCATGGAAACCCTCGCGCCCGATGACGGCCACACGTGCCGCCGGTCTCGGAACATTTGAGCCAGTTTGGTCCTGGCCTGTCGCGCTTTCAAGCGAGCCTGCCGGTAAGCCTTAACGATAGCGCCGACGCAAAAGAAAAAAGGGCCGGCAAACCACGTTTGCCGGCCCGACCCGCGTGTGCGAATTTCAAACCTCAGAGATTGTCGCCCGGGGGCAGACCCTGCTCGTCGCCACCATCGATGTCAGGGGCAAACTGCGGAGTTCCCTGTCCGGAACCGGCAGGCGGAGGGCCACCGGCACCACCTTCGGGACCGCCGCCCTGACCACCACCCTGACCACCGGGGCCGCCGCGCATCTCATGATCGCGTCCGCCGCCCCAACCGCCGTGATGGCCGCGGCCGTGGCCGCCCCACCAACCATGATGACCACCGTTACCTTCCGCAAAGCGGCCATGACGGCCCTTGCCGCGTCCGCCCATGCCGGGCGCAAGATCACGCATCAGCGGCCGCAGAACGTCTTTCTGCTCATCAGAAAGCGACGCATAGAACGGACGGAATGCCGTGCTGAACGCCTTCATCCGTTCAGACCGCTCCGTCATGTTGGCGCTCATCTTGTCGAACCGCTCGGCCATATCCGGACGCTTGCCTTCGGCACGCTCCTTCTGGCGTTCTTCGCGGGTCTTTTGCCATTCGTCACGTTTGGCCTGACGGGCTTTGAACGCGTCGCGCACCGACGCTTCAACCGGTGCCCAGAGCTTTTCCTGATCAGGCGTCAGCTTCAGCGCCGTCTTGGCCATGGCCAACTTGCCTTCCTCAAGGCGAGCCATGGTCTCGGCACTGGGGCGCATCCACCCGCCACGTTCAGAATTGGCGGCAATCGCAACCGTCGCCGGAATGACGGCAACGGCAGCCAATGCCAGCCAGGTGCCGCGCGAAAAAGTCTTCATTTTGGTACTCCTCTCAAACGAGAGCGCCTCAACCGGAAAGCCATGGGGGGAGCTCGCAGCGGCGCATCGTCGAAGGCTCAAACGGCCTTGTGCGTCCGATCCGTCGCGGCCCGTGTGAAATGCGATTTGGTCATGCCCGCCCGCGCGCAGCCGTGATGCCGGGCGCGGCATCCGAAGGCTGGCAGCGCTGCAACACAACCCTTTGAAATCCTGTCAGAAGCAATCGATCGCGATGGCTGCGTTTGAAGACGATCGATGGCAATGCGATAACCGCCGCCGGGTGTGGCCGTCCAAACCGGTTCAAGGCGCCTTGCCGGCAGGGGTTCGAAGGGGACATCGATGAAGCAGTTTCGCGTTGCAGCCTTCATATTGGGCATGGTGGTGGCCGCCGCACTCAGCCTTGCGCCCGTCCCTGTATCCGCGTTGTCGACCGACCAGCCGGGCGCAAAGACCAAGGATGCGGCACCCGGCAAAGCGCTCGATGAAGTGTGGCCAAAACCTGTCGACGAATTTCTTGCCGGCAGCTATCTGGAGCGGGCCGACGTGGTGCTGACGCGGCGGTCGGGTGACATCGGTTCGGCGCTGATCCGCTGGGCGACCAATTCACCCTTCTCGCATGCCGCCCTCGTCTACACCGGTCCGCAGTATGATCAGGGCATCTCCGGCACCTTCGTGATCGAAGCGGGCACCAGCGGCGTCGATCTGACCAAGCTCAACGACTATGCCGAGAACAAGAGCACCTTCGTCGCCATCAAGCGCTTCAAGAAGCCGTGGTTTGATGGCGGCAGGCAGGCGCGCGTGAGGGGGGTGCTGCTCGACAAGATCAAGGACAGCTACGACTACTGGACCATCTGGCGGATCGTGAAGAAGATCTGGTTCGGCGTTCAGGCCAAGATGAGCAGCAAGGAAAAGACGGTAGAGAAATATCGCGAACGGCACTGGGAGCCGCCGAACGAATATATCTGCTCAGGTCTAGTGCAGATCGGCTTCGTCCAGACGGCGGTGGAGGCGATCTCGCGCGGAGAATTGCCGCCTGAAGCCTTGCTCGACGTCGTGTTCACGAAGAATGCAGCAAGCCGCCTACCTGAAAAGGCGGACTGGAAGTACCTAGGCGCTGACGGCAAGGCGCTCGCCATCAACTTTCAAGATGTCTTGAACGACGAACTCTACTCCATCACGCCTGATGATCTGGCACAAAGCGACAAGCTTGAATGGATGTATTTCATCAAGAACGGCGCGGTGCACAAGGTGCGCACCTACGCCGATGTCTTGAAGCTCGTTCAATGAGGCCGGCGCGCTGACGTCCTACTTCGCAGCGGGCGCAGCGTCCGCTGGCACAGCCGGGGTGGCGGCCGGTGTTTCGGCCGGAGGCGGCGTGGTAACCGCTGCGTCAGACGCCGCAGTGCCAGGCGCGGCAGGAACCGCAGCTTTATCAAGTGCCATGGTCGGCACCAGTTGCGGCAGGGCATCCTTGCCATCCGCCGGTTTGGCTGCGGCCGGGGCTGCGGCTGCGGCCGGAGCCGGCGTCGCTACCGGAGCAATAGATGGGCCTGTCGCAGCCTTAGCGGCGTCCGCGTTCGCGGCCTCGCTTCGCGCGGGCTCGGATTTGGCGGTTTCGGCAACTGGCTTTGCATCCGCCGGGTTGGCCGTCGTATTTGTGGCGGCCGGTGACACCTTCGCCTTTTCGTCGATCGAATTGGCGATTGCAGGTTTGACCGGGGGTTCGCTTTCCCGTTCGGAAACTTTGGTTGCCGCTTTGGCGGCAACAGGATCGGCCGGCTGAGCATAAACGACCCGGCTTTTTGACGTCCGGCATCCCGCGAGGCAGATGATCACGTCTTCAGCGGGATGCTGCGAAATCAGGTCTCGCACCAGGCGGCTTGACGACGGCACGTCTTCAGCAACCATCCCGTCTTCGGGAACAGTATAGAGAATCTTGCCCTGGGTCGGGCCGCTGCGTCCGCCGGCGTTGTTGGCGCTCGTGCTCTTGGTAGACGACCCAGACGCGGGCGCCTTGGGTGCCCCATCTTCGGCAATGGCCGGAGTAAAGACTAGGGCCAGGAGGGCGGAACCGGCGACAATCGACCGGCCGCAGTCTAGGAGGGAACGACGCATCACGCACCTTCAACGCTGAACGAAACTCAAACGACTGTGCCGCCACAGAGTTAAATTTGCGTTAGCAGGTCCTAAGAAAGCGTCAGTTTTTCAGTAGCGCGTTTCGCTAACCCGAAAGTGCGTCGCACGCGCGGAGCGAATGGGATGCAGCGCCTGACGCAGTTGCTGCACGTGTGCGAGCTGCTTCAACTGAGCCCGGGACTGAGCAAGATCCTTCGCCGCTGGCGAAAACGTAATCTTGGTGCGCCACTCGCTGGGATGGACCGGGGTGACCTTGGTGCGCCAGACACCAGCCTTCGCCGGCAGCTGCTTGGCGGAAGCGGATCGCTTGGCCGTCATCGCCTTGTTGGAAACTTCGTAGACGATACGCATCTGCCATTTGCCTGGCGGAGATACGCGCAGTGCTTGAACGGAATGCCGCGCCATGCGCCTGGCGGATGAAGCGTTTGGCTCAACAGTTGCGAGCCTGCTGCGGGCGTAATCGGAGCTGTTGCGTGCGCCGGAATGCAAGGCGGCCTTCTGGACCGGCACTTTCGCCGGTCCGGCATCGGCCACTTTTTTGCGGGCTTGATGGACGTTGGCACGTTCGTAGCAGCCAGCGACGCACAGGATCGTATCGGGGGCCTGTTCCGGAGCGCCGTCAGCTGCGGACGGGGCCGCGGTCGGAGCGGGGGAGGGACCAGCGGCGGGGATGGGAGCAGCAGCCACTTGCTCGGCAGCCGCCGTCGGCTCCAAGCGCGTTATCGGGGCGCGCGCCTTGGCAATTGCGACCTTGTAGACAATTTCCTCAGGCGCCTTGCGGCACCCTGCTTCGCAAACCACCACGTACTGGTCGGGATGCAGGAGCGCGAGCCTATGCGGCTTCACTTCGCGCAGCGCCTGCTCACCCTTGAGGCGTTCATCCGCCATCTTCTGCCAGAGCTTGAAGTTAGGATCAGAGTCCTGGGCGACGAGGCCTTTGCCTTTCGTGAAGCCGATGGTGGGCTGCGTTTGAGCAGGATTTTGAGCGGACGGTTGGCCCGGAGTTTGGGCAACGGACTGGGCAAGCGCTTCCGATGGCGCGACCGCGCCGGCCAGCGCCTTGAACAGCCGCTTGAGGATCGACGGTTCTGTCGCCGCAAGTTCGGCGGACTTTGGCTCAATCAACAGTTTCAGGTCCGCAAGCGGCTCACGCTCGACTTCAAGAACGCGCAACTGCGGCGCGCTTTTATAGGAAAAATCGACGGCGGCAGCCGATGCCGTCGAGACGCCCGATCCCGACACCATGATCGGCAGCACAAGCAGTGCCGCCAGCTCCCTACTCCTGAACATCTGCCCCACCAACGCCCCTGATCTTCAAAAAATGCATTCATTTCCAACCGACGCCCACCAGGGCGCGCCGCGCAGCCCCTACCGCGCGTGATAGAACCATTGCTCCGCGTCCGAAGCGGCGTTGATGACACGCACATTGCGATAATCGGTTCCTGGCGCCGCATGCGCCGGAACAAGTGCCGCCTGTCGAACATGTGCAGGTTTCGCCGGCACAGCCGGCTCGAGGCCGACGGACGCCTTCATTGCTACGGAGGCAGGCCCGGCCGGGGTGACGTTTGACGCGTCGTTCTGGACGCTGGCACGATCCGGCGCACTCGAAACATCGATCGTCAGGCCGTAGTAGGCCGCGATGCAGGGATCGGTCTTCTTCTTGAGTTCAAGTTCGCTGGCCTTCACGTAGACCAGCTTGTCTGGCCCGCACAAATAGGCTTCGTCGGCGCGTGCGCTTTCCCCCGCACCGGCCAGAGCCGTCGCCGACACAACAAAGAATAATCCGACGCTTTCCCGCAACGCCATGACTGAACCCCGACAAGAGAGCCCCGACCACATGAGGCCATTTCGAGTGTCAGATTATGGGACAGGTATTGAGAAAGCGTTGATCGTGGAAGTTGAAGCACAATACGTTTCGCGCAGCGCGAGCGGCGCGGCAAAGCCGCAGGCCGTTAACGCGCGTTAAACTGCTCAGAAGGCGCGCCTTGCTACTTGGGCGGTGGAAATTTCCAATACTCCCCGCCGCTCGTCGCCTGCATCTTCAAGAGTGACGGGGCGCGCTTATCCGGCGGACGCGTGCCCGTCATCAGCAAGAGTTTGATGTCGGCCAGAAGCGCGTTGTTCTCGGCATAGCCCGAGTGGTTGAGGCCGAGACTGTCGGTTGAAACGGCCGTCACATCGATCGTATCCACGCCTGGAACGATCATCGGCCCTGACGCCGGCACGTCGCCCGCGCGCGGGATGCCGCCCCAGAACCGTGCCGAGTATCCGAGCGCCTTGTCGTTGGACGCGGCATAGAGCGTCACGCCCTTGGAGAAGTTGGTGATCTGCCGGGCGATGATATCGAATTTATCCCGGTCGACATCGGGCGCTGCCAGGATGACTTGGCTGATCTCAACGCCTTTTGGCACTGTGGGACGCAGCCGTTCCAGCACCCGAAGCAGAAGTTCATTGCCCATCGAGTGGGCAATGAGGCTGATCGATTTCGCCCCACTTTCCTTGACGACCAGATTGATGAATTCGCCCAGATGCGGCTCGGCCTGCTCGGCACTGCCGCGGTCGTAGGTGTAGCTCGCCACCTTGCCGCCGGAGGGCCAGCTGTAGACAAACGGCGCACCGTCGAATTTCATGTCGTAGGAGATCTGCGCCGTCCGGTAGAGCGCATAGTCGAACGACGTGTTGAAGCCGTGAACGAAGATGAAGGCGTGGTCCTTGAACGTCTTCGACTTGGCGAGCCGTTCCTTCACGTATGCCAACAGCTGCTCTTTCGTCAGCGACGCGATTTCCTGCAAGGTGAAGTGCTTGTTTGGGTCTTCGGTTTCCTCATAAACCTTGACCTTGAAGTAGGGGATCTCGATCACCCACGGCCGCTCGACTTCCGGTACCTTATGCGATTTTGGCACCGTGATGAGGGCCCGGCCCAGCTGCAGCTTGCGGCCACGTTCAGCACCATACTGCAGGCGCTTGGGATCCGGCTGCACCGCGCGGTCGGTGCCGAAGAACACCGGCACCACGTCATAAGCGGCTTTGGGATCATCCGGATTATCCGACATTCGCGGCGGCGGCGATGTGGGCGCCCCTCCGCCGACCGTGCCCATCCCGGTTCCACCTCCACCAGTTCCGGTCCCACCCGCGCCAAGGCCGCGTGTCGGCTCTTCGCCGGGCGGCGCTTGCGGAGCAGGCGCGGGCGCTGCCGCGGGAGGTGGTGGGGGCGGCGATGGCGGCTCGCCACCTGCTGCGGCAGGTGGCGCTTCGGCCGACTTTTCCTCTTCGAGAATGCCGGGTTCGGCGTTGTCTGGCACGCCCGAGCCGGATTTGTCGCTGGAGCCGATGCTTCCTGGCTTTTCCACCGGCACGGTCTCGACCTTCTTGGGCGGTGTGGAGGGTTTGGGAAGATCGGCCCCGGTTGGATCGGTACGTGGCTCGGCCGACTGCTCGGACGGCGTATTGGATTGGGGCTGCTCATCGCGCTTGGCCGAACCCAAGTTCGGGGCTTCGCTGCCGCAGCCAGAGAGCATCAACCCCGCCGGCACCGCGGCCGCGATGGAAGCGGCAAACACAATGCGCCGCAGCTTTAGCGAAAATGAATTGAACGACATCAATTTCCCTCCCGGATGTGCGCCGCTCAGGGCCGCGCATCCATTTTCGTGTCAGTCTAAGAAGGCACCACCGCCACGGCAACGGGCCTCACATGCCACCCAACAGCGGCGAAATCCCGCCCTTGCGGACAAAAGGGTTCCTGGCCATGGTCCGCCGATGGCTGCCGCCGGACCGGGCGGCCGCATTTGTTTCGTGAAAGTGACAAGCTCCTATGGCCGCCGCTTCCGCCCCCGCGCACCGCATCCCCATCGCCGAATATGTTGCCGGCATACCGGGGGGAGACCGGGCGCTGCTGGCCCGAGCCATTACACTGGTTGAAAGCACCAATCCCGAGCACGGCCGCATCGCGCAATCCGTGTTGCAGGAGCTACTTCCGAAAACCGGCAACGCCGTGCGGCTGGGAATTACCGGCGTACCCGGCGTCGGCAAGTCGACGACGATCGATCAACTGGGCATGAATCTGATTGGGGATGGCAAACGCGTGGCCGTGCTAGCCATCGATCCAACTTCCAAGCGAACCGGCGGCTCGATCCTCGGCGACAAGACGCGGATGACGGCACTGTCTCAGGAGCGCAATGCCTTCATCCGTCCCTCTCCCTCCTCGGGCACTTTGGGGGGCGTGACCAAGAAGACGCGCGAGACCATGGCGCTGGTCGAGGCCGCGGGGTTCGACGTCGTCATCGTCGAGACCGTCGGCGTCGGACAGTCCGAAGTCGCCGTTGCCGATATGGTCGATTTCTTTTTGGTATTGCTGCTCGCTGGCGGCGGCGATGACCTCCAGGGCATCAAGAAAGGCATCATCGAACTGGCCGACATGATTGCCATCAACAAGGCGGACGGTGACAACATCCCTCGCGCCGAACGGGCCGCACAGGACTATCGCGCCGCGCTGCAGATTTTCACGCCGCACGGCGCAACGTGGTTCCCGCCCGTGATCACTGTTTCGGGCCGCGACAATCGCGGCCTTGGCGAATTGTGGACAAAGGTTGGCGAGCACCGCCAGACCATGCAGGCAACGGGCGAGTTTTTGAAACGCCGCCAGGGCCAGGCGGTCGCGTGGATGCGTGACATGTTGGAAGACCGCATGATGGGCGCTTTGAAAGCCAATCCGCGCGTTGCAGCCGAGCTGTCGGGCATCGAAGATGCTGTGAGCCGCGGCGCGCTGCTGCCGACGCTCGCCGTCGATCGCATCATGTCGCTGATGGGTATCAGCGAAACAACTGTCGCAGGGTGAATGCGGCTCGCGCTCGCCTCAGCGAATTTCTCCAATGATTCAGAGCATATCTTCGTTACTCGCATAAATGACGCAGCTTGAGGTTGAGATGCGCCGCATGCGCGAATTGCCGCGCGACAGGCCAAAGGCCTTGCCATCGTCGCATTCCCATAGTGCTTTCCGGCCACAAAAAACGGCAAGGGAAACAATTGGTATGAAGCGTTTGTTGAGTGCTGCTGTCATGGCCTTGGTGGGGCTCGTGTCAGCGACGGGGGCGAATGCCAGTCCTTATGACGACGCAACCGTCGTCGAGCAATCGTGGCGCAAGCCCGTTCAAAAAAATTCGTACGTCACCAAGAAGCAGCGCCGCACGGCTGCTACGCGGCGGTCATCGTCGTCGGGCTCGCGTCATGCGGTCGGCGGTCGCCCAAGCCGGTGGTGTGGCTGGTGGATGCGCACCCAGAAGGGCGGCGGTCCGGAAATGAATCTCGCCTGGAACTGGAGCAAGTGGGGCAGCCCGTCTGGCCCGCAAGTCGGCGCGGTTGTCGTCTGGCGGCATCATGTCGGCATGATCACCGGACGCACGGCCGATGGCCGCTGGATCGTCAAATCGGGTAACGACGGCGGCCGTGTCCGCGAGCGTGCGCGCTCCGTTGCCGGTGCCGTGTTCCGCGTCGGCTAGGTTAGCCGGCCGAAAGCCGCAACTATTTGTCGAGAGCCGCCTCCACATTAGGGGCGGCTCTTTGCTTTAGATGGCGTGTCCTCAAGACAGGCAAAGCAGGATCGCCTATTGTCGCGTCATGAAGAGACGCCACGTCGCCCGCTCGAGCACGCGTCCGGTGATCCTGGTCACCGGTTTTGGTCCCTTCCCCGGTGTCGATGAGAACGCAACATCGACGCTCGTCCCCCGGCTTGTGGAGAGCGCCCACAGCCGCCATCGCAACTATCAGATCGTCGGCGCGGTCTTGCCGACCGTATGGGAGGAAGCGCCAAGGCAGCTCGACGTCCTGTTCGAGCTTCACCGGCCAAGCGCCTGCCTGCATTTCGGCGTGGCGCGCGAGGCCCAGGGTTTCAGGCTGGAGCGGCGCGCCGCGAACACCTGCAAGGCCATGACGGACGCGGCCGGATGCCTGCCTGCGGCGCCGCAATTGAGCGCCACAGGGCCCGACTACCGGCCAAGCACGTTTCCATCGGATGCCATAATGGAACGATTAACCGAGCACGGTCTGCCGGCCGCCTGTTCGGAGGATGCGGGCAGCTATCTGTGCAATGCGGTTCTTTACCATTCCCTGGCCGCCTCCGCCGGCCGCTCAGGCCGGTGCATCAGCGGCTTCGTCCATATCCCCCCCAATCTTACCGGCCCGCCGTTGACCGAGCACGAGGCTTTGAGAGGGGCTGCCGTTATCCTCGACCATCTGATCGAGGCGCTGACCCACCAGCGTTAAGATTTTGCGCCTTGGCGCACCCTTTGCTTGGCTCAAAGGCCTTTAACGGCCCGTTTGATGGAGCCTTGCATGACCGTGAACCGCCGCAACGTGCTTGCCGCAGGATTGGGTTTGAGCGCCGTGGCCGCGGCTGCCAGCGGTGAGACGCGCGCGGCCACATCCGTCGCGCCGCGCGAAACTCTCTCGCGACCGACGGTTTTCGACATCGTTCCGGGTTTGCAGGTCAATGTGCCCCAGGACCAGAGCGCGTTGCTGCAGACGGCCATTGATCGGGCCGCGGACATGGACGTCCCGCTCATCCTGCCGGCCGGCACGATCCGCGCCGCCGATCTACGCTTGCGCGCCGGCACCCGGCTGATTGGCGCCTCTGGGGCGACCGTGATCGAGTTCTCAGGCGGCCCCGCATTCATCACCGCAGACAAGGCCGATGGCCTCGTGATTGACGGCATTGTCTTCAACGGTGCCTTCAAGACGTTTGACGAGAGCCGCGGCGAAGGGCTGATCTCGCTGTCGCGCAGCAGGGACATCACCGTTCAGAATATCGAAATCAGGGCCAGTGCCCGTATCGGCCTGTCGCTCGTCGAGGTGGCCGGCAGGGTCAGCGACGCAACCATCCGCGACATCCTCGACGCGGCGGTCAAGAGCCTTGATGCCAAGGGGCTGGAGATCACCGGTTCGCGCATCGACGGCGCGGGAAACAATGGTATTCTCATTTGGCGCACGCAGACGGGCGAGGATGGCACGATCGTCTCAGGCAATCGTATCTCCAAGATCCGCAGCGCGTCGGGCGGCAGTGGCGAATATGGAAACGGCATCAACGTCTTTCGCGCAGGCAGCGTGATCGTTTCGAACAACCGGATTTCCGATTGCTCCTATACCGCGATCCGCGGCAACGCCGCCTCCAACATCCAGATCATCGCCAACAGTTGCGAGCGCCTGGGTGAGGTCGCAATCTATTCCGAATTCGGCTTCCAGGGATCGATCATCGCCAACAACCTTGTCGATGGCGCCGCAACCGGCATTTCCGTCACCAACTTCAACGAGGGCGGACGCCTCGCCGTCATCCAGGGCAATCTCATTCGCAACCTGTTCCGCCGCGAACACGAGGTGGAGGACAAGCGCGGCGAGGGCATTGGCGTGGAGGCCGATGCGGTCGTCTCGGGCAATACCATCGAAGCAGCACCAACCGTCGGCATTCAAGTCGGCTGGGGCGTGTATCTGCGCGATGTCGCTGTCACCGGAAACGTCATCCGCCAATCGAAAGTCGGCATCTCGATCTCGTCGGCACCTGGAACAGGCGCGTGCCTGATCGCCAACAACCTGATCTCCAGCACAAGTGACGGCGCTATCCGCACCATGACCCGCGGCGTCGTCTTCGGCCCCGATCTGGCGCACGAGCCGGATAAGGCCGAGCGCGTGACGCTGTCGGGCAATGTCGCTGTCTGATTGGACTGAGAGTTCTAAAACCTCTGCGGGCCGCGGCCGGGCGGGGGATGACACGGGGGATACCCGGCCGGGCTCTCGCAAGGTCTGGTGGACGGGGGAGAACACCAGCTTGAGACTACAAATACGCTTGCTGTGATGAACTGAAGCTGAACGGCGCGCAGCCGCCGCGGCCTTCGTGCCACGCATCGGATTTTGTTGGATTTTTCCAACGCCAATTCGCCGTGCACAGCGCCCGCGCCGCTGCCGGGATTGCAAAGAATCACGCTAGAGTTGCCGCTCCATCGACGACTTTTCATTGGAAGCGCCGTTCATGCCGGCCCGTGCCGCCCCCCTGCGCAGACTGACCGACGACGCGAAGGACCAAGCAGCAACCGGCGGGTCCGACCGGCTGATGCGGCTTGCCCATGCCAAACTCGAAGAGGTGTTCGGCTACAAAGCATTTCGCTCGCACCAGTCGGACATCATCGGCACGCTACTCAACGGCAAGGACTGCCTGGCGCTGATGCCGACCGGCGGCGGCAAGTCGCTTTGCTACCAGATCCCGTCTCTCGTCCGCTCCGGGACCGGCATCGTCGTTTCGCCGCTCATCGCGCTGATGCAGGATCAGGTCGATGCGTTGAAAGACGTCGGCGTCAAAGCTGCGTTCTTGAACTCCACGCTCGATTGGCAGCAGCAGAACGAGATCGAGCGTGAGTTTTCAGCCGGTGCGCTCGATCTGCTCTACGTCGCACCCGAGCGCATCGTACAGGATCGCACGCTGGCCCTCCTCGCCCGCCATGAAGTGGCTCTGTTTGCCATCGACGAAGCCCATTGCGTCGCTCAGTGGGGCCATGACTTCCGGCCCGAATACCGCCAGCTCAAGATCCTCGCCGAGCGTTTCCCCGGCGTCCCTCGCATTGCCCTGACGGCCACGGCGGATGAACGCACGCGCCAGGAAATCATCACCGAACTCAGTCTCGAGGACGCGGCGTGCTTCATCGCCAGCTTTGACCGCCCCAACATCCGCTACACCATTGCCGAAATGGGCTCGATGAGCGCGCGAGAGAAGCTGTGGCAGTTTCTCGAAGCCGAACACCCAAGCGACGCCGGCATCGTCTATTGCCTGTCGCGCAAATCGGTGGAGGAGACGGCCGCTTGGCTTAATGGCAAGGGCCGCAAGGCTCTCGCCTACCACGCCGGGCTTGATGCCCACATTCGCGCCGGGGCGCAGTCGAAGTTCTTGAACGACGATGGCCTCATCATTGTCGCCACCATAGCCTTCGGCATGGGCATCGATAAACCCGACGTGCGCTTCGTCGCCCACCTCAATCTGCCGAAGTCGATCGAAGCCTATTATCAGGAAACCGGCCGCGCTGGCCGCGACGGCGAACCGGCCGATGCGTGGATGGCGTACGGCATCCAAGACGTCGTGCAGCTGCGCCAGTGGATCGCCCAGTCCGATGGGTCGGACGCCTTCAAGCACGTCCAGCGGCAAAAGCTCGACGCTCTGATCGGCCTTGCCGAAATGCCCGGCTGCCGCCGCCAGGCGCTGCTGGCCTATTTCGGTGAACGTCTCAGCGAGCCGTGCGGAAATTGCGACAACTGTCTCAGCCCGCCAGCTACAGAAGACGGGTCCGTGCTGGCGCAGAAGGCGCTGTCAGCCGTTTATCGCACCGGCCAGCGCTATGGCGTCACCTATGTGGTCGATGTGCTGATGGGCAAGGCGGAAGAACGCATCCTGCGCAACAGCCACGACAAGCTGT
>WBZP01005134.1_pt1 | contig 13392 bp, 14 predicted proteins | sample 5204301 | NCBI WGS metagenome assembly WBZP01 (sample SAMN12412401, study PRJNA552823) | activated sludge metagenome | isolation source: activated sludge from nitrification reactor of wastewater treatment plant... | place: USA: Pennsylvania | collected 2017 | reverse complement strand
ACAGTCGGATGGAATCGCAGGGCCGTGCGGTATTCGTCGATTGCGCCATCGGTATCGCCCAGTTGAAACAGTGTTCGCCCCAGCGTAAGGCGCGGCTCCTGCGCGTCTGGTTCGATATGCAGGGCTTGGCGAGCCCGCGCCAGAGTTTCCAGGGGTGTCAGTGGTGCCGGAGGCTCGGGCGCGACCGGAGCTGTCGGTGGTGGCGGCGGCGGTGCGGGAGGCTCGCCGGGAAGTGGTTCGACTCGAACGGCTTCCTGCGCAGCGGGCGGCGCAGGCGGTGGCGCCGGGGTCTCAGGGACGGATGGTTCGACTTGAACGGTTCCGGTTACGGCAGCCGGGGGAGGCTCTTCTTGTGCGCCGGCCGGAAAGGACGGAAAAGGCAACGTCACAGTCACTATGAGAAACCATCGTCCGACGGCGACACGTTGCGAAAACATAGACGCTGACAGGCCTCCACCTGAAAAATATCGTTCTATATACACATAGACGAAGGGAAATTTCCACGGGATCTCACGGGGAGCCTGTGCGCGGGACATGATGAAATGTGGGGCCGGCGATGAACGAGAGCCCGGGGATGCGACGGGTGCCACTCAGGAGGCCAGCCAGGCGAGGGTCAGCGCGATGGTGGCAAGGATGATCAAAAGACCCAGGAGGAGGTAGCGCCACCAGGACAGTTGATCCAGGACCGGCATAAATCCCAGGCTCACGCCTTCGGCGAGGAGCCAGTTTCTGAAATCCTGTGGCGCGACCAGATGGATTCCTCGCTCTGTGCAGGAGGCGATGAAGCGATTCACCACCACGCCTTGCAGCGCCGCACGAATCAGCTTTTCCAGCCAATGCGGCAGCCGGAGACGATGGCCGGCTTGCGCGACATAGTGATCGACCATGGTTTCGTATTCCTGTCGCACCGTGGAGAGATCCCGGTCGGCTGTCTCGGTGGTCGTTCTCAAAGCCGGCAACGTGTGCAGCCAGTCCCGGAGGGATTGTTCCAGCCGTTCCATCGTCTGTCCGGGCTGCGTCCAACACTCCCGCCACGACCCCGCCGACCAGGGCGAGGACCACATAGAGCGCGGTCAGGGACCAACTTCCCACCATGGCCCATGTCCCATGGGTGGAAACGGTTGCGCTGTACACAACGGCGGCTCCTCCAACGACCGCGACCGCTGCCAGTACGTGCAACGGCAGGGTTCTGAACAGCGTCTGGAGAAAGGTGCGGGGACTGGTCACGTCCGGTCGTGGTGTAGCATCTGCATGGTGGGACATCGTCGATTCATGGTTGGTGTGTCGGCCAGATCGTTCGGAGACGGTTCACCCGGGAGGCCAGTGTCTCCGGTGCAAGCCGGACCGGTTCATGCGTGACGCGCCAGACCGGCTCGAGCGGAGCCGGATCTTGTGAGAGGCGGGGAATCAGGTGCCAATGGATGTGCGGAAGCTGGTTTCCAAGTAACTCGTAGTTGATCTTCACCGCCCGCCATTCCTCGGCAAGCACGGCGGACACCTGGGCGACTTCTTCGATGAGGCTGCTGCGTTCTTCACGGGAAAGGTGGAAGAGTTCTGTCGCGTGGCGTTTCAGCACGAGCACGGTCCAGCCGGGGAAGAACTGGTCGTCGTGAAGATAGGCCTTCGTGAGACCACAATCGGCGATGAAATGCTCCCGGCCGGGCCAGGTGCCGACACAGGCCTTACAGGCGTGGTCGTTCATGGTTGGTTGAGCATCCGTGCTTCCTCCGGCGTGATCAGGCCCTTCTTGAGCAGGAGCTGAATGAGTTTGTCGGTGGTCGCTTTATGCGGGGCCGCGGCTGCGGCGGCCGCCTGGGATTTTTGTTTCGGCGGTTCGCGTCGCTGCCCCATGACACGGAATGAAGGGGTGAAGACGGCCACGTAGTCACGGTTCCGGATGCGGACAGACACGGGGAGACTCTCGCTGTTGGGGGTGAGGTCGGGACCCGATCCTTGAGGGATTCGGAAATAGGGCTTGCCGTCCTCCGTCGTGCCGTCCTGGCCGATGATTTCCATCCTGGTTAAGAGAGATTCGCCCGTCAGGTTCTCGCGATCCTGCCCGGCGGTGTTGGTGATGTGATCCAGAACCAGAATGAGACTGTCGGCCACGAATAGATCGGGCGAACCGTTGCGGACCGTGACGTCGTAGCGGTACTCACTCGAAAAATTGTCGCGGCTGCGCAGAGTGACGAAGGGCGTGACCTTGCCGGTTACGTCCACCAGTTGATCGAACGCAGAGACGGGCGCGGCTGCCTCCGCCAGCAGGAGGCATGCACCGCCTGCCAGGATCTGCATGGAACGAGTCATTCTCATGGTTCCCTCCCGTGGTCGATCGACATCCGGTCCAGGATAACAAAGCCTTGCGGTCAGTGCGAGGATTTCCTCTCCTGCGCGGCCGTCTGCTTGACACGTTCTTTTCATGGACGATATTCTGCCGGGCGGTCAACCGTCGACCTCGGTGCATCACACCTGCATGGCACGTACGCGTATTACCTCCCCTCCGTTGCTGATGCCTCGGGCATTCGCATCCAAGCTCTTGAAGCTGTACGACTATCCCGATCCGCGCCGACCCGGGCGCATGATCAAGGGGTACGACTGTCCCCATGCCTTGCGGACGGCCCGGATGTGCGCAACGGTGGCGCAGCGGCTCGGGCATGACCCTGCGCGTGTGAAACAATATCAGATCGCGTGTATCCTTCATGATCTGGGGCGCGCCGGACTGGACCGGCAGCTGTTCGGTCGAATCTGGTCCTGGGCCCGCGCGCAGGGCATTCCCACCAGACCGCGCGAATGGAGAGCCGTTCATCCGGACACCCGCTACGGCCGGGAGACCGAAGCCTTCGTGACCCGGTATCGCTCCGCGATGGAGCAGGCCGGCATCACTCTGGACTCGTGGGCCTGCGAGCAGGTGGAAATGCGGCTGGGCTATGCCCGCCGATTGGCCGCTCGCCTACGGACCGTCAAACCGGGTTTGCGTGACCTCGGGGTCGTCTGGGCGCCATGGATGGGCCGGATCATGCTCTATTATTATTACCCTGAGAAGCTGGCCGGCGCACAACCCTGGGTCAGGCAGTTGGCGGAGATCCTCGTCGCCTGCGAACAATTCGAAGCCTTCAGCAACCAGCGCCGGGGGCGCGACTACTATGTGCGGCGGCGCGAAGATCTGTCGAAGGCCTTTGCCTATCTGAATGCTCTGCACAAAGAGGGAATCATCAGTCGCCTGGTCGTACAGACCTTGCGTGAGCTTTCGGCGGAAGGGGCATTCGATCGGGTCTTGGAAGAGGCCAGGGGACGTGCGTTGTCCAGACGAGACCGTGCCTGTTTGCGCCAGGCTGGTAAGGAGTAAGGTCATGGCAGTGAAGACCACGTCGATTCATGTCCCCATGCAAGGTGATTGCCGGGTGGAGAACATCACCGAACGGGTGCAGGCCGCCCTGGCGCAGACGCAGCTTCGGGCCGGCATTGTCACCGTGTTCATCAAACACACGACCGCGTCGGTCTTGATCATCGAGGATGAACCAGGCATTCGCGCCGATACGAAAGCCCTCTGGGAGCGACTCATTCCTGCGGACCCTCGCTGGCAGCACAATACACGCAACGCGGGAGAAGATAACGGGCATAGCCACCTGCGTGGCCAGTTGCAGGGGCAATCACTCACGATTCCGTTCATTGATGGAGCGATGATGTTGGGCACCTGGCAACAGATCGTCGTATTGGATTTTGATACACGCGCGAGAACGAGAGAACTGGTGCTGCAGGTCATCGGTGAGTAGGATGTGTCTGAACCGGGCGAGACGGAGTGGAACGCGGTGGACAGCGGCTTTGCTGGCGGCGCTGACGATGGTTGCGTCATCGCCGGGATGGCTGCGGGCTGCTGAGAAAACGACCAATCTGCAAGTGGCGCAGGTTGCCGGCCCGACTGAACTCAGTCCGGAGGAGCAGGCGACCATTGCGGTCTTCGACCGGGCCACGCGATCGGTGGTCTTCATCGCCAACACGGCCATGCAGCGCGATCCCTGGTCGTTCAATCTGTTCGAAGTCCCACAAGGGTCCGGGACGGGCTTCGTATGGAGCCGGCAGGGCCACATCGTCACCAACTATCATGTCATTTACGGCGCAGATGCGATCACGGTGACCTTGGCGGACCGCACGGAATTCAAAGCGAAAGTCGTCGGCGCCGATCCTGACCATGATATCGCGGTGCTTCAGATTCAAGCCTCCGAAGCGACGCTCCAGCCGGTCACCATCGGAAACTCCCAGTCGCTTCGTGTCGGGCAGAAAGTGCTGGCGATCGGAAATCCGTTCGGCCTGGACCATACCCTGACGACCGGCGTGGTGAGCGCATTGGGTCGGACCATCAAGTCGATGAGCAACCGGACCATTGAAGGTGTGATCCAAACCGATGCCGCGATCAATCCGGGTAACTCGGGCGGGCCGTTGTTGGACAGCGGCGGGCGTTTGATCGGCGTGAACACGCAAATCGTCAGTCCCAGCGGCGCATTTGCTGGAATCGGATTCGCGGTGCCGGTCGATACGGTCAGTCGCATCGTGCCGGAGTTGATCAAGCATGGGAAGCTGATCAGGCCTGGCTTGGGCATCTCGTTGGTCCCCGATGCCATGGCCCGGCGTTGGGGTGTCAAAGGCGTGATCATTGGAAAGGTCGGACGCGGCAGCGCGGCCGAACGGATCGGACTCCACGGAGCGCGCGAAACCGTCGGGGGCCGCATCGAACTGGGCGATATCATCGTTGCGGTGGACGGCAAACCAGTGGAGACGATCGACGATCTGATGGATTTCATGGAACAACACAAGGTCGGCGATCAGGTCACAATCGAATACGCGCGCGGAAACCGCCGGGTGCAGGCGACCGTCATGTTGCAAGCCGTCAATTGACCTGCAGGAGACAGAAACAGTCCGCTCGCTGCGGCCTTGCTCGACGCTCATTGTGAGCGCCTCTGCGAAAGCGCCCTTCTAGTGCAAAGCCCTTGAGGCCATGGACGGTTCCGCGTTCATCAAACGTGTGCCGCCAAGCCCGAGAATCGGTGGGCCCTAGGGCGACAGTGGTGTGGTTCCCTGTGTTAGGATGATCGGAGTTGGATCAGCCGGAGGAATAGATATGAGTGACCATCGCAATTCGGATCAGCCAGGAGCCGGCGCGCACCAATCGCCGTCGCGTGACGCTTCTGCCCAGGCCGATCCGATCGAACTGATAGAAGAATGCCTGGCCGCGTTTCCTGATGGCGACCCCCGCCAAAAACTGCTCTACAAGTTGCGGCATGTGGTGACAGCGCAGTCGGTCGCCCAGGATCGTCGAGATACAGAACTGAAGAAACTCACTGAAGTGGTGGCCAAGCTGACGGCGCCGGCCAACCGCGTAGGCTTGCTCGTGGAGGTTCCCGCTGAAGGGGTGGCGCGTATCGTCGTCGGCGGGGCGGAGTACTACGCCAATATCGACCCCCGGTTATCGGCTGAAGACCTCAAGATCGGAGCACAGATTCTGGTCAACGAGGCCTATACGGTAATCAAGGCCCTTGGGTATGACCGTAACGGACCGGTGCTGAAGGTTGCGGAGGTCTTGCCGGACGGGCGGATTCGTTTCGAACAGGATATGGGCAGACAAGCCTTGATTCTGCAGCGGTCCAGCGATTTGCTGGGTGCTGATCTGAAAGCCGGCGACGAAGTCCGGATCGAGCCGACACACCGGATCGCCATCGAAAAGTTCGAGAACCGTCAGGCGCGGACACATCTCCTGGATGAAGTGCCGAGTGTGACCTGGGAGCAGATCGGGGGACAACACCAGGCGATCGAGGCGATTCGCAAGGCGATCGAATATCCCCTACTCCATGCCGAGACGTTCACGAAATATCAATTCACGCAGCCGAAGGGGTTCTTGCTGTATGGCCCCCCGGGCTGCGGTAAGACCTTGATCGGACAGGCGGCGGCGGCGAGTTTGTCCCAGTTGGTGCGCGAGTCGCAGGGGCAGGCCTCAGACGGCAAGGCCAAGAACCCGCCGGTGACGAGCGGAGCCTTTCTCCATATCAAGGGGCCTGAAATTTTGAACATGTGGCTGGGCGAGTCCGAGCGGATCGTCCGGGATCTTTTTGCAAAGGCGCGGGCGAGGCGCAAAGAGGGAGCCTTACCGTTTATTTTCATCGACGAAGCCGAGTCGGTGCTAGGCACCAGACGATCGATGCGGTCGTTCAACATCAACAATACGTTGGTGCCGATGTTCTGCGCCGAAATGGATGGGATTGAATCATTGCAGGACGTGGTGATCATTTTGGCCTCCAACCGGCCAGATCTGATCGATCCCGCCGTGCTGCGACCGGGCCGGATTGACCGTAAGATCAAAGTGGCGCGTCCCAATCGGGAAGCGGCCGTGGAAATTCTGTCGGTCTATCTCACGCCCGCGCTGCCGCTCGATCGGGAATTGCTGGAGCGGAGCGGGCAGGACCATGAGGCCGCCCGGCGCGCCGTGATCGAGCAGGTCGTCGACAGTCTGTTTTCGCGGACCGATCAGAATCGCGTGTTGTCCATTCGGCTGCGAAACGGCCAGAACAAGGTACTGTATCGCGGCGATCTCGTCAGCGGTGCGATCTTGTCCTCCATCGTCCAGCGGGCGAAGGAGAAGGCGATTGAGCGGGCGGTGGCAGAGGCCGGAGCGCCTGCCGGTGACGGACTTCGCGCGCAAGACCTTCTGGACGCGGTGCAGGAAGAATATCGCGAAGGCGAGATGTTGCCGCCTGACGACGCAGCGGAAGAATGGCTGAAGCTGCTGGATCATCATCCCGAGCAGGTAGTCGGGGTGTCATCCTTCCGCCGCGGGCGGCCGACGGAAGAGCGATTGGTCAACCAGATTATCTGAGACGACCTATGCATCTCTTCGGCATTGAAACCGAGTACGGCATCAACAGAGAAGACCTCGACGCGGTTGATCCGGTCGAGGAATCGATGGAACTGGTGCGTGCCCATCTGAGCGGTGAGTTTGAGCGGCGGTGGGATTATCGGGGTGAAGACCCGCACGAGGATGCGCGCGGTTTCCGCGTCTCCGGTCTGCAGCAGGACAAGGAAGAAGACGACTTCGCCAAGGTCGATGCCCACCGTCCGTACTCATTTCACGAAATGAAAAGCGACTTGGTTTTGCCGAACGGCGCGCGGTATTACAACGACCACACGCACCCCGAATACTCCACCCCGGAATGCCGCACACTCAAAGACCTCCTGGCGCATGACCGGGCCGGGGAGCGCATCGTGCAGCGCGCAGCGGATCGCCGGAATCAGCAGCTCGGTGGTGCGCATGTGCAGCTCTACAAAAATAATACTGACTTTCACGGCCACAGTTACGGCTGCCACGACAACTATCTGGTTTCGCGCTCGTTGCCCTTTCCACAGCTGGTAAGCGGTCTGCTGCCGTTTTTGGTAACTCGGCAGCTGTTCGCCGGAGCAGGGAAGGTCGGAATGGAAGCGCAAGAGTCCGGCTTTGTGCCCGGCCCCTTGCAGCTCTCGCAGCGGGCTGATTTTATGGAAGCTGAGTTGGGCGTCGATACGATGCACAACCGGCCCATCCTCAACACGCGTGACGAGCCCCATGCTGATCGAACCAAGTATCGGCGGCTGCATTTGATCCTGGGTGATGCCAACATGTGCGAGTATGCCACCGCGCTCAAAGTCGGGACCACCAGGCTGGTGTTGGATCTGCTGCAGCGCGGCACCGCCCCGAAGATTGAGTTGGAGCAGCCGGTTGCCGCCATCAAGCAGCTTTCACGAGACACTGACCTCAAGACCACGGTCCGATTGACGGATGGCCGGACAATATCGGGACTGGCGATCCAAGAGGAATATTGGCAGGCATCGAGTCGATGCTGTGCCGGCAGTGATCCGGATGCCGACTGGGTCTTGCGGGAATGGCAGGAGACTCTCCGTCTGCTTCGGCAGGACCGTGCGCAGTTAGTCGGCAAGCTCGATTGGGTCACCAAACAGTGGCTGCTCGAGACATTCATGCGGGAAGAACGGCTGGCGTGGGAAGATCCATGGCTCGCCAGCCTGGATTTGGAATACCATAATCTCAGCCCCGACCGCGGTCTGTTTCTGGGGCTTGAAGCTGAAGGCAAAACTTGGCGTATGACGAGCGATCACGATATCGCGCAGGCGCTCGCGACCGGCCCGTCGGACACCCGCGGTGGATTGCGTGGGTTGTGCGTGAGGCGGTTTCCAGAACAGATCACGGGGATGCAGTGGGAGCGGGTGCAGTTCAGCGGAGGGGTGCGCGCTCGCACGCTGGAGATGGGCGATCTGTTCGAGCCGGCTGCGGTGAAGGCCTGTGCCGCATTGTTTGAAACCGCAGCGTCTCCTGCTGAAGCCCTGGCTGCGTGGGCAAAACGAAAGGACGCACAATGATGCGATATACATCAATGCCGGAACGTCGTGAGGCACCAGGCGATCCGATGCCGAAACCGCCGGCTCCGTCGGAAGAAGGCGGTGGCCCCCGGCGGCCTGAAACGGGATCGCCGGACAAGGATAACCTGCTGAAGCGAATGCGAAAGGTCGATCCGAAGCAGGCGGAGCGGTATAAGCAGCGAACCGGTCAGTAATCGTGAGTATTAAAAGGTGACGTGTAACACGTTCCGGGAAGGAGTCGACCAGTGAAGCTGCGGTCTCGTCCACCCGTCACGGTGTACGTCTCAGGTCTAACGAGGTAGGGAATGGGGATGCAAGGGGACTTTTTTCAGCTCTTGAAAGAGCAAGGCTATCAGTTCGGCAATCCTGTCGCAGCGGCGGCCGGATTTGACGTGCCGAATGCCACCACAATTCTCGCGCTCAAGTATCGCGATGGAGTGTTGGTCGCCGGCGATCGTCGGGCGACTGCCGGGAATATGGTGATGTACGACCGTACCGACAAGGTATTGGAGATCGATCGTCACAGTGTGATGGCGATTGCCGGAGTGCCGGCCACTGCCTATGAGATGGTGCGCGTGTTGGAGCATTCCTTCAAATACTATCGCCGCACGCAATTGCAGGAGCTGAGTTTTGAAGGCAAGCTTCGCGCGGTGTCCAAGCTGCTCAAGGAAAACGTGCCGGCGGCCTTGGCGGGAACCGGGGCCGTGGTGCCGGTCTTTGCCGGGTATGATCATGAGCAGGGCGCGGCGAAGATTTATTTCTACGACATTCTCGGCGCGGAGTTTGAAGCGGTGGAGTATGCGGTGTCCGGTTCCGGCTCGCCGACCATCCGGGGCATCCTCCACTATGTGAATACCTGGGGGCCGCAACCATTGGCCGCCCTGCCTGAAGAGCAGGCGACGGTGCAGGCCCTGCGGTTGCTCGCCAGCGCGGCGGAGTTCGACTCGGCTACCGGTGGCGTAAATCGGGAACTGAATCTCTATCCTGTCGTCAAACTCATTACCGCAGCCGGGGTGCAAACCATTGCGGATGCCAATTTGAAACGATTGTACGAGCGCGAAGTGGTCCGCGGGATTTAGCCCAATGGGGATTCGTGCGATGCAGACCAGCGTGTGGACTTTATGATGAAGGTGATGCGGTATGTATGAAGAACCTTATCGGTGGATCGAGGCGGTCGGCAACCGACGCCAGTATCTCGATGAACAATTTGCGAAGGGTGCGCCCGTGGTGGCCTTGGCCTACGCCGACGGCATTCTGATGCTCACGGTCAGCCGCGGGACGCCCAAGCTTTATGAGATCTACGATCGTATTGCGCTGGGCGGAATGGGGCATCCGGCCGATCTGGAGAAGCTGCGCTTCTCGCTGCTTGAAATGGCCCATGTCGAAGGGTTCAATCGTTCGCCGTCGGATGTCACAGGTGCGAGACTGATGAAGTACGGGCTGGCGCCGACGATCAAGCAGGCCTTTGAAGAAATTTATAAGGCGCCGTTCATTGCCAAAATTCTTCTGGCTGAATTGGGCATGAAGCCGGAGCGAGACCTCTTTCTGACCATCAATTACGATGGAAATTTCGAGGAGAGCCGTGGCTGGGCCGCGCTTGGCGCCACACCTGCCGTTCAACTCCAAATGCGTCGGTACCTTGAGGCGCAATCTGGGTTCGCGCAATCTTCATTGGCACAGGCGGTTGAAATCGGGCTCTGCGCTTGGGCCGTGGGATCGCTGGCGCAGGCCTCGTCCGTAGGATCAGAAGAGGAAACGTCTGCCTCGCCTACGTCGGGAGAAACACCTGTTGCTGAAGCTTTGCCGGACAAGACGGCTCTGCTGGCGCATGTGCGTCAAACCGTTGCCGAGAAATCATTGGAATGTATCCTGCTGGAGCGGAGTGGTCCCGGTTCGTCAAAGTATCGGGCCCTTCGTCCGGACGAATTGGGCGGCCTGCTGCCGCCGGCTGTCAGTGCTCCCGACGCCAACTAACATGCTGAACCGTATCTTTGGGCTCGAGACGGAATATGGCCTGCTGGTCAATCAGGATCGGCCTGACCATTCGCCGTCCTGGGTCGCGCAACGCATCCGCGATCACATCTTTCATGTTGATCGTCGCGGAGTCCTGGATCTTCACCACCGGGGGCACGATGAGCCGCCCGGCAACGGGGGGTTCTTGACGAATGCCGGGCGCATCTACATCGACATGGGCCATCTGGAATATGCCTCGCCGGAATGCACCACCCTGGCGGATCTGGTGGCCTCGGACCGTGCCGGTGACCGGATTATTCAAAACGCGGTGACCGCGTTACGGTTGGAAGACACCGTCTCGCTTATCAAGAACAATATCGATCATGAAACCGATGCGACATTCGGCTCGCATGAGAACTATCTGGTTACGCGACAATTTCCGTTCTCCAGGCGCGGCCTTGGTCCCCTGGTCACGTTCTTAGTCACGCGTCAGGTGTTTACCGGTGCGGGGCGGATCGGTTGTGCCAGCGATCCCAACGAATGGGTGCAGGTCGGCGGGCTGATCCTGCATCGGCCGGGATTGCGAGATGCGCAGGATCGATCCATCGTGCCGTTTCAGATCTCGCAACGGGCCGATTACATCGTCAACGACTTCTTCGAGTGGGTGCAGCACAATCGGGCGATCGTCAATACGCGCGATGAACCGCTGGCCGACCCCAATCAATACCGCCGCATTCATCTCCTCTGCGGAGACTCGAACATGGCTGAATATGCCACGGCGTTGAAGATGGGCACGACGGGACTGGTCCTGCAACTGATTGAAGCCGGACAGGCTCCGCGCGGATTGGGGATTAGCGAACCGGTCGAAGCCCTGCAGGATATTTCGCGCGATCCGGATCGCCAATGGATGGTTCGGATGGAGTCTGGACAGTCGATGTCCGCCATTGATATTCAGGAGCAGTTTCTCGCCGCGGCCCAACGCCACTGTAAAGGCCAGGATGAGGAGACGGATTGGGTCTTGGAGCAATGGGAGTCGGTGTTGACCGATTTGCGGAGCGGCTACGAAAAATTGGTCGGGCGGATCGACTGGGCGTCCAAACTGTGGCTCCTCGAGACGTATCGGGAGGCCGAGCAGCTGAGATGGGATGATCCCATGTTGAAGAGTCTCGATCTGGAATACCACAACCTGCATCCTGAGCGGGGACTCTGCTACGGCCTTGAGGAAGAGGGGCGAGCGCCTCGTCTCACGACGGACAAGGTTGTGCAACTTGCGGAGAATCATCCGCCGAGGAATACCCGTGCGTTCGGCCGGGGCGAGCTAGTACGGCATCTGCTGGCCGCCGGCACTACCGGGGTGGAAGCTGTTCTTGCCCACGACTATGGTGACCACGCTTCCTGCGAGTACATCATCAACTGGTCGAATTTTAAATTGCGCGATGCCGCGCCGTTCTTTATGGCCGACCCGTTCAAGACCTACGTGCAGGACGTGCGCAGTCACCTGACCGGGCGATAGCGCCTGGTTACCGTTTCAGCCCCATCCGCTCCATCGCGCCTTTGGACACATCGAACGCAAACCGCAGTTGCACCGCAAAATACTTTTGAACCAGTCCTGCCTGGTCCAGAGGCCGGTCTTCTTCCCGGTAGAAGGCCAGCTCCATGTCCTGCCAGCGTACGGCAATGCCCACGATCCAGTCGAGTTCCGAGGGGTTCAGCGTACGACTCGCCTCGCGGTCGGTGAAGAAATTCATGTCGCCGTAGAGCACGACCTTGTTCTTGTAGAGATCGAGGTCGGCATGGGCCACATAGCGGAATAAGGCGCGGCCGGTATTGTTCGGTCGCGCGAAGTACTGGCTGTTATGAAACAGCCAGCCGGCTCCCGCGTAGGCCGTGAAATTCTGGTGGGGAAAGGTCTGCCGCCACCAGGTGGAGTCCTGGATCGCTTGAAAGCGTGCCGTGACGAGGGCGTCGGCATAGGCCTGTTTCAATCCCCGGCGGTCGAGCGGGGCATCGCGTTCGTACTGCAGGCGCCAATTGAACCGGTCGAGGACACCGGTGAAGGCGAAGGTGCCGTCCCATTCCGATAGTTTGATCCAGCCGTCGGTTCGATCCGAGAAAAAGTTCTGATCGGTATAGAACGTCAGATATTGCTTGTAGAGATCGGTCTCCAGATGCAGCATGTGGCGCATCCCGACAAGACCGGTATTGTCAGGCCGGGCGGCAAAGGTCGGGTTTTTCACAAAGGCGCCGGTCAGGAGGTATCCGCCGAAGAGCGTTTCCTCTTCTTCGCGTGCTTCATGCTCCGGTTCGTCCATGGAGGGAAGCGGGCGTCCGTACTTTTCCAGCCCGTAGGCCGGTTTCGGCCAGCATGTCAGGACCTGCAGGCAACCGGCGAGCAGCATCAGCCAGAGGAACAGCCGCCTGTGGCGTCGAGGAACCATCATTCCGGGCAATTGGCGAAGATCTCTTCGCAATCGTTTGACGCATCGACGGAACCCGGCACGAACCGATACCGGACATGGTCGACTCGATGGTCTTGAAGAATCACGGTCGCCCAGCAGCCGTGATGCACGGTAGGACGGCTCCCCTTGGAGCCTACCATTGACTCCTCGAGCAGCGGCGCTTCTTTGTAATACCGCAGGGTCAGGACCGCCGCTTCTTCTCGCTCCTGTAGCGGGGTACCTGCGCAGGCCAGCACCTGTTCTCTGGTCTTTCCGCGAAGCGCCTGTTGATGCGGATAGCCTTCTGTGACAGGCGGGGTGCTTTGGCAACCCAACAGGAGCCCGGCCATAAGAAGACTCAGCAGGCCACTAGAAAGTCGGATGTGAGCAAGGCGCATAGAAACCCATCCAGGATTGAGGCCAGGCCTTTCTGGGTAGCATAACCCCCCGTTCAAAGCAACCGGGCTCGCACTGACAGGGTTCGCCACGCGTCGTCCGGTGTCCCCGTCGGGTGCCTTTCCGGGACATTGATGAGACTCCCGCGTGGGACGGGTCGTGACCTGAAGGCTGTGCGATGGCGGCCATCTTCAAATACATGTGGAAT
>WBZP01004764.1_pt2 | contig 13394 bp, 10 predicted proteins | sample 5204301 | NCBI WGS metagenome assembly WBZP01 (sample SAMN12412401, study PRJNA552823) | activated sludge metagenome | isolation source: activated sludge from nitrification reactor of wastewater treatment plant... | place: USA: Pennsylvania | collected 2017 | reverse complement strand
CCTGATCATTGCGCTGGGCCTGTTGGTGGACGACGCCATCATCGCGGTCGAGATGATGGTGCGCAAGCTGGAGGAGGGCTACGACCGGATGCGTGCCGCCACCTTCGCCTACGAGATCACCGCGATGCCGATGCTTACCGGCACCCTGATCACCGCGGCCGGCTTCCTGCCCATCGGACTGGCCAAGTCGGTCACCGGCGAGTACACATTCGCCATCTTCGCCGTCACCTCGGCGGCCCTGGTCATCTCCTGGCTAGTTTCGGTCTTCTTCGTCCCCTACCTGGGTGCGCGGCTGCTGCGCACGCGCAAGGAGGTGGATGGCGTGGCGCACGAGGGCGAGCTCTTCGACACGGCCTTCTACCACCGCTTCCGGCGCATCGTGAACTGGTGCGTGCAGCATCGCTGGATGACTATCGGCCTGACCCTGGCCAGCTTCGCGCTCGGACTGGCCGGCATGGGCCGTGTGCAGCAGCAGTTCTTCCCTGACTCGGCGCGCCCGGAATTGGTGGTGGACTTGTGGTTGCCGGAAGGCTCGACCGTGCAGCACAGCGAGGCCGTGGCCAGGCGCTTCGAGGCGCGGCTTCTGAACGAACCGGGTGTACTGCAGGTGACCTCCTGGGTGGGCAGCGGCGTGCCGCGTTTCTACCTGCCGCTGGACCAGATCTTCCCGCAGGGCAACGTCAGCCAGTCCATCCTCTTGCCTAAGGACCTGAAGACCCGCGACGAACTGCGCGTACGCCTGCCGCAACTGATGGCCAGCGAGTTCCCGGAAGTGCGCAGCCGCGTGAAGCTGCTGCCCAACGGGCCGCCGGTGCCTTACCCGGTGCAGTTCCGGGTCGTCGGCAGCGATGTGCAGCAGGTGCGCCAATGGGCGAATCGGGCCAAGGACATCCTGCGGGCCAACCCCAGCATGCGTGGTGTCAACGACAACTGGAACGAGAGCGTCAAGGTGCTGCGCCTGGACATCGACCAGGACAAGGCCCGAGCGCTGGGCGTCAACAGCCAGGGCATCGCACAAGCCTCGCGCACCGTGCTGTCGGGCAGCAACGTCGGCCAGTACCGGGAGGGTGATCGGCTGATCGACATCGTGCTGAGGCAACCGCTGGACGAGCGCGATGCCATCACCGACCTGGGCCATGCCTACCTGCCGACGGCCAGTGGCAAGTCCATTCCATTGACGCAGATCGCCAAGCCGCGTTTCGACTGGGAACCGGGCGTGTTGTGGCGTGAAGGTCGCGACTACGCGGTGACGGTGCAGGGCGATGTCGTCGAGGGTGTCCAGGGTCCGACCGTGACGGCCCAGATCTGGCCGGACTTGCAGCAACTGGCCGCGCAGATGCCCAGCGGCTACGCCATCCAGGTGGCCGGCGCGGTCGAAGAGAGCAGCAAGGGTCAGGGTTCGATCGCCGCGGGCGTGCCGGCCATGCTCTTCATCATCTTCACGCTGCTGATGCTGCAGCTGCAGAGCTTCAGCCGTGCCATGCTGGTCTTCCTGACCGGCCCCCTTGGCATCGCCGGCGTGGCCGGGGCCTTGTTGCTGATGGACAGACCCTTCGGTTTCGTGGCCCTGCTGGGTGTGATCGCGCTGATGGGCATGATCATGCGCAACTCGGTGATCCTGATCGACCAGATCGAGCAGGACAGGCGCCGTGGCGTGCCGGCCTGGGATGCCGTTGTCGAAGCGGCCGTCCGGCGTTTTCGCCCAATCGTGCTGACCGCCGCCGCGGCCGTGCTGGCCATGATCCCGCTGTCGCGCAGCGTCTTCTGGGGCCCGATGGCGGTAGCCATCATGGGCGGGTTGATCGTCGCCACCGCGTTGACCCTGTTGGCGTTGCCGGCCATGTACGCGGCCTGGTTCCGCGTTCGGCGCGAGACAGCCGCTGGCTGAACCCCGGCGGGACAGACAGAGCAAGAGCAGGTGGGCTCGGGCTAAAATGCCAGGTTCGCTCAGAGGCGGGGCCGCGCAGAAGCCTTGCCCAACGTCTATCTCACCGCGCGGGTGGCGAAATTGGTAGACGCACCAGGTTTAGGTCCTGACGCCTTCACCGGCGTGCCGGTTCGAGTCCGGCCCCGCGCACCAGCATCGTTATCAAAGCCCTTCACACGAGACACCATGGCCGTCCAAGTCGAAACCCTAGAGAAGCTCGAGCGCCGCCTCACCATCACATTGGCTGCCGACACCATCAATGGTGAAGTGGCGTCGCGCCTGAAGCGGCTGTCGCGCACCGTCAAGGCCGACGGATTCAGGCCCGGCAAGGTGCCGATGTCGGTCGTGGCCCAGCGCTACGGCTACTCGGTCCAGTACGAGGTGGTGAATGACCGCGTCGGTCAGGCCTTCTCGCAGGCCGCCGCCGAAGCCAGGCTGCGCGTGGCCGGCGCCCCGCGCATCACGCAGAAGGAGCAGGCGCCGGAAGGTCAGCTGTCCTTTGACGCCACGTTCGAGGTCTACCCGGAGGTCAAGCTGGGTGAGCTTGGCGCAGCCGAAGTTGAACGCGTGGCGACCGAGGTCAGCGAAGCCGCCATCGACCGCACGATCGAGATCCTGCGCAAGCAGCGCCGCACGTTCGGGCTGCGCTCCGCGCCCGAGGGTGCCGCCGAAGGTGATCGCGTGACCATCGACTTCGAAGGCAAGATCGACGGCGAGCCGTTCCAGGGCGGCAAGGCCGAGGCCTTCCAGTTCGTCATTGGCGAAGGCCAGATGCTGGAGCAGTTCGACCAGGCCGTGCGCGGCATGAGGGTCGGCCAGAGCAAGACCTTTCCGCTGCAGTTCCCCGCGGAATATCACGGCAAGGACGTCGCGGGCAAGGAAGCCGACTTCCTGGTCACGGTCAAGAAGGTCGAAGTGCAGAATCTGCCGGCGGTGGACGAGGACCTGGCCAAGAGCCTGGGCATCGGGGAGGGCACGGTCGAGGCCTTGCGCGCCGACGTGAAGAAGAACCTGGATCGGGAGGTCAGGTTCCGCGTCCAGGCACGCAACAAGGCGGCCGTGATGGATGCGCTGGCCAAGTCGGCCGAGCTGGACCTGCCCAATTCGCTGGTCGTCCAGGAAACCGAACGCATGGTCGAGGCAGCACGGGCCGATCTGAAGAAGCGTGGCATCAAGGATGCCGAAACCGCGCCCATTCCGGCTGAGATCTTCAAGCCGCAGGCCGAACGCCGCGTGCGGCTGGGCCTGGTGGTGGCCGAACTGGTGCGTTCCAATAACTTGCAGGCCAAGCCCGAGCAGCTGCAGGCCCACATCGAGGAGCTGAGCCAGAGCTACGAAAAGCCGGCCGAGGTCGTGCGTTGGTACCTGGGCGACCGCCAGCGCATGGCCGAGGTCGAAGCCGTGGTCATCGAGAACAACGTGACCGAGTTTGTCCTGGCACGGGCGAAGGTGGTGGACAAGGTGCTACCGTTCGACGAACTGATGAGCGCCGCGGGATGAAAAGGGATCAAACGATGAGCATGCACGAGACCGTTGGCCTGGGCATGGTGCCTATCGTGATCGAGCAGTCGGGCCGCGGCGAACGCGCCTACGACATCTACAGCCGGCTGCTGCGCGAGCGCATCGTGTTCCTGGTCGGCCCGGTCAACGATGCCACGGCGAATCTGGTGGTGGCGCAGATGCTCTTCCTGGAGAGCGAAAACCCCGACAAGGACATTTTCCTGTACATCAACTCGCCGGGCGGCAGCGTGAGCGCCGGCTTGTCGATCTACGACACGATGCAGTTCATCAAACCCGACGTCTCCACGCTCTGCATGGGCATGGCCGCCAGCATGGGCTCGTTCCTGTTGATGGCCGGGGCCAAGGGCAAGCGTTCCGCGCTGCCCAACTCGCGCATCATGATCCACCAGCCCTCCGGCGGTGCGCAAGGCCAGGCCACGGACATCGAGATCCAGGCGCGCGAGATCATCAAGACGCGGGAACAGCTCAACCGCATCTACGCTGACCGTACCGCCCAGACGGTGGAGAAGATCGCGGCCGACATGGAGCGCGACATGTGGATGTCTCCAGGGGAGGCCAAGGAGTATGGCCTGATCGACCAGGTGCTCGACAAGCGCGCCTGAGCGAATGTACCGGTCCCTGGGCCTTCCCGAAGGCTCTTCTCCTGGGGCCGATGGGCAAGGCAGTTGATCTATGATGGCCTCCACCCCGCCTCAACCCAGCTCGTAGACGCAACCCATGGCCGACAAGAAGGGCGCCTCTGGCGAGAAAGTCCTGTACTGCTCCTTCTGCGGCAAGAGCCAGCACGAGGTGAAGAAGCTCATCGCGGGGCCGTCGGTGTTCATCTGCGACGAGTGCATCGAGCTGTGCAACGACATCATCCGCGACGAGGTGCCGGCCGAGGCGCCGGGTGCCAAGCCCGGTAAGAGCGACCTGCCGGTCCCGGGCGAAATCAAGTCCAGCCTGGACCAGTACGCCAAGCGCACCCTGTCGGTTGCCGTCTACAACCACTACAAACGTCTGAAGCACATGGGCGCCAACGCGTCCAAGGACGAAGTCGAACTGACCAAGAGCAACATCCTGCTCATCGGCCCCACGGGTTCAGGCAAGACCTTGCTGGCGCAGACGCTGGCGCGTTTGCTCAACGTGCCGTTCGTGATCGCCGACGCCACCACGCTGACCGAAGCGGGCTACGTAGGCGAAGACGTCGAGAACATCATCCAGAAGCTGCTGCAGAACTGCAACTATGACGTCGAACGGGCCCAGCGCGGCATCGTCTACATCGACGAGATCGACAAGATCAGCCGCAAGGCCGACAACCCCAGCATCACGCGCGATGTCTCGGGTGAGGGCGTGCAGCAAGCTTTGCTCAAGCTGGTCGAAGGCACGATGGCGAGCGTACCGCCGCAAGGCGGGCGCAAGCATCCGAACCAGGACTTCCTGCAGATCGACACCACCAACATCCTGTTCATCTGTGGCGGTGCCTTCGACGGCCTGGAAAAGGTCATCCAGAACCGCACCGAGAAGTCAGGCATCGGTTTTTCGGCTACGGTGCACAGCAAGACCGAAAAGCGGGCAGCGGACATCTTCCGCGACGCCGAGCCCGAAGACCTGATCAAGTTCGGGCTGATCCCGGAACTGGTGGGCCGCTTGCCGGTGGTTGCCACGCTGGGTGAACTGACCATCGAGGCGATGGTGCAGATCCTGACCGAACCGCGCAATGCGCTGGTCAAGCAGTACCAGAAGCTGTTTGCGATGGACGGCGTGGAACTGGAGATCCGGCCATCGGCGTTGACGGCCATCGCCAAGAAGGCGCTGGCGCGCAAGACCGGCGCGCGTGGCCTGCGTTCGATCCTGGAACATGCGCTGATCGACACCATGTTCGAGCTGCCCACGCTTGACGGCGTGGCCAAGGTCGTTGTCGACGAGCACATCGTCGAAGAAGGCGCCAAGCCGCTACTCGTGTACCGCGAGAAGAAGGCCAGCGCCTGACTCCGGTGCATACCTGAGTGGCGTTGCCCCCGGCGGCGCTGCGTGTACCCTTGCATTCCTGTGCTCGGGCCCCAATTGGGCTTGAGAAAGAGAGGTCTCAATGTCCGGCCACCCGATGCTGCCGTCCGATCCGATCACGCTGCCGCTGCTGCCGCTGCGCGATGTGGTCGTTTTTCCACACATGGTCATCCCGCTGTTTGTCGGGCGCCCGAAGTCCATCAAGGCGCTGGAAGCGGCGATGGAGCAGGGGCGGCAGATCATGCTGGTGGCGCAAAAGGCCGCCGGCAAGGATGAGCCCAAGGCGGACGACATGTTCGAGGTGGGTTGCGTGAGCAGCATCCTGCAGATGCTCAAGTTGCCCGACGGCACGGTGAAGGTGCTGGTCGAGGGCGTGCAGCGCGCCAGCACGCGCAGCATCTCCGAGGCCAACGAGTACTTCGTCGGCGAAGTCGTCCCGGTGCAGGCCGAGGCCGATGCAACGCCCGAGATCGAGGCCCTGCGTCGTGCCGTCACACAGCAGTTCGACCAGTACGTCAAGCTCAACAAGAAGATCCCGCCGGAAATCCTCACCAGCATCGCCGGTATCGACGATCCAGGCCGGCTGGCCGACACCATCGCCGCGCACCTGCCGCTCAAGCTCGAAGCCAAGCAGGCCGTGCTGGACTTGTTCTCGATCGCCAAGCGGCTGGAGAAACTGCTGGAACTGCTGGAGCACGAAGTCGACATCCTGCAGGTCGAAAAGCGCATCCGCGGCCGCGTCAAGCGCCAGATGGAAAAGAGCCAGCGCGAGTACTACCTGAACGAGCAGGTCAAGGCCATCCAGAAGGAACTGGGCGACGGTGAAGAAGGAGCCGACCTGGAGGAACTGGAAAAGAAGATCAAGGCCGCGCGCATGAGCAAGGAGGCGCGCAAGAAGGCCGAGGGCGAACTCAAGAAGCTCAAGCTGATGTCGCCCATGTCGGCTGAAGCCACTGTGGTGCGCAATTTCATCGACACGCTGGTCAACCTGCCCTGGGCCAAGAAAACCAAGATCAAGCACGACCTGGCCAATGCCGAGAACGTGCTCAATGAGGATCATTTCGGCCTGGAAAAAGTCAAGGACCGCATCCTCGAGTACCTCGCGGTGCAGCAGCGCGTGGACAAGGTCAAGGCGCCCATCCTGTGCCTGGTGGGCCCCCCGGGCGTGGGCAAGACTTCGCTCGGCCAGAGCGTTGCGCGAGCCACCGGCCGCAAGTTCGTGCGCATGGCGCTGGGGGGCATGCGCGACGAGGCCGAGATCCGTGGCCACCGCCGCACCTACATCGGCAGCATGCCGGGCAAGGTGCTGCAGAGCCTGAGCAAGGTCGGCGTGCGCAACCCGCTATTCCTGCTCGACGAGATCGACAAGCTGGGCATGGACTTCCGTGGCGACCCGTCATCGGCACTGCTGGAAGTGCTGGACCCCGAGCAGAACCACACCTTCAGCGACCACTACGTTGAGGTCGACTTCGACTTGTCGGACGTGATGTTCGTCGCCACCTCCAATTCGATGAACATCCCGCCGGCCCTGCTGGACCGCATGGAAGTCATCCGCCTGGCCGGCTACACCGAGGACGAGAAGCTGAACATCGCGCAGCGTTATCTGTTTCCCAAGCAGCAGAAGAACAACGGCGTGAAGGGCCATGAGATGTCGCTCACCGAGAGCGCCATCCGCGGCATCATCCGCTACTACACGCGCGAAGCCGGCGTGCGCAGCCTGGAGCGCGAGATCTCCAAGATCTGCCGCAAGGTCGTCAAGGGTCACCAGCTCAAGAAGTACGAGGGCCAGGTGGTGATCACCGAGGAAAACCTGAACGACTTCCTGGGCGTTCGCAAGTTCGACTACGGTCGCACCGAGAAGAAGAATCAGGTTGGCCAGGTGGTGGGTCTGGCATGGACCGAGGTTGGTGGCGACCTGCTGACCATCGAGGCCACCGTGATGCCCGGCAAGGGCAACATCATCCGTACCGGTTCCTTGGGCGATGTGATGAAGGAGTCGGTCGAGGCCGCGCGCACTGTCGTGCGTTCCCGGGCCCGCCGCCTGGGCATCAAGGACGAGTTGTTCGAGAAGCGTGACATCCACATCCACGTGCCCGACGGCGCCACGCCCAAGGACGGCCCCAGCGCAGGTGCGGCAATGACCACCGCCTTCGTCTCGGCACTCACTGGCATCGCGGTGAAGGCCGATGTGGCGATGACCGGTGAGATCACCTTGCGTGGCGAGGTTACGGCCATCGGTGGCCTCAAGGAAAAGCTGCTGGCTGCCCACCGCGGGGGCGTGAAGACCGTCCTCATCCCTGAAGAAAACGTCAAGGACCTGCAGGAGATACCCGAGAACGCGAAGAACAATCTGGAGATCCGCCCGGTGCGCTGGATCGACCAGGTGCTCGAGATCGCGCTCGAGACCGCGCCAAAGCCCCTGGTGGACGAAGAACCGGCTGCGGCCAGCGCAACCGCGGTGGCGGCCGAGCCCAAGGATGCAGCTGTGACCGCGGACGGACTGCCGCACTAGCTTGCACTTGAGAGGGAAGCCAGCCTATAATGCAAGGCTCTGCCAAGGACACCAAGCCTTGGGCTGCGCATTCAGGCGCAGCGGGTGCCAGCTCCGGGACATGCGGGAATAGCTCAGTTGGTAGAGCGCAACCTTGCCAAGGTTGAGGTCGCGAGTTCGAGCCTCGTTTCCCGCTCCAGTTTCGCACCAGCAAGGGAAGCCCCAGGCTTCCCTTTCTTGCTAGAGTGAAGACAGATTCTCGCGGCGCGATAGCAAAGCGGTTATGCAACGGATTGCAAATCCGTCTAGACCAGTTCGACTCTGGTTCGCGCCTCCAGGCAGCATGACGACAGGGCTCCTTCAAGGAGCCCTTCGTCCGTCTGTGCAGCACCCATAATGCGCCGCGTGCCCGGATGGCGAAACTGGCAAACGCAGCGGACTTAAAATCCGCGGCCTCCGAAATGGGCATACGGGTTCGATTCCCGTTCCGGGCACCATCGACAGTTGCGCATAGGGCCGCCTAGGGCCAGAAGTCTCATAAAAATCAACGACTTACATCAGATTAGCGCGCACACAAGCCCGCAAAGGCCCGATTCAGGCGGATGCAACCGGGGACCAAGTCATTCTGACCGATGCCGACTGCCGCAAAGCCACCTGCCCGCCCGACCTGAAGCGGTGCCGCTTGACCGACTCGGCTGGCCTGTACCTTGAGGTTTCCCCGTCAGGTTCGCGGCGATGGTTCTGGAAGTTCTGCCCGGACGGCAAGGAATCCCGCCTAGCGCTGGGCACCTATCCCGAATTGACGCTGAAGGGAGCCCGGCTCGCACGCGACGAAGCCCGCAAAGTCAGGGCGGCAAGCACGAACCCCATGCAGCTGCGCAAGGCGGAACGCATCGCCAGCAGCGCCGCGACCTTTGAGGCGGTGGCCCTTGAACTGCACGCCACGAAAGCCGACGCCTGGAGTGAGAGCCACTCGGCACAGTGGCTGCACTGCCTGAAAAACGACCTGTTCCCGTGGCTGGGGTCGCTGCCGCTGGCCGGCATCACTGCACCCGTGCTGCTGGTGCCGCTCAAGAAGGTGCAGGCTCTGGGCGCGGTGCGCCTGGCGCACGACCTGCGCGAGTTTGCCGGGCAGGTGTTCCGCTACGGCATCGCCACCGGCCGGTGTGCGGGCAACCCGGCGGCCGACCTGCGCGGCGCCCTGGCCCCGTACACGGAACGGCACATGGCTGCCGTGCTTGAGCCCGCGAAGGCTAGCGAGCTGCTGCGCGCCATGCAAGCCTATGTCGGCCAGCCAGCCACCCGGGGGGGCGCTGCTGTTGTCGGCACTGCTGTTCCAGCGGCCGGGCAACGTCCGGGCCATGGAATGGGCCGAAATCGACACCGACGACGCACGATGGACCATCCCGGCCGCGAAGATGAAGCGCACCAAGGCTGACAAGCTGAATGGCCGACCCCACCTGGTGCCGCTGGCGCCCCTGGCCGAGCTGCGGCCCCTGACTGGCGGACAGGGGCGCCGCTACGTGTTGGCTGCCAAGATCCTTCATAAATCACCGCACTGTTCTTGCCGCACTGTGTGACCGCGTGGCGTGCGCTGCCGGTGGGGCGATGCGCAATGGCATTGGCTTTGGATTGGGTCTTTTGATCTGACCGTGGTGGAAGGCGGTGGGCATGTGGGCGAAGGCGCGGGCGGTGGGCAACGTGTACCCACGTTGTCCACGGGCCGCGCCGGTGCGCGCCAGCGCATCGTCCACATGCCCACCGCCTGCGTTTGCCTCGGTGGGCTTGGTTTTGCTTTGGGTGGGATGCGTCGGTTGCCGGGTGCAGATGCCGCGCTGCGCGGCCCGCCGCAGGTGCAGGCGCCGGTTTTGCGTAAGCTCGTCGACCTGTCGTTGAGCTATGAGGAGGTGGGCCCGCGCGGGGAGCATCCCGGCGGGCCCGGTGCCGGTGCAGCTTCGGTTCGAGACGGGGCTTACCGGCGACGAGTACGTTACACGAGAACTCTGGCGTTCGGCGGCCCTGGCGCACTGCCCGTTGCACCCCGAGGGTGGCTGCGGCTTGGCTGGGCATGGCCTGTACGAGCGCAAGACGCCCGCTGGCACGTTCATCGCGCGCTGGTATTGCCCTCGCGGTCATTGCACATTCAGCCTGTTGCCCGATCACCTGGCCGCGCGATTCCCCGGCACGCTGGCCGAGATCGAGCGCGTGGTCGACGCCGCCGACACCCGAGCGGCCAGCCTGCAGGCATGCGCAGACGCGCTGCGCCCCGACCCGGTGAGCCTGCCCTCGGCCACGCGCTGGCTGCGGCGCAGCCGTTGCTCAGCCTGGCTGTCACCCTGCTGGGGCTGCCAGCGGCAGCGGCCCACAGCGTTGCTGCGCTGCGTTAGCAGCTGCGCTTGCAGACGATGCAACTGTGCGTGTTCGAGCGGATGCGCGCACTGCTGCAGCCGCACCTGCCGGTGCTGGCCCGGCCTGTCGGCTTCGGCCACCGCCGCCGCGGTGCCGAGCGTGATCAGGCCTTCCAACAATGGATGGGGCCTGACTGAAGCGCTTGGCCACAGCAGGCTGCGAACTCTTTTTACCGATGGAGTTTGCATGCCATGACCGATCCCATTGACCCCCAGGCGGTGGCGCTGTTTCGCTACGGACTGATCGCCGAGTTCCTGCACCGGCCCAGTAACCAGCCTGGGCTGTACCAACGCCTGCGCGAGAAGTCCAGCCAGGCCTACCAGATCCCGGGCAGCCAGCGCCAGCGCGTGGCCGCCGAGACCCTTCGCCACTGGATCAAGGACTACAAGCGCGGCGGCATCGACGCCCTCAAGCCCAAGCCGCGCCACGACCTCGGCCGCTCGCGCGCGCTGCCCCAGCATGTGGCCGACCAACTGCTCGCACTCAAGGAGGAGCAACCCCACCTGTCGGTGGCGCAATTGATCGCCTCACTCACCCCGGTCACCACCCCGGCCGCCGCCCCGGCAACCCCGCGGCCGGGGTGGCCAGCCTCAGCCTGGACGGTCTACCGGCTGCTGCGCCGCGCCGGCCTGATGGACAAGTCCGCCGAGCACACCTGCGGCTGCGATGCCGACCGCCGCCGCTTCGCCTTCGAGCACCCGGGCCAGCTGTGGATGAGCGACGTCATGCATGGACCCAGCGTCACGCTGGAGGGCTCGCGCACCCGGCGTAAGGCCTACCTAATCGCCTTTCTCGACGACGCCACCCGCGTCGTGCCGTATTGCGCCTTCGCGCTGGCCGAGAGCATCCAGGCGTTTTTGCCGGTGTTCAAGCAAGCCCTCATGCGCCGCGGCATACCAGAGCGTCTGTACGTAGACAACGGCGCGAACTACCGCTCCCAGCAACTGGCCCTGGTGTGCGCCAAGCTGGGCATCGCGCTGATCCATGCCAGGCCCTATCAACCTTCGGGCAAGGGCAAGCAGGAGAGATTCTTCAGGACCGTGAGGTCCCAGCTGCTGCCCACCCTCAGTGATGCCGACACGGCCAGCCTGGCGGCGCTCAACCGCCGGCTGTGGGCCTGGGTGGAGACCGAGTACCACCACCACCCGCACCGCGGCCTGGAGGGTGACACGCCGCTGGATCGCTGGGCCGCTGGACGCGCGCCGCGCCTGCCCGAACCCGGTCTGGACCTCGATGCGCTGTTCCTGTTCGAGGCCAGGCGCCGCGTGCAGCGCGACCACACCGTCAGCCTCAACGGCACCGCCTTCGAGGTCGACGCCGCGCTGGTGGGCCAGACCGTCACCCTGCGCTGGGACCCCAGCGTGAGCGCTGGGCGCGGCATCGAGGTCTGGCACGAGGGCCGTCTGGTCGTGTGCGCCAAGCCGGTGGACGCCTACGCCAACTGCTTCGTGCGCCGGCGCCGCCCCACGCAAACCATCGAGCCCGCCGAGCCCATCGATCCGGGCCCTGCGGCCACCCCGGCCGCGTCCCTACGCGCCAGCACCCTGGCGCTGCGCAACTTGCTTGCCAAGCCCGCCAACCCTAACGACTGAGGAGCTGCGCTGATGTACCTGCAACACTTCGGCCTGACCCATTTCCCCTTCGAGCGCGCGCCCGAGCCCGACGAGCTGTTCGCCTCGGTGGCCAGCCGCGAGGCCCAGGCGCGCCTGGCACACTTGGTCGAGCTGCGCGGCATCGGGCTGATCACCGGCGAGGTCGGCTCAGGCAAGACCACCGTGTGCCGCCAACTCGCGGCCGCCTTGCATCCGGGGTTGCACCGCCTGTTCTACGTGCCGCTGTCCACCGGCAACGTCATGGATATGTACAAGGCCATTGCCTGACAGCTGGGTCTGCCCGTGGAGCGCAACCGCGCCAGCGCCTACCGCGTCATCCACACCGAGGTCTGTCGCCTGGCTGTCGAATGCCGCATCCACCCGGTGCTCGTCGTCGACGAGGCCCAGCACCTGCGCAACGACGTGCTCGAAGACCTGCGCCTGCTGACCAACTACGCCATGGACTCCGAGCCCCGACTGTGCCTGTTGCTGGTGGGCCTGAGCGAGCTGCGACGCCGCCTGGCCATGGCCGTGCACGAGTCGCTGGCCCAGCGCATCGTCGTGCGGCTGCACTTGAACGGCCTTGCTCGCGACGAGCTTGCCGAGTACCTCGCGCACCGGCTGCGCCTGGCCGGCACCACCGCTGCGCTGTTCGAGCCCGCCGCCCAGGAGGCGCTGTACCAGGCCAGCCACGGCCTGCCGCGGCGCATCAACCGCATCGCCCACTACGCGCTGTCGGCCGCCGCGCTGGCCAAGTCCCGCCTGGTCACCGCCGAGCACCTGCAGTGCGCCGTCGAGGAGGTTCAATGAAACACCGCACCATCGTCGTTCCGATGCTCATGCCCAAGCTCTCAGACCCAGCCGCGGTCCATCTCGTCGACATCCTTGAGCAGCTCCTGGGCATCGCCCAGCACCACTACGGCGATCAAGTCCACCGCTGGCGCAAACGCCAGCACCGCTCTCACAGGCATCAAATCCCCGAGGCAGCACCGCTGTTCGACGAACCCTTCTGATCAGCGCGCCACATACCCAAACCAACGGCCCGGTACGCCCGGGCCGTTGTCTTTGCTCTGCCGCTTTGTCTGACCTCGCCACTGCCTCCACCGCGGTGAACCAGCGCGACAAATCGATCGACAGCCCTCACAAATCAGCCTGAAAAACGGCTGGTGGGATTGCTTGAAAGACTACACCTGCCACGTCGGCTCCAGCAACGTACCGCTCATCGCCTTGCACGCCAGCAGGTACCGGCTGTAGTTGTCCGTCACCGTCAGCGGGTAGCAGTAGCTGCCGTCACCCAGCTTGAACTGCCCCTTGAAGTCCACGCTCCAGCTGTCGTTGGGGCAGCTCACCACGCTGCTGGGCCGTCCAGGGTGCCCAATCGCCCGACGCCTTGGCTTGACCGTGATCAGCCCGTTCCTCTTGAGCATGTCGCACACCGTGGACTCGTGCGGCAGCATCAGCGCTG
>WBZP01001855.1_pt1 | contig 13396 bp, 12 predicted proteins | sample 5204301 | NCBI WGS metagenome assembly WBZP01 (sample SAMN12412401, study PRJNA552823) | activated sludge metagenome | isolation source: activated sludge from nitrification reactor of wastewater treatment plant... | place: USA: Pennsylvania | collected 2017 | reverse complement strand
GCCGCGACTGGTCGGCCAGGTACTGCGATTCGGCCGTCACCGTGATCTCGTATTTCCTGCTTTCCGCCATGGGGCCATTATAGGGGGGCGCCTTATGGATGCCATAATTTCTTTTAGCCGGTGCGGGCGACAAATCCGTTTAGAATCCTGTCCATAAACAGGGGATTGCCATGACCTACCGCATCGCGCCGAGCATTCTTTCCGCCAACTTCGCCAAGCTCGGCGAGGAGGTGGACAACGTCCTCAAGTCGGGCGCCGACATCGTGCACTTCGACGTGATGGACAACCACTACGTGCCCAACCTGACCATCGGCCCGCTGGTGTGCGAGGCGCTGAGGAAGCACGGCGTCACCGCGCCCATCGACGTGCACCTGATGGTGAAGCCGGTCGACCGCATCGTGCCCGACTTCGCCAAGGCCGGCGCCACCTACATCACCTTCCACCCGGAGGCCTCCGAGCACATCGACCGCAGCATCGCGCTGATCCGCGAAGCGGGCTGCAAGCCGGGCCTGGTGTTCAACCCGGCGACGCCGCTCGACGTGCTGGAGTGGACGCTCGACAAGCTCGACATGGTGCTGCTGATGAGCGTGAACCCGGGCTTCGGCGGGCAGAAGTTCATCCCGCACGTCCTCGACAAGGCGCGCCAGGTGCGCAAGATGATCGACGCGCGCGGCCTCAAGGTCAGCCTGGAGATCGACGGCGGCGTCGGCCCGGCCAACATCCGCGAAGTGGCGCAGGCCGGCGTCGACACCTTCGTCGCCGGCTCGGCCGTCTTCGGCGCCGGCAAGGACGGCGACCCGAACCGTTACGATTCCATCATCGCCTCGTTGCGCGCCGAGCTGGCGAAGGTCTGATGCCGATCAAGGCTGTATTGATCGACCTCGACGGCACGCTGCTCGACACCGTTCCCGACCTCGCCGACGCGGCCAACGCCATGCTCGCCGAGCTGGGGCGGCTGACTTTGCCGCAGGACACCATCCGCGATTTCGTCGGCAAGGGCATTCCCAACCTGGTCGGCCGCTGCCTCGGCTATCCGGGCGAGTCCGCCGCGCCCGATGCCGTCGCCGCGCTGGCGGTGTTCAAGCGCCACTACGCCGCCGTGAACGGCCGCAGGACCCGCCTCTACCCCGGCGTGCTGGAAGGCCTGCAGGCGATGCGCGCCGCCGGCCTGAAGACCGCCTGCGTCACCAACAAGGCCGGGGCCTTCACCGAACAGCTGCTGGCCGCCACCGGCCTTGACCGCCTGCTCGACCAGACGGTGAGTGGCGACACGCTGCCGGAGAAGAAGCCGCACCCGCTGCCCTTCCTGCATCTGTGCGAGCGCTTCGGCATCGCCCCCGCCGAGGCGCTGGTCGTCGGCGACTCGCGCAACGACGTCGCCGGCGCGCGCGCGGCGGGCTGCCCGGTGTTCTGCGTGCCCTACGGCTACAGCGAGGGCGAGGACGTGCGCGATCTCGGCGCCGATGCTATAGTGGGCACCCTCGAGGAGGCGGCGCGCCGCCTCGCGGATTTTCCCTCTCCCCCGCGGGGAGAGGGCTAGGGTGAGGGGCATCGGCCGCTCACCCTCACCCCGACCCTCTCCCTCGAGGGAGAGGGAGCGAAAGGACATCGTGCTCCACCTGAACTTGAAACGCGTGAGGAAATACGCCATCGGCGGGGAGGCCTGGCCCTGGCGTCGCTTGCCTGACTGATCGTCGCAAGCGGCGGGCGTTTTTGTGTTGTTTGCGCCCGCGTTTCTCAAGTTTCAAGCAGTGGAGTCATGATGACCGAAGCCGAATTCAAGCAGCTGGCCGCCCAGGGCTACAACCGCATCCCGGTGACCCTGGAAACCTTCGCCGACCTCGATACCCCCCTTTCGATCTACCTCAAGCTGGCCGACCGCGCCTGGACCTACCTGCTCGAGTCCGTGCAGGGCGGTGAGCGCTTCGGCCGCTATTCATTCATCGGCCTGTCCGCGCCGACGCGCATCGCCGCCTACGGCCGCGACGTCATGGTGCTGACCGGCAACCGCATTGCCGAGCGGCGCGACGACTGCGACCCGCTCGCCTTCGTCGGCGAGTACATGGCGCGCTTCAGGCTGGCGCCGCGCGCCGGCCTGCCGCGCTTCTGCGGCGGCCTGGTCGGCTGCTTCGGTTATGACACGGTGCGCTACATCGAGCCGAAGCTGGCGAAGGCGCATAAGCCCGACGAGCTCGGCACGCCCGACGTCCTCCTGCTGCTCTCCGAGGAGATCGCCGTCGTCGACAACCTTTCCGGCAAGCTGACCCTGGTGGTGTACGCTGAGCCGGGCGTGCCCGGCGCCTTCAAGCGCGCCCAAGCGCGGCTGAAGGAGTTGTTGGCGCGGCTGCGCGAACCCGTCGCCATACCGGCCGAGCGGCCGGTTACGCCGCAGGCAGCCGCCTCCTCCTTCGGCGAAGAGGCTTTCAAGCAGGCCGTGGCGCGCGCCAAGCAGTACATCGTCGACGGCGACATCATGCAGGTGGTGCTCTCGCAGCGCATGTCGAAGCCCTATGCCGCGACGCCGCTGGCGCTCTACCGCGCGCTGCGCACGCTGAATCCCTCGCCCTACATGTTCTATTTCGACTTCGAGGACTTCCACGTCGTCGGCGCCTCGCCGGAAATCCTCGTCCGGCTGGAGGACGGCAACGTCACCCTGCGGCCGATTGCCGGCACGCGCAAGCGGGGGAAAACCGTCGAGGAGGACGAGGCGCTCGCCGCCGAGCTGCTCGCCGACGAGAAGGAGCGCGCCGAGCACCTCATGCTGCTCGACCTCGGCCGCAATGACGTCGGCCGCGTCGCGCAGACCGGCAGTGTCAAGGTGACGGAACAGTTCGTCATCGAGCGCTATTCGCACGTGATGCACATCGTCTCCAACGTCGAGGGGCGACTGAAGCCGGAGCTCGACGCGCTGGCCGTGCTGCGCGCCACCTTCCCGGCCGGCACGGTCTCCGGCGCGCCGAAGGTGCGGGCGATGGAGATCATCGACGAGCTGGAGCCGGTCAAGCGCGGCATCTACGCCGGCGCCGTCGGCTACCTCGGCTTCCACGGCGACATGGACCTCGCCATCGCCATCCGCACCGCGGTGATCAAGGACGGCCGCATCCACGTCCAGGCCGGCGCCGGCATCGTCGCCGACTCCGATCCGGCCTCGGAATGGCAGGAAACCCAGAACAAGGCCCTCGCCCAGCTGCGCGCCGCCGAGATGGCCGAGAGCGGCCTCGATACACGCCTGGAATAGGGGCCTTTTAGCCCGGTTTGGGCGGCATCGTGATGTAAAATATTGATTCTTTGCAGCTTGTCCTTGAGGATTCAATGATTACCGACCGCATCGATGCCATCACCAAGATTCCCGCGGAGTACCAGAAGGCGGTCCTGCCCGCGCCGAAGAGCGTGAAGATCGAGATCTCGCCGCGCTGCAACTACCGCTGCGGCTTCTGCGCCCTGCGCAACCGCGAGGTGCAGCCGAAGTGGGACATGGACCTCGACCTGTTCAAGCGCGTCACACGGGAGATGCGCGAGGCCGGCGTCGAGGAGATCGGCGTGTTCTATCTCGGCGAATCCTTCATGGCGCCGAACCTGCTGCTCGACTGCGTCAAATACCTCAAGGGCGAGATCGGCATGCCCTACGTCTTCCTCACCTCGAACGCCTCGATGGCCTTCCCCGAGGCGGTCGAGGCCTGCATGAAGGCCGGCCTCGACTCACTCAAGTGGTCCTGCAACGCCGCCGACGAGGACCAGTTCGAGAAAATCATGGGCGTGTCGAAGAAGCTGTTCCACACCTCCTACGAGAACATCAAGTCGGCCTGGGAGATACGGCGCAAGGGCGGCTACAAGACCGGCCTGTATGCCTCGTCGATCCGCTACGACGGCGAGCAGCAGCAGAAGATGGAGCAACTGATCGCAGAGAAGGTCACTCCCTTCGTCGACCAGCACTACTGGCTGCCGCTGTACTCGATGGGCGCCTTCGCCACCCTGCGCGAGGAGGAACTCGGCTATCGCCCCACCGCAGGCAACCAGGGGCGGCTGGAGAACCTGCGCGAGCCGCTGCCGTGCTGGTCGGCCTTCACCGAGGGCCATGTCACCGCAGAAGGCAAGCTTTCCGCCTGCTGCTTCGACGCCACCGCCAACTGGACCATGGGCGACCTGACCAGGCAGTCGTTCATGGAGGCCTGGAACTCGCCCGCCTTCGTCAAGCTGCGCGAGGCCCACCTGCGGCGGGACGTCTCCGGCACGGTCTGCGAGAAGTGCATCGCCTATTCCTGATGCCGGCGCGCGGGACGGAGAGGCCGTGAGCGCGACCCGCCATGCCGGCACGGCGCGCGAGGTGCTCGACATCGAAGCGCGCGCGCTGCTCGCCGCGCGCGACCGCATCGACGGGGCGTTTCACGCGGCCGTCGACCTGATCCGCGAGAAGTGCCCGCCCGGCAAGGTGGTCGTCATGGGCGTGGGCAAGTCCGGCCATGTCGGCCACAAGATCGCCGCCACGCTGGCCAGCACCGGCACGCCGGCCTTCTTCGTGCACCCGACCGAGGCCGGCCACGGCGACCTGGGCATGCTCACCGCCAGCGACGTCGTGCTCGCCCTCTCCTATTCGGGCAAGAGCGACGAACTGCTGCGCGTGCTGCCCTACCTGAAGCGCAATGCCATTTCCGCCATCGCCCTCACCGGCGACGGCGGCTCGCCGCTCGCCCAGCATGCCGACGTGTGGATCGACGGCAGCGTCGCCCAGGAGGCCTGTCCGCTCGGGCTGGCGCCGACCGCCAGCACGACTTTGGCCCTGGCCCTCGGTGATGCCCTGGCGATCTGCCTGCTGCGCGAGCGCGGCTTCACGCCGGAGGACTTCGCCGCCACGCATCCCCACGGCACCCTGGGGAGGCGCCTGCTGGTATCCGTGGCCGACATCATGCTGAAGGGCGCCGAACTGCCAAAAGTCAGCCCCCGCACCACGGTGCGCGCCAGCCTGACCGAGATGTCGCGCGGAGCCATCGGCGTCGTCGGCATCGTCGAGGAGGACGGAAAGCTCATCGGCGTGTTCACCGATGGCGACCTGCGCCGGACGCTGGACCGCAACATCGACATCCATGCGACGGCGATCGCCGAGGTGATGAGCCCCTCGCCGATGGCCATGCGGCCGGAGCAGCTGGCCGCGGAGGCGGCCGACTTGATGGAACGGAAGAAGGTGAACGCCATCCTGGTGGTCGATGCCGAAGGCCGCCTGGTCGGGGCGTTCAACATGCGAATTCTCTTGAGGGCCGGGGTGGTGTGATGATCCGCATATTCATTGGCTACGATCCGCGCGAGGCGATCGCCTACCACGTCTGCGTGAACAGCATCGTCCGCCACGGCAGCGAGCCGGTGGCCGTCACGCCGCTCGCCCTGCGCAACCTGCGCGGCTACACGGAGCGGCATACCGACGGCAGCAACCAGTTCATCTACAGCCGCTTCCTCGTGCCGCACCTTTCCGGCTACGAGGGCTGGGCGGTCTTCATGGACGGCGACATGCTGCTGCGCGAGGACATCGCCCGGCTGTGGGCGCTGCGCGACGAATCGAAGGCGGTGCTGGTCGTCAAGCACGACTACAAGACGAAGCTCCGCGAGAAATACCTCGGCGCGAAGAACGAGGACTACCCGCGCAAGAACTGGTCGAGCGTCATCCTGTGGAACTGCGCCCATCCGGCCAACCGGGCGCTGACGCCGGAGTTCGTCGAGAAGGCGACCGGCGCCCAGTTGCACCGCTTCACCTGGCTTGAGGACGGGCAGATCGGAGAGCTGCCCAAGGTCTGGAACTGGCTGCCCGACGAGTTCGGCGCCAACGCCGAGGCCAAGCTGCTGCACTGGACCCTCGGCACCCCCTGCTTCCACGAGTTCGCCGATGCGCCGATGGCCGAAGAGTGGCATCGGGAGCGCATCCTGGCGGAGCACAGCGCCCAGCGCAACCTGGGTTGAAGCTCATCCTTGCCCGATGAGCCCCTTCAGGCGATCGTGGTACAGGGTTGCGAAATAATCCATGTTCCCGTGGGTGTCGTCGGTGTAGGCATCCCAGAAGGCATTCCTGAAAAAAGCATCGCGCGACGCCTCGTCAGCCAGGACGTGGTCGATGTCGGCGTAGCGCAGCCCCATTCTTCCCGACACTGCCTTGACACCCGCGTTGAAGCGCAGCGTGATGCGTTCGCGTTCCTGCAGCGGCTTGAAAACGATGCGCTCGTCCTCGAGCGAGCCGCGGTAGAAGTCTTCGTCCCGGATGATCTGCGGCTTGGCGCCCAGGAGCACGACCTTGCGGGTGTGCGGCAGGATCTCCCGGCTGACATAGGTTTCGAGGTGCTGCACCGACTCGTCGATGGTTTCCTCGATGGTGCGGCCGGATGTGGCCGCCGCCTTCCAGGCCGCGCGCCGGCAGTCGATTTCCCCGAAATAGACTAGCACCCTGTCCGCATGGGCCAGGCGCTGGCGGATCTGCTGGGTGCCCTTGAGCGCTCCGGACTGCGAGGCCGTGTTGCCCAGCCCAAAGGCCGTGGCGCCACCGTATTCATGGCATTCGAGGTGCACGGCGTCGCCGAAGAACTTGGCCAGGTTAACCTGCATGTAGCGGAAGTAGCGCACGTGCGAGCAGCCTATGACGATCCAGTGCTCGGGCGCCCGCCTGCCCGCGGCCCTTGCCGTTTCTCTCAACAGGTCGAAGTAGTTGGGCGCGACGGGAACCAGCCGATAGGCGATGGATGCGTAGTCGTGGGCCAGCCCAAACTGGCCCAGCCGCTGGTGTGTCATTGCCAGCATGAATGCCACGTCGTTGCGGACATTGTCCGTCACCGAGGCGTTCTGGAAGTACTGCAGCGCAAGCGGGTAGCGCCCCAACTCGAACAGCGATATGCCGACGAAGAAACACAGGTCTGGGTGCCTGTGGGCTTCGCCAAAGTTGTCGCGGAACAGATCGTAGACGGCCTGGAAGCGACCCGATCTGAAGAGCGTCTCAAGGGCCGGTCGTAGCCGGTTGATGTCCATCTTCTGGGGCGCCGCCTTGGCCGCTGGTTTTGCGGCTGCCCTGGTGATGCAAAACAGGCTTTCCCCGATTTCCTCGATGGCCAGGCTTCCGATGCCGGGATCGGCCTTCCCCAGGCGGTCGAATATGCTCCTGCATTCCGCCGTCGACATGGTGAATTTGTCCTTGAGGACATCGCTTTTCCCGAGATATTCCAGGGCGGGCAGCGCGACCGGCTTGGGGGGCGACAGCACGCTGGCAAACAATTCGGCGATACGCCTGTAACCGATTCTTTCACCGGCGTTCCAGACGTACCTGTCGATGCCCTCAATGGGCTGGAACGACTCGAGCTGCGGCCCATCGCCGAGAACGCCTTCGATGGCCGATACCAGGTCGGACGCATTGTTGAAGACGGGGTTGGTTTTGTTGCAGAGGAGCGAGCGGCTGGTCCAGCCCTCTCCGGGGACCAGGCTGAAGGCAGGCCGCCTTGCGACATAGGCTTCGAATCCCGTGGTGCATGAGGTGTGCATGAGGGCCTTGCAGGCGAGCGTCCACGGCACATGGGACCCCTCCCGAACGACGGACACGTTGGGCAGGTCGGAGAGCGTGCTGACCCAGGTGGTCAGGTTCTCGCCCGGATGGGGACGCACGACGATTCTCTGCCGGGACTGCCTTCGGGACAGTTCTCGAATGGCGGCGGTCATCGCTTCACGATTCGCCCGTTCGGTATCGATCAGGCCTTGCCAGGCGGACACCCTCGAAGGGTTGGCAGGATCGAGCCAGCCGGCCTGGATCTGGATCTCGGTGACCTGCTCAAGGTCGCCCCAGATGCTGTTGGTGATCGCGAAGTTGGTGTTGGCCAGGACAAAGTCGCCGTACTGTTGCTGCAAGGCGTGAATCTCATCCTGGTAAAAGGCCCGAAATGCCGGCTTCAGGAGATCGATGCGGCCGTTTCCCGTGATTTCGATCCGGTTTTTGCCCCGGCTGAATTGCCTGAGGATGTCACGTTCGAACTCGCCATTGGCCAGGACCAGGTCGGTCAATGCGAACACCTCGTCCGTACAGTAGCTCTCGATGAGCTCCCGGTCGGTGTGCGCCAGCATTTCCTCTTCCAGGATGGCGACATGGTGGCCCACTTCCCGGGCGGCGCGGATCTGGGGATGATGAATCCTGTTGAATCCCTTGAACAGCACCAGGCCGCGGGGAAGCTGGCGCATGTTGTAGTCGATCATCCATTTCTGGCCGATCACGACCGTGTAGCCCTTGCTGGCGAGGGCTGCCGCGAGAAGCGCCTTGCTGTCGAACTCGCGCGCCCTGAATTCGACGGGCAGATAGACGACAGAGGCTGGAGGGGGTGTTTTCTTGTTCATGGCGCCGAGTCGGCGTCACCCGCCATGCCGGATATCGTTCCGGCGATCGCACTGTGTCCTTCGAGGCAGACGCAATTGCGACAATTCATTGCGTCCTCCGCAAAAAAAGCATTTCCACGATCATGAAATCCAGCTCCGTATCGATGTCGATCGATCGCACTTCGGGCATCACATACAGGGCGGTATCCGATCTGAAGATGGCCGGATCCTCGAAGAGGGCATCGTGCTGCCAGACATAACAGGAAGCGTTCATGTCGTAGGCAGGAGGAGCGTCCTGGCGGCACACGATGGCCGTGGCTGGGGGCTTGGAAAGGCGCACGACGCCGTCGCTTCCGACTTCGACCAGATTGAAGTAGGGGGAACGGCGTGCCGGCGCCGCGGTGATCACGTTGGAAACGCCCCTGGTTTCCAGGAGCCTGACGGCGCCAACGATATCCTCCGGCAGCCGCAGCGGCGAAGTGGCGTCCAGATCTACCAGCACGTCAAAGCGCCGCGCAGCATGGCGTTCCGCAGCCTCGACGCAATGGCGGATGGCGGGTACTTTCGCTGCCGAATCCGACGCCAGTTCGGCGGGGCGCTCGACGAGCAGATCCGCTCCGAAACGCCTGGCCGCTTCCAGAATGTCCGCCGAGTCGCTGCTGACGGCGATCATTTCAAACAGGCCGCTGCTGCGCGCCTGCTCGACGGCGTGCCCTACGAGGGGCTTGCCGGCGATTTCGCGGACATTCTTGTTCTTGACGCCCTTGGAGCCGCCGCGCGCGCAGATGGTGCAAAGGCGGCTCATCGTGTCACCCTTGCGGTCCCGTGGGCAGTCCGGGTCGCGACGTTCAAGGTGTTCATCATCTCCAGGTCCTCATCCAGGGAACAATAGGTCGATGCGGATTGAATCGAAATCGGAGCGAGCGGGAAAACCTCGCGTCTTGCGCTGCGATCCCGGGCATCACTACCTGAGCGCGGAATCGAAAATATTATAGCGTGGCGGGTGCCCGTTGCCCGGCGGTTCACGACCGCAACCGGCAGCCGAGTCCCTCGCGCACGCTTGCAGGGCTCTGGCCGAGTGCGCCGCGGCCTACACTCCGGGCTTTCGTCCGGCCTGTCCTTTTTGTGCCGGCTTTTCGCCGAGGACGACCCATTCCCGGACCGTCTTGTCCCGGGCTTCCAGAGTCCAGGTCAGCAGCTCGATGCTGCGCACATCGAAGCCCGATATCAGGTCGGGTATTTCCTCGAGGGTGGTGAAGCGCGTGAATCCCTTGCCGGCCATGGGACCTTCGTCGCAATGCCAGGCATGGCGGCCGGCGGGCTGTCCGGTTCCTTCTCCCCAGGTGCCGTCGGCAAAGGTCCGGGAAAACAGCTTGCCCTCGGGTTTGGTGACGCGGGCCATCTCCGCATAGATCGCCCTCGATGCCTCCCAGGGGTTGCAGCAGACAGCCTCGTTGTCGATCACGGCATCGAAAACGGCATTGCCGAAAGGCAGGTTGCCGATGTCGCCGACTTTCAATTCGCCGCGCGAACGCCACCCCGGGCATTCCTCGTCAAGGCGCTTTTCCGCCTTGGCTATGGCTGTCGCTGAACCGTCGATTCCCGCGAACGAAAAACCTTCTCGAGCCAGAAACCACAGGTTGGCCCCCGGGCCGCATCCCGCCTCGAGAATCCTGACGGCGCTTCGTTCCTGCACCGAGAAAAAGTTGCGGGCAACGAATCGTATCAACTCCTCGCCCGGATATCGACCCCAGACCTGCTCACGGAAGACCTTTTCCCAGACGGGATCCCAGCTCATGGCTTGCTCGCATATATGTTCAACTGCCGAATCTCGTGGCTTCGGTCCTCCACCGTCCAGACCGACCTTTCAATTGCAGTGCGTTTCCATCGACCCAGCAAGGCGTCTACGTCGCTCTCTTGCGTGAAACGGATAAGGCCCATGTTCGCGACATTGCCTTCGGTGCAGTTGACGAAAGTGTTGCGTCCTGCGGGCACGCCTGTTCCGTCGCCCCAGCTTCCGGCCGCAAGCACCCGGCTGAACAGCTTGCCGCCCGGCCTGGCAACCCGGAACAACTCAGCGTAGATCCTCTGTGAATCCGCGTACGAGTTGCAACTGATGGCACCGACATCCAGAACCGCATCGAAGCTGTCGTTGGCGTAGGGAAGGTCGAGGCAATCCCCGACCTGCACTGCGCTGCCGTTGGCGCGCCATACCGGGACCTCCTTCTCCAGTCGGGCGATGGTTCGCGCAACCGCGGTGGGCGAGCCTTCCAGTCCGCTGAACGTGAAGCCTTCCCGCGCAAGGTACCAGAGGTTTGCGCCGACCCCCGAGCCTACCTCAAGCACCTTGATCCTGGCCCGGTCCGGGGCGCCGTAGAAATTTCGCGCGATGAATCGAATGACGTCCTCGCTCGGATACTGTCCCCATTCCCTGGCCTGAAATATCGATTCCCACGTTGCATCCCACATGCGCCCCCCTAGCGGTAAAAGAGAATGCGTTTTGCGTTTGCCCTGCCTGCCGCCGTCAGGTCATTGCGGAGCTTGCCATAGGCCACCGGATCGATGACCTGGTATCCGATGCGGAAGGGGAAACGGCGGTCGGAGAAGCCGGCCTTGAAGTAGAGCAGCGAGTTGTCGGGGTCGCCATCGGTTCCGCCACCCATGTAGAGCCATTTCATGGCGTCGAGCCGTCCCTTTTCCGCCACGGCCCTGAACATCAGATGGGAAGAATGCGATTCCTTGCCGCGAGCGGACGTGGCGCCCAGATGGTACTCGATGGTCTCGGCTCCCCAGAAGAAAATTCCCATCGACAACCATTCACCATCCTTCCCGCATGTCGCCAGGCGGGCCTGCGGCAGCTTCGACAAGGCTTCGAAGTACGAATCCGGAAACATGAAGAAGGGATCGGCCGAGAGCGCCTCCATGGCGCTCAGATAGAACGCCGGAAAGAGGGTGCCAATCTCGTTTGCCGGGCGCCATTCGGCCTCGATGCCCGCCCGTAGGGCCTTGCCGATGCTTCGGCGGGTACGCGTGGAAAACCCCGTTTCCGGATGAGCGTCGTGCAGGGGGATGGCAACCGTCATTCGATCGTCCAGGATCGAGCCGCGATAAAACCGCTCATTGGCCGCCATGGGATGCAGCCGGACGAATTCGGCCAGAATGCCGTTCGAACGGCACCATTCCCGATATTGCATCCAGGCCCGGTCGATAAATGCCGCATCTTCGGAGTTGGCGACCGGTCCGCCATAACCGTAAGCGGACTGGAGGTCGTGCCAGGCGGTATCGAGCACGCGACCGAGGTGCGTGCTATGCAACCAGAAGGAGTGTCCTTCGCGATAGCAAAGGAAGCGAGGCGCCAGCGCGGGATCTCGCACCGCATCCGCGGCTACGTAAGCGGGCGAGAGGGTGGTCAATCGAAGCGCGGGAGGCAACTGCCGGAATAGGGTCTGGGCTTCCTCCTGGGAGATGGCCTCCATGGCGAGCAATCCGGACATGCCCGCTAGGTGGAAGCGTTATCCTGCGCGCGCTCGAAATCCTCCATGCGTCCGACATCCAGCCAGTATTCGTGGATCGGGAACATGGAAACGCGGTAGTCGTTGTCGATCAGCGTCTGCACGAGATCCGGCATGTCCAGGCGACGGGCGGGGCGTCCAAGCGCGACAACCCTGGGGCTGACCACATAAACCCCGGCATTGACGAAGAAGCGGTGCACCGGCTTCTCGGTGATGGCGGTGACGCTGCTGCCCTCTCCCTCGACCACCCCGAACGGCACCTGCATGTCGTATTCGCGAACGCACAGCGTCAGATCGCTGGCCTGTGCCCGGTGAAAATCCAGCAGCGCGCCGAAGTCCAGGCGCGTCAGCACATCGCCATTCATCATCAGCACCGGCAGGCTGCCGGATTCCTTCAGCAGGCCAAGGGCGCCGCCCGTTCCGAGGGGGATGCTTTCCTCGACATAGTCGATCGTCACCCCCCAGCGGCTGCCGTCGCCGAAGTGCTCCCTGATGCGCTCGGGTTTGTAGTGCACGGAGAAGCAGAACCGGTGAAAACCGCTCTCCAGGAAGCTCTCCAGTATGCCTTCCAGGATGGGCTTGCCGCCGATGGGCAGCATCGGCTTTGGACAGTCGTCGGTGAGCGGCCTCAGCCGGCTGCCGAGTCCGCCCGCCATGATGAAAACCAGATTGTCACGGCGCTCGCCTTGCAGCACTTCGCGCAGGGTTTCCAGCCCGACCAGGCGCCCCTGCTCGTCCACCAGGGGCACATGCAGGAGCGAATGCTGTTCCATCAACGCGCGCAGCGTGTCCCGGCTGGCGCCTGCTTGCGCGACAATCGGCCGCGGGTTCATGACGCCGGAAATCGGTGCAGAAAAGTCTATCCGCCTGAGCAGGGCACGCCGGATGTCGCCGTCGGTGGCCACGCCGGCCAGACGGCCGTCGCTGTCGACCACCATGACGATGCGCAAGCCGCCGGCGTCGAGGACGCGCAAGGCCGCCTCGACGGAATCATGGGGGGCAACGATGGCCGATTTCCAGGCGAGGTCCATCGGCTATTCCGGAGAAACGGGTTCGTCCGCCAGGTAGTCGCGACCGGCCGGCTTCCCCAGCAGATCCCAATAGGCCATGGGGTTCAGGCCGCCGCCTGGCCGCTTGCTTGTCAGGTTTTCCTCCGTCCATTTTTCGCCCATCCTGACTGGTGCGGCGGCAACCAGGCTGCGGCGTGCAATGGTGCGGTTTGCCAACTCGGCCGGCGCCGGCTGCTTCAGGGGCGAACCAAGGGCTTGCTCCACCTGGCGAATGTCGGCCACCAGGGATGCCAGTTCATCCGGTTCGATCGATGCCAGGTGATCCGGTCCGGGAAGCCCGCGGTCCAGCGTCAGGTGCTTTTCGATCACGGTCGCGCCACGGGCAACCGCGGCGATGGCCACGGCCGTGCCCACCGAATGGTCGGAAAGCCCGACCGGCAGGCCGAAGGCGGAAGCCAGCGTGTCCATGGCACGCAGGTTGATCTGGTCGAAAGGCGCCGGGTACTCGGTGGTGCAATGGAGCAGGGTGACCTTCCCGGCGTGCGTCGC
>WBZP01005132.1_pt1 | contig 13399 bp, 13 predicted proteins | sample 5204301 | NCBI WGS metagenome assembly WBZP01 (sample SAMN12412401, study PRJNA552823) | activated sludge metagenome | isolation source: activated sludge from nitrification reactor of wastewater treatment plant... | place: USA: Pennsylvania | collected 2017 | reverse complement strand
CTCAAGAACGCCACCAAGCAGGCGCCCGGCGACAGCTTCAAGAGCGGCTATGACCCGACCAAGATCGAGGCCCTGCTGAAGGGCCGCCGGCTGACCAAGCCGCTGATCGCCGCCGTCGAGGGCGCCGCGATCGCCGGTGGCACCGAGATCCTGCAGGGCACCGATATCCGGGTGGCCGGCGAGAGCGCGAAATTCGGTATCTCGGAGGCGAAGTGGAGCCTGTACCCGATGGGTGGCTCGGCAGTCCGGCTGGTCCGCCAGATCCCCTACACCATCGCCTGCGATCTGCTGTTGACCGGCCGGCACATCACCGCCGCCGAGGCGCTGCAGTACGGACTGATCGGGCACGTGGTGCCTGACGGTCAGGCGCTGACCAAGGCGCTCGAGATCGCGCAGGTGATCGAGAACAACGGCCCACTCGCGGTCCAGGCCATCCTCAGGACCATCCGCGAGACCGAAGGCATGCACGAGGAAGAGGCCTTCAAGCCCGACACCGCAAACGGCATCCCGGTCTTCCTGTCCGACGACTCCAAGGAAGGCCCGCGTGCGTTCGCCGAGAAGCGGACGCCGGTATTCAAGGGCCGGTGAGCACACCCCTTCCGACGGGCGGTAATCTCATTACCGCCCGTAAGGATGGCCTAAGAAGCCAACGATGAAGGGGGTCTGATGAGCGATCCACGCACCGATGCCAACGGCCTGCGCCTGCTCGTGGTCGGCGCCTCCTCCGGGATCGGTCACGCCGTCGCCGAGAGCGCCGCCGCCCGCGGGGCCAAGGTCGCCGTCGCGGCACGCCGCATCGACCTGCTCCAGAAACTGGCCGACAAGATCGGCGGGCACGCCTTCGAACTCGACGTGGAAAGCTCGTCGGCCATCGAGCGGGTGGTCGGCGAGGCGGCAACGGCGCTCGGCGGCGGCCTGGACGCCGTCGTGTTCACCAGCACCGTGGTGCCGTTCGCCTACGTTCAGGACACCGAAGTGGCGACCTGGCTGCACGCCTTCGCGGTCAACACCGTCGGCGCCAACAATGTGCTGCGGGCCGCGCTGCCGCACCTCTCCGAGAACGGCGTCGTGCTGATCGCCTCCAGCCGGGACGTGGGCCGGCCGCGGGCGGGTGTCGCGGCCTACGACGCCAGCAAGGCCGCCCTCGACGAGATCCTGCACTCGTGGCGCAGTGAGCACCCCGACCTGTCGATCATTCGCGTCGGCATGGGCCCGACCAAGGACACCGAGATCCTGCGCGGCGCCGACCGGGATCTGCTCAACGAGATGTTCGAGTCATGGGTTGCCAACGGGCAGTTGCCCGCTCAGATGTCGGCGCTGGCCGACGTGGCCAACACCCTGGTCTCGTTGGTCACGACGGCCTACGCGAATCCCACGGTGGTGCCCGAGGTGGTCCAGTTGGCACCCCGGATCCGGAACGTCTGAACGGAGGCCAACGTCGACGGTTCGCGCGACGCAGTGGCCGGCACCGGAGTACTGGTCGCCGCGATCCGCGCCCGGGAATCCGCGCGGCCCGACCGGCTGTTCGACGATCCGTTCGCCGCGCGACTGGCCGGCACGGACGGCATGAGCATGCTGGACGCCGCCATCGCCACGGCCGGTGAACAATCCACCGCCGAGATCATCATTCGCACACGGTTTTTCGACGAGGAACTGCTGCGTGCGACGACCACCGCCCGGCAGGTGGTCATCCTGGCGGCCGGCCTCGATGCCCGCGCCTACCGGCTGGCCTGGCCCGCGGAGACCTCGGTCTACGAATTGGACCAGCCGCAGGTGATCGCCGCCAAGGACGTCCTGCTGGCCGACGCCGAACCGACCGCCCGACGGGCGCCGATCGGCGTCGACCTGACCACCGACTGGTCCCCCGGTCTGCTCGCCGCCGGGTTCGATCCGCACGCTCCGTCGGTGTGGTTGATCGAGGGCCTGCTGCAGTATCTCGACGAGATCGCCGTGCGGGCCCTGTTCGACCGGGTGTCCGCGTTGTCGGCCACCGGCTCGGTGGCCCTCTACGACGTCGTCGGCAAGGTGCTACTCGATTCGCCTGTCATGGCACCGCTCCTGGAGTCGATGGCCGCCCGGGGCGCTCCGTGGCTGTTCGGCACTGACGAACCCGGTGATCTGTTGCAACGGCACGGCTGGACCGCCGCCGTGACCGACGTCGGCGAACTCGGCGCCGCGTGGAACCGCTGGTCGGCTCCCACGGCGCCGCTGAGTGTTCCGGGGCTACCGCGCGGCTATCTCGTCGCGGCTACCGCGAGCGTCGACGGCCGACAAGGCCGCGAGGGAAAGCACAGAGCGACAACGAGTTTCCGTTCGTGAGCCCCCCAGGGATGGTCAGCCGTTCTGCCCGCTGACACCGTTGGTGCCGAACATTCCGGTGCCCGCGGGCCCACCGATGCCGGTGGTGGCGTCCTGGCCGGAGGCCGTCCCGCCCGCACCGCCGTTACCGCCGGTGGTGCCGAATCCGAACTTGCCACCGGCACCACCGTTGCCGCCCTTGGCGACGGTCCCGGTCGCAGTGCCGCCGGCGCCGCCGTCGCCCGCTGGTCCCCCAGTAGAAACGACCAGGCCACCCTGTCCACCCGACCCGGCCGCTGCGGTGCCGTTGGGCGTGTTCGCCGCTCCGCCGTTGCCGCCACCGGCGGCGGTGCCGTAGAACACGCTGCCACCTTCGCCGCCGGCGCCCGCGGTAGCGTCGCCGGATCCGGTAACGGTGGCAGCGCCGCCGTCACCGCCGGGTTTCCCGCCGTGCCATTTACCGTGCCCGCCGTAGCCGCCCCAGCCCCCGACGGCGGTGCCGGTGACAGTCGTTGCGGTGCCGCCATTTCCACCGCCGCCCGAGTCGCCGGCGAAGTTCAGATCGGACACTCGGGATCCGCTGTCGCCGCCGTTGCCCGCGGTGGCGGATCCGATTGTGGTCGCGGCGTTCCCGCCGTTTCCGCCACGGCCCGGATCCCCACCGAAGAGCCCGCTGCTGCCGCCGACGGCGCCGTTGCCCGCGGCGACATCACCATCGGCGGCAACGGCGTTGCCACCATTGCCGCCATCGCCGCCACTGCCCCTCATCAAGCCGCCGTTGCCGCCGGCTCCCCCGCCGGTCGCCGCGGTGATCAACGTCCCGTTCGCGTCGAATGCCGCGGCAACACCGTCGCCGCCCCGGCCACCGTTGCCATAGAGCCAGGCGTTGCCGCCCTTGCCCCCGTACGCACCGTCGCCGCCGTCACCGCCGAAGAAGCCGCCGTCCTCCCCGTTGCACATGTGGGTGCACGACGGGTTGACCTCCAGCGCGTCCCGACCGTCACGGTGTGGACCCAGGAACGGCACGATCACCGCCGCCCCGACGACAACGAGCACCACCAGGACAAGGACCTTCAGGGCCTTCCGGATCATCCGAACTGACCTCCTACACCTGCCCTCACCGGTCGACGTCAGTTACCCAGGGCCACCTCAGGTTTCGACCGTGTCACCGAATCGGCTGCGGACGGCAGCCCACACGTCAGCATACTGGCCGGGCCACTTGCGGTAGACGCCTTGGCGCTCCAGTATCAGCCTGGCCAGCGGGGCCAACAGCCGCGTCGGGTAGTATTTCCAGCCGATTGCCGAACGCAGGTCCGCGAGCAGGTCCGCCCATGAATGGTGCTGGAAGGACAGCGCCTCCTGGGCCCGCGTCGCATCCATCCAGTCGCCGTATGGGTACCAATCGTCGTCGTTGTCGGGATCGCCGGGCCGGCCCAGCGGATAGCCCACCAGGCCACGGGCAGCGGCCATCGATTGCAGGAGTTCACCCTGGCGCAAACGGTGCGTGTCGTCGCCGGCGATCAGGAAGATCTCACCCACCACATCCGCTGACGCCGCCGCGGCGAATGCCGACGCAACGTCACGGGCATCGACGGTGTGGCAGCGCTGATCGACGGCGAAACAGCCACCGAAGTACAACGTGTCGGAGCTGAACGGCATCGCCGCCGGATCGGCGGACATGACCCCACCGAGGCGCAGCACCACCCAGTCCAGAGCGGACGCCGTCACGATGTTCTCGGCCTCGAGCTTCTGGGTGCCGTACATCTCGGTGGGCCGGATCGGACTGTCCGTCACGAGTGGTTCGGGATACCGATACGGATTGCGTGGGCCGTAGAGACTTCCGCTCGATGCGTGGAGGAACCGGGGCGGATGTGCTTGGGCCTCGGCGGCATTCACCAGTCCAGCGGTCGCGTCGACGTTCACCCTGCGGCCCATCGCGGGATCCCGGTAGATCAGCGGTGGGACGACGGCGGCAAGGTGCACGATGACGTCCGGTGCGACCTCGTCGACCACCCGCCGTACCTGTGCCGCGTCGGTCAGATCGACCTTCGCAACACTCACGCCCTCGGGCAGTCCTTCGAGCGAGCGGCGGTTGGACGTGGCCACCACGTGCCAACCGTCGGCGGCGAACTGCGCAACCGTGGGCACGCCGACCAGACCCGACGCCCCTGTGACAAGAACTGTCCCCGACAATGGTGGCCTCCCCTCACCGACTGCGAGTGTCGTCGCCACCGGCAGACGATGTCAACGATTCAGCCGTATGCGGGATAGCGGCTATGTGCCCGAAATGCTGTGTATCTGCTCAGCGGGGCGTTTCAGATGCACAACCGCATCGAGTTCAGTGCCGCGCGAGGATGAACGCCTCGATGTGGCGCTCACCCGCCCGCGCTTCGTACTTCGCCAAGCCGGGATAGATCTGCAGGCCTTTTGCCCAGATCTCGTCGCGCTCACTCGGAGTGGCGGTTCGGGCCGTGGCCTGCCAGGTAGCGCCCTCCAGAGAAACTGTGGCTTCTGGGTTGGCTTTCAGATTGTGATACCAGGCCGGGTGCTTCAGGCCGCCGAAGTTGGACGCGATGAGCGCCACTCCATCGGGGTGCGGGATGCCGAACAACGCGACGGAGCGGGGCTCCCCCGACTTGGCGCCCGTTGTGGTCAGGATGACCGTAGGAACGCCAGTTGCGATCCCGGCGAAACTACGCCTGCCGCCCGTGGCCTTGGTGATGATCTGATCGAGGCGATTTGCCATCGGGCGAAGGAGCGCTACGCCTACTTTCGTGGCCGCCAAGGTGCGCATCCCCCGATGGAACACGTTGGCGTCGTCGAACTGCCTGTTTGCCATGGTGTCATTCTCGTCGAAACTGGACCCCTTGTTCGGAACTTTTCGTATTGCCGCAACCCGGCAACGCACCGACGACTTGGACGAAAGCTCCAGCGCTCAGCTTCTCGCCGGCGCCGAAGGCTAGTTCGCCCATACGGCAAAGGTTTTCAACGATCAACCGAGATGCGAATAGCGACGTGACCCTGTAGAGCCTATCGATGGAAGGCCCCACTGAAGCCCGGACGGCGCCTTCTGAGTAGGTTCCGCCCAGATCTGAGTAGTCTTACTGATCCCGAACACGGACGTTCCGCCGCAGGCTGATCGCATGAGCATTCCGAGCAACTCGTCGAAATCCACTGCCGCATTTTTCGTTCAGGCCGCGGTCGCATTCGCGGTCAGCGTCGTGGCCGCGCTGGGCGGAATCTATTTCCTTCCGCTCGATCCATGGCCGCGCATGTTTCTCGGCGTCACCTTCCTCTTTCTGGTCTCGAGCGCGTTCACCCTGGCCAAGGTAATCCGTGACCAGCAGGAGGCAGAGACCGTACGGGTACGCATCGACGAAGCGCGCATCGAGAAGCTGCTCGCCGACCACGACCCGCTCAATTCGGTGAGCTGAAAAGGACCACGAACTCCCATGACCACCCTCACCAAATTTCCCGATGTCACCGAGATCGCGGCGCGCACGCCCGCGGACCGCGATCGTGTGCTCGATGTCATCCGGATCGCATCACTGATCAGTGTGGTGCTCGGCCACGCCGTCATGGCCATCAGCATCATCCAGGATCATGTATTGATCTGGGACAACTTGCTCACCACCTCGGTGGTGTTCCAGGCGATGACGTGGCTCTTGCAGATCATGCCGCTGTTCTTCTTCGCGGGCGCAGCGGCGAGCGCGGCTTCGTGGTCGTCCGGCACCAACTGGGGCGGCTGGCTGATGAAGCGCTGTACCCGCTTGTTCCGGCCGGTGTTCTATTACTTGGTGTTCTGGGCGGCGGCCCTGACCGTGCTGCATCACGTACTGCCCCAGCACGTTTATGAACCGATTGCCGGCGTCAGCACCCAACTGCTGTGGTTCCTCGGGGCGTACGTCCTGGTCCTCGCCGCCATGCCGATGCTCTGTCGGATCACCACCGCCGCGCGGTTGGTAGCCGCAGTGAGCATCGTCTACGGAGCCATTGCCGTGGTCGACATCGTCCGCCTGCACTGGCCGACGATGATGCCGCTGGGCTACCTCAATCTCGCTGTGTGGCTCATACCCGCCATGTGCGGAATCGCCTACCGCAATCGGGTGTTTGGTCGCCGCGCGGCCACGCTCGTGGCGGCGGTGTTCTTCACCATCGACATCGCGCTGGTGCACTGGGGTCCGTATCAGATCAGCATGGTCGGCACCGGCGATCATCACTTGTCCAACACCAGCCCACCGTCGCTGCTGCTGGCCGGCCATTCAATCATCTTGTGCATGCTGGTGATCGCCGCCAGCCCGATGATCGCGAGGTGGGCACAGCGACCCCGGGTGTGGTGGGCTACGGCGATCGGTAATTCCGGGGCGATGACGCTCTACCTGTGGCACATGCCCGTCCTGCTGGGCACGCATCTGGCTTTCGATTACCTCGGATCTGCCCGCTACCCCGGCGAACACCACTTCGTCGCCGTCAGTGTCCTTCAATTGCTGACCGTCGCATTCGTGGTGGCAGCGCTGTTCATCGTCCTGCGGCCCTTGGAGAACGACCCCCTACCCGGTTGGGATCACGCTCCCGGGATCACCTCACGACGGCGAGGTGCCGTTGTCGGTGTGCTGTTGTGTGTCGCGGGCGTGGCGATCCTGGCCTCCATCCGGTGGGGGCTCAAAGATGACGGCCTGGTGTGTATGGCGGTGGCGGTGGGCGCACTGCTGGGCGCGCGGGCTGCCGTCACCGCGTCGCTGCGCAGCCCTGGCCGCCATTGAGAGCGAGATTTCGTGAGTGCGCGGCCCGAACGCCGCGCACTCACGGCTCGCTGTCGAGTCCGTGTTCGATGGCGTAGCGGGCCAACTCCACCCGGTTTGCGAGCTGCAATTTGCGAAACGTCGCCTGCACGTGATTTTCCACCGTCCGGTGACTCAACGACAGTTTGGCGGCTATCTGCTTGGCAGACAGACCTTTTGCGACATAGCGCAGCACTTCGGTCTCCCGTTCGGTGAGACTGGGCGGCTGCGGCCCGCGGTCCTTGGCCTGCGCAATGCGTCGGTATTCACCCAGCACGAGCCCCGCCAGGCTTGGCGTGAACACTGCACGCCCCGCCGCGGTCGCCGTCACCGCTTGCGCCAGTTCAGCTTTGGCAGCGCTCTTGACCAGGTAACCGGTTGCGCCGGCTTTGACCGCTTCGAGCACGTCGTCACGTTCGTCGGAGGCCGAAAGCACCAGCACCCGGGAGGACGGTGACACATCGAGCACCGCTGCGGTTGCTTGCGCGCCGGTGCCGTCGGCCAGCTGCATATCCATCAACACCACGTCGGGTTTGACCACAGCGGCCCGACGCCGTGCCCCCTCCAGCCCGTCTGCGGTAGCGACGACGTTGAATCCCTCGTCAGTCAGATCACGCGCCACCGCGTCGCGCCAGATCGGGTGATCATCGACCACCATCACCGTAATGGCCACCTCACCTGCCATGCTGCCCCTTTCTAGGCACGGACAACTCCCACTCGGTGCCCTCGCCGGGGTCGCTGTGCAATTGAGCGCTGCCGCCCAGGGCCGTTAACCGCCCCATGATCGATTGCGAGATGCCAAGGCGTCCCTGGGCGGCAGCTTCGGCGAGCCGGCCGGACGCGATTCCCACTCCGTCGTCGCGAATACTGACCAGCACCGAATCACCGAGGTCTTCCACCAACACGAATGCGTGTGCGTCGGGCCCGGCGTGGGCGCGCACGTTGTCCAGGGCGTTGGCGACCGCGGCGTCGAGTTCCGAGCCCATCCACCGACCCAGCGGAACGGGTGTTGCCGGCAGGCTCAACGTCACCCGATCAGACTCCCGGCTGCGCAACAGCGTGCGCAGATCCACCGTGGTGCCGTCGCGGCCCTCATCGAGGTCGGCACCCGCCAGCCATCGCCGCAGCGCGCGTTCCTGCTCACTGGCCAGGTCAGCCAATTCGACAGTGGCGCCGCCGATTTCGCGGCCCATCTTGGCAACCAACGCCAACACCTGAATGGCACCGTCGTGCACCTGCCGCGACAGCCTCTCGCGCTGCTGCACCGCCGCCGTCAGTTGCGCGGCCCGCTGCAATTCATCGTGGGAACGTCGCGCCGTCTGCGCGGCCATCCCGACGGCCAGGCCGATCGCCACTTCGACGACCACCGTGGCGTTGTGTCCGAGGTTGAGGTCGAGGTAGTTCTTTACCGCAAAATTGGTTACCACTACCACCAGGCCGGCCAGCATCCCCCCAACCGGGCCCAACTGGATCGCCAGCGAAATTGTCGGGTTGCTGGCCCACAAAGTGGTCGGCCAGGTCTGGTTCTCGGCCGCCCACTGCGGCGTTGCGACAATCCTGTTCGACCACATCAGCAGGACAACCACCACGAGCTCGGACAACACCCACGCCGGCCGGCGCCCGAACCCATGCAAATAGGCGAACATGCAGATGGCACTCCACGCGATCAACACTGCGAACAACGCCCAGCCCAGCGAGGGCCGCTGCAGGTTCGGATTGATCGCAATCTGGAAGCCTGCGGCGTAAACGCAACTCAGCAGTCGAAATACCTGCGCGGCGCGCCACAGCGACGTAGTCGGATCAGAACTACTCTCGAGCATCGACATCAGCATATGTGGAGGCAGGCAGCGCGGTGGCGGCGCAATGGTTTCGTGATTCCTGAAAGCCGGCGCCAGCTCGGAGCCCGTCCTATCGAGACGCTGGGCGATCCGCGTGGACGGACAGCGACGCCACCCGTGGATAGAGGATCGCTGGCCCGAGCCACCGAGAAACGAAGCGGCGCAGCGCACGCCCGCTGCGCGGCACCCGTCCTGGATCGGTCAGCAGGGACTGCACCGTGCGCAGCGTCATCTCGGCGAGCTCCTCGAGGGCGGTGGCGTCGTAGCCGTGCAGCGTCCAATCGACGTCAAGTCGGTGGAAGACGGATAAGCAGAATGCGATCGCCGTGTCGGAGGTCAGCGAGACGAGGGCCTCGCCGTCACCTCGCCCGGTCAGGAGGTTCTCCAACTGCGGATCACCCGAGAGGTTCTCGACTCCGAACGACACGCTCTCGACCACTGCAGTGACCGGGTCGCCGATCCCGCCGACGCGTTCGGCCACCTGGTCGATGAATCCGTTGACCGCACGCATCGAGCTTGCGATGAGCAGCGCCTCGGCATTGGGAAAGTAGCGGTACACCGTTTGGCGAGTGACACCGAGCCTGCGGGCCACATCAGCGAGGCGTATTTCCGACCCGTGCTCGGCGACCTGTTCGTCCACCGCAGTCAGAATGCGCGCAATCGCTTCCTCGTCCGAGGAGGGTGTCGAGCCGGCCCAACCACGACTACGCATCCGCCGTCACAAGACGCTCGCTGGTGAATTCGATCGGGAGGGTTGTCGGACCCGTCATCCCCAGCAGTGATTTCCATGGGGCCGGGCCGGCGCGATGCGCGCTGAAGAGGCGGCGGGTGAGAACAGTGAGGGCTCCAGCCAATTCTCGCCGCGCAAGGTTTGCCCCGAGACAGTAGTGCGCGCCACCGCCGAAGGTCAGGATCGCAGGTGCGTCATTGCGCGAGATATCGAAGCGGTCAGCATCGGCGTAGATGGCCGGATCTCGGTTGGCCGCGAAGGTATTTGCGAATACGAAGGTTCCTGCTGGAAAGAGGTAGCCACCGAACTCGGCGTCCTCGATGGCGGCGCGCGGCACGATGGCGGCGGCGGGCGAGTGGCGCATGCTCTCCTCCACCGCCTGCATCGCAAGTTCTGGGTGGTCGCGCAGCTTCGCCCATTGATCGGGATGCTCGCAGAGCACCTGCACCGACGCCGCCAGTTGATTGCGGGTGGTATCCGTTCCCGCCATCAGGAATCCGGCCACCAGCATGCGAAGTTCGTCGAGATTCAGCCGGTCCCCGTCGCTCTCAGCGCGAATGAGTTCCGACAGCAGATCATCCCTGAGATCGCCGCGACGGGCGGCCACCATGTCGTCCACGTAGGCGTCGAGTTCGCCCCATGCGCTCATGATCGCCGACTCATCGAAGGTGACATCCGGTTGAAAGTTGAAGGCTTTGAAGATCCCTTCGGTCCAGTCCGCGAACAGCTGCCAATCCTCGCGGGGCGCACCGAGCAGCGCGCAGATGATCGGTGTGGGATACGGGCGCGCAATGTCGGTGACGACATCGCAGTGGCCGGCATCGGCCACGCGATCGATCAGCCCGTTCACCACCTCATGGATGGTCTCCTGGAGACGTGACGTCGCGCGGGGCGTGAACGCCTTGGAAACCAATTTGCGTAGCCGAACATGTGGGGCGCCGTCCAGGCCCAGGAGACTGCTCGCCAGTTTGTCGTACAACGGGCCTGACGTAATGCCCTGCGCCGCCAGGGTGACGCCGGGTGGAAGTCGGAACCTGTTGTCGCGCAGTATTTCCCGAGCCAGATCGTAGGTCAGGATTTCGGGGCCCAGGGGGCCGATGGCGATGGGCGCGCGCGCTTGCGCCAGCCTTACGTCTTCGAGGATGTCGTGCGGTGTGGCGTCGAAGCCGTACGTGAATGTGGGAAGGCCGGCATCGAAGACATTGGGCGCGGCGCTGTTGACGTTCATCGAAATTTCCGTCTTTCCGATAGGCCTGCGGTGGGCATCGTCACGACACTTTTGTCCGAAGTGTATGACCACTAGCACCCGAAGGTCAACGATTTGCGTCATTATGGCCAGCTCGAGTCATCGCAGTCCGGATCGGTCATACATATTTCTCATAAACGTCGCTTCGTCGCCGAGCATGTACGCGGGTGACGAACGTCCACGGCCCGTCAGACCTCGACCAGCCCCGGCCTTACAGCAGAGGCGAAAAACCCGCCCCTACCAATGCGGGAGCGGGTTATCACACGGCTGACAGCCGCTCCGGTAATCCAGGGCGTCCGCTATTCCGCTGGGCGGAAAAAGGGCTCAACCGTGCCACTGAGCTTGACGACCATCGGATTTCCGCGGCGGTCCTTGGCAGTAGGGACTTCAACACGGACCCAACCCTCGGCCACGTTGTATTCGTGAACATTGGTTTTCTCGACGCCATTGAAGCGAATACCGACGTCACGGCGAAGCACCTCTTCGCTATAGAAGGCGCTGCGCGGGTCGATGGAGAGGTGATTCGGTGGGACGTCGGTGTTCTGATCGTCGGGCATGGAGGGCCTTCGCTGAATGCTGGGTCAGTTCTGGGTTTGATTCTCTACGAAGCTACCCGACCCCCGCGGACCGGGTTACCCATGGCATTTCGTCGCAGGCCTATCGCAGGACTTTGCAAGCAAACAAAAAACCCGCTCCGATTTTCTGTTCAGAGCGGGTTTCCAGGAGTGGAGCTAAGGGGATTCGAACCCCTGACCCCCACACTGCCAGTGTGGTGCGCTACCAACTGCGCCATAGCCCCTGAAGTTGTGCGGTACGAAGTTACACCACCGTACCCGCGCGCCTCAAAACCGCTGTTCAGAGGCTCGTTAATCAACTGTTCACGGGGTCAAACCCGCGGATCCACCGGGTTGACCCGGTTGACGATCAGCGGATCGGAGTTGGTGAACGGGAAGTCGGGCAGGTCCTCGATGTGGACGTTGAACGTCGCGGCGAGCACTTCCCGGGAGTACGCGCTGGCCGAGGCGCGGTAGCCGATATCGCCGGGCGTCGGCTGGTCGAAGAAGATCGCGAAGTGCAGATCCGGCGCGTCGATCACCTCGATGTGATGCGGGTAGGCCCGCGGGATGAAGTACATGTCGCCCTGCTCGAGATACCAGGTGTCCAGGCTGCCGTCGGGATCCATCACCGTCATCCGCGAGCTGCCGGTTGCCACGTAGCCCATCTCGGCGGTGATGGGATGCCAATGTGGTTCGCGCATACCGTCTTCGCGGATCCGCAGTGAGTACATGGACAGATCTTTCAGCGCCGGCCAGTACTGCACCCGCGCCAGCCGTGCCGAGCCGACCGCGCTGCCCACCTGCGGGCTCTGCGCCTCGACGGCGAACTTGTGCGGATCGTTGAAATGCGCCGACGCCGGCACCGACGGATCGCCGGTGCGGGCCGCCAGGCGACGGTCGGTGGTGTCCCGCCGGATCTTCGCGAAATCGGACGCCGGCAGGTCGTAGGTGTTGCCCAGCACGGCGTCGGTCATCGCGCCGAACGCGGCGCCGAAGCCGAAATCCTCTGGGCGCTCGTGCCGGAACGCCAGGATGAACTCCGCCGCGCCCTCCCCGATGTTCTCGATATGGTGCAACGACCCCGAGTCGATGTGGAACATCTCGCCCGGCCCGACGGTGAACGAGGAGAACACGTTGTAGCTGTCGAGCACCGACACCAACGAGGTGCCGGAGATGCAGTAGGTCAGCTCGTTGGCGTTCGCGTGCCAGTGCGGGGTGCGCATCGCACCGGGGTTGAGCACCAGCCGTTTGATCGACAGGCCCGACAGGATCGGGAGCTGATCGGCGGTCACCCGCTGGATCGAACCGAGGTCGGATTCCTCCACCAGCTCACCGTCGGACAACAGCGAGAGGGAATGTGCGCGGGGATCGAGCTTCGGGGTCATGCCCGACATCCTTCCCGAAAACAGCCCGCCGCTACGGCAATTCGTCGGCGCAGTCCGGGCCCAATGGCCGCATCGGGGTGTGCCCGACTGCGGTGGCCGGCCGGGTTTCCGGCGCGAACAGCCAACCGACGGCCGCTGCCAGCAGGATCGCGCCCGTGACGACGAACGCGGCGCCGAAACCCACATGCTGTGCGATCTGGCCGAGGGCGAACGACCCTACGATGCCGCCCAGGTCGGACGTCATCTGGAAACCGGCGACCGCGGTACCGCCGCGCGCCTTATTGCCCACCACGTCGGCGACGGCCGCCTGCTGCGGCGAGATGAACATGCCGGTGGCGGCGCCCGTCACATACGCGGCCACCAAGAACAACGGCATGGACGTCATGAAGCCCACCGCCACCGTCGACAGCGCCGACACCGTCAGGCCCACGATCATCAACATGCGCCGGCCCACCCGGTCGGACAGATAGCCGCTGGGCACCACCGCCGAGACGTTGCCGATCGCGAACGTCGCCAGCGCCACCCCGGCCATCCGCGCACCCTGACCGAGGGCGTCGACGACGA
>WBZP01005129.1_pt1 | contig 13404 bp, 10 predicted proteins | sample 5204301 | NCBI WGS metagenome assembly WBZP01 (sample SAMN12412401, study PRJNA552823) | activated sludge metagenome | isolation source: activated sludge from nitrification reactor of wastewater treatment plant... | place: USA: Pennsylvania | collected 2017 | reverse complement strand
GCTATTTTTTTTCTAAATAGTGCTTTTTTAGATAATCGTGCCTTATTTTTTCGGTACAAAGCGAGTCTTTGTATAGAAACCCTCAAAACTTTACCCAAAAGGCATTCTTCCTTTAAAGAAATACAAAAGTTAAGTAAAAATGATTCTCTTTCAAACCCCATAGCTCTCGAAAAATTTCTACTTTCGCTGGGTCATGAATCGGAACCGCTGATAGAAGCAATCGCCGGACTGTGGTCTATCTCGTTTGAAGATTTTCTGGCAAAAGAAAAACCCTATCTTACTTCTGAACAAGTTCAGACCTTACTTGGAAAAGGATTTCAAATAGGGGCTCACAGTGTGAATCATCCGCACTATTACAAACTTCCGTTTTCCGGGCAAATCTGGCAAACCGAAAGTTCTTTGGATTTTCTGGCGTCAGGTTTCTCCCTTACTGAACGTTATTTTTCTTTTCCTTTTACTGATTACAAAATAACGAATGATTTTTTTCGTTATTTTTACCCTGAAAATCCGGAAGCAAAAAGAAAGATGACTTTGTCTTTTGGTTGTGCCGGTTTAAAAAATGAGATAGAAGAATTTCATTTTCAGCGAATTTCAATGGAAGGAACGAAGGCCGATGCAGCATGGGTTTTGTCTAAAGCATATTTGTATTATTGCCTGAAGTTTTTTACCGGAAACAACACAATCAAAAGATAAGATGGAAATCCGTTTTTTTACCGCAGAAAAGTTACTATCCTGGATAAACTCGGCCTCCTTCTCCGAAATGCCACAAATTCCGATTAGCCGGATTCGGGCGATTTCTCAGGCTCATAATCCCTCTGCTGAAAAAGAAGACATTTTGCTAATTTGTACCTTTGAACTTGGCGTTCTCACGGGATATATGGGTATCCTTCCGGATCAGGTATTTGTGAATCAGGAAAAGATTAAGGTAGGATGGCTGAGTTGTCTTTGGGTGAATCCGGAATTTAGGGGTAAGGGAATCGCAAAAAAATTAATGAGTGCTGCACTGAACAGTTATCATCAACGAATTATTTTAACGGAGTTTACGCCGGAAGCAGGTCAGTTATACCTCAGTTCTGGCGCTTTTGACCCGCTCATAGAGATGGAAGGAACAAGGGCTTATCTGAAATCGGATTTATCGGGGATATTGCCGCAGCGAAAACCCTATTGGATATACCTAAAGCCCCTCCTAAAAGTAGCCGACCTTATGCTTGGTTTTTGCTTTGGTCATTTGCAGGCTTTTTCATATAACAGGCTGGAAATCTTGGGGCTGCGGATAGAATCCATAAAGGAAATAGATTCGGAAACCGAAAAATGGATTGCTTCGTTTCAGGGAGAAATGATTTTCAGAAGAAATAAAACAGAATTGAACTGGATTTTAGAATATCCCTGGGTTATACAAAAAATGGAACCGGATGAAGAAAGTAAACCGTATTATTTTACTGTAAACAGCCGTGTATTTCGTCAGTTTTGTCTAAAAATTCGGAATGAATCCGGGACAATAATAGGCTTTATCGTACTTGTAAACCGCGACGGACATCTAAAAGTGCCCTATGCGTATGTGGACCCTACCTATAACGACCCAATTATGAAACTGATTTTACATTATGCCCATCTTTGGAATGTGTGTACCGTTACCATTTTTCACCCCGGACTTAAAGCCGAACTTTCTGAAAGCAGGTTTCCCTTTATCTACCGGAAATTGGTATCCAAACAATTTTTAATCACCCCGGAATTGCGAAAAGCTTTAAACGGCATTCCTTTCCAGGCTCAGGCGGGAGACGGAGACGCTGTTTTTACTTAATGAAATGATTTTCTCTTTATTTATCAAAAAAAATCAAGCTGATTTTTGATAAAGCGCTATTTCAAAACCGTGAATTTCCCCACACAAAATTTTTCTCCATTTGCAGTGGCTGCAAAGGCAAGATATACGCCGCTTGCTACTTTTTTCCCCTGAATATCGGTTCCGTCCCAAACTGCACTTCCTCCTTCTCCCTGTAATTCTCTGACCAAGGAGCCGGATAGGGTTGTGATTTTTACAGCAGACGCTGCTGAAAGTCCGGTAATCGTGATGAATCCGTCATATCCGGAAAGGACTGGGTTAGGAAAAACCAAAACCTCTTTACACTCCGTTTTTCCGGCAGTAACCCCGGCTCTATAACTTACAACTCCTTTCGTTGTAGCAAAAAAAACTTCTCCCGTGCTATTATCAATACTGATATCGTTGATAATATCTGAAGGTAAAGGGCTGTTTTTCTGAGTAAAATATTCCAATACCTCCTGCCCGTCTGCGGATACAAGAAAAATCCCGTTGTTGGTACCCAGCCATTTACGGTTCCCTCCGTCCACAGCAATCGCATTAATACTCTCCGTTCTCAACAAAGGGTAACCATCCAAAATAGGGGCTCTTACATCTGCACTCTGACCATTGGATAAATCGTAGAGAAAATTGCTGTACATAATCCGTACACCCTCATCTGTTCCAATCCATACATCCCCTTCTTTGTCCCTCGCAAACGAAAAAACATTAGCAGAAGGCAAATCTCCCTGTCCGGGGTTTGCATTGAGCCGCACAAATACATCATCAGAAGGATTATCTAAAGTCCCTTTGTCATTATAGACGATTAGTCCGCCTCTCCTAACTATAATCCATTTATTGGCGTAGTCATCTACCAACAAATCGGTTATCTGAGAAGAAGAACTAATAAAATCTTTTCTCATATTATACCAGTTTCCGTCGGCTGTAAGTACCTGAAGTGGATTTTGGGCAAACGAAATCGTCATCCAGATATTTTTTTGCCAGTCAAGATCAATCCCGGAAACCCTTGTATTTTCGAAGCGAGTGGTATCGCAGGGATTTTCAATTACACTGATTCCGGAGTTGGCGCAATCATAGAAAGCTTCCATCACCCCATTTTTTAATTTTGCTAGTCCTTTTCCAAAAGAACCAAGGTAGGCAAAACCGGTTTCATCATCATATACAGCCCTTGCGTAGTTCCAGTTTGCGCGATTTAGTGGCAAGCCCTCTCCGCTTTTCAGGTTTTTCCATCCGGCATTGTCGCTGAAAGTAGTCCCTTTATTATAATAGTGTATTCCCGAACTGCTCGTAGTAGGGGCATAAGTTGCGTCATAGCCCAAAGGGGCAATATACAATTCTCCGTTTCCGGTTGCAAGTGCAGTACAATCGTTGGTAAGTGCTCCCGCTGGGGTTACATTTGTACGTTGCGTTCCGTCATTTTCAACGCGGAAAAATCCTTCAAAAAAAGTCGAAATATAAAAAACGCCCTCCTTTTGATACACATCTTGTATATATCCGGAAGATTGAAAATAAAGCACTTCGGTTCCATCTTTTTTTAAGAGCCTTGTCTCTACGGGAGAAGCAATCAGAATGAAATTTTTATCTTCGGATTCCTTTATGATAGTATATCCTCCAAAAAAAGATTCAGTAACCGGAAAAGGCAGCCATTCTGAACCGGAAGAAAAATATATTTTCCCCTTTACTATCGCATATATATTGCTACTATCGGCATACAGTTTTGTGATATTACCGGTGGGGAAACCGTTGGCAGTAGTTTCCTTCTCCCAAATAGAAGGGTCTCCGGGATTGGGTGTTTGAGCAGGAGCAGAAAACAAAGCGGTATCTCCTACTGATATCCATATCCTATTTTTAAAAAGGGAAACCGCGTTTACTTTGGAGCGCACGAGGCTGTTGCCTACTTTGGTAACCGTAAATTTGGGTTCCATGAGGGCTAAGTCAAAAATAACGACCCCAAATTCAGTTGCTACATAAAGAAACTGATTATCGCCAGTAAGGTCATATATTTTTTTTTGGGTATAAAATACACTTCTCTCAATATCCGTAATGGCTGTTATTTGTTCGGGGTCAGAAAAATAATCTATTGTACCATCGTCATACCCCATAAAATACTGTTTGGTAGGCGAATGATAGTAAATCGTACCTGGCCGAATATCGCTCATTTGATTTACCGTAGTATAGGTACGAAGCTCTTTAGAAGAAGCCTCATAAGAGAAGAATCCTCCCTGAGTGAGGACAAAAAGAGAAGCTCCGTCAGAAGCCGACTTTAAACATTGAAAATGCCCTGTATAAGCCTGCCAGCCACCTACTCTGATATCCTGAGTTTGCCCTATTGAAAAGCCGGATAGAAAAAACAATATAATGGATACTAAAGCTAGTCTTTTGAGTGATACGCTCATTATGAAAGATAATTATTGATATTTCCTGTAAAAGAACTACAAAACTACGGTTTTTGAGCAAAATGTCAAGGATAAAAAACGACACCCCAACAAACTGCTGTATTCCTTTCTCTAATGGTGATAACGGAAAGGTTAATCAGGGAGTTACCTCTGATGGTATTTTTTTTACAAGGGGCTTGTAAGCATATCTTTTATTTACTTCTTCATAGTACGTATCAGGAACAGGATTGACTCTTTCGGGCTCTATCAGGTTGGGTTTTATCCATTCCAAATCGCCTTTAATCCACACATACATCAGCCCAAGAAGCAGAATCACAACAAAAATGGTCATCTCAACGAACGCAAAAATACCCCAATTGGGTACATTTTGAATAATCTTCACATCCGCAAAAACAGTAGCCCAAGGAAAAAGAAACAATATTTCCACATCAAAAATCAGGAAAATAAGTCCAATTACATAAAATCGGATATTGAACTGAACATTTGCATTTCCTACGGTATCTTCTCCACACTCATAGGTGGTAAGTTTTTCGGGGTTTGGGTGATTCGGCGCAATGAGTTTATTAATCAATGCAATCAAGCCAATAAACATTGCTCCACCTGCAAGATAGAGCAAAACGTGTCCGAATTCGCTGATGCTGTTATTCATTTTGTACCGTTAAAATTTCCCGGTCTTATTACAATAGCTCTTGTAGTTTGGTAAGCGGCTTTTGTAAAAGCATAAAATCCGGCTGATATTCTTTCAGGATTTCAAACTTATCGCAGTACATTTGAGTCGCTTTTTGATTTTTTTGTGCAAACTGAAGTAGTTTATTGAAATATTCCTTTACCGTATGATGTGCTTTATCTACAACCATTACGCGGAGTTTATCTATTTCAAACTCTTTTTCTCTTGCAAAATACGCCACGAGCAACGACTTCATTTTTCTTTGCTCTTCTTCTTCAAAGTTGGATTCCGAAAAAATCCGGATAAGTTCCTGAAGAAAAATCCTTGCGTCTTCATACCCGTCATAAAACTCTCCGAGTTTATACCAAAACAAATAAGGCAAGTAAACACCCCCCAAAACATCCGCAGAAAGCACCGTAAAACGATCCACCTCATCGGGTTCATTCTCCAAAAGCTCACTATGTAAGGCAATAATTTCTTCGATTGCGGTTTCGCGGGTTTCGTCTATCGTATCCGCATATTTTTCTTCGATGGCATCCAAACGCTCTATGATATCCATATTACTTTTTTTCTTTATTTTTTTTACAATAGAATACAACTGCCCGTGAGGGGGCAAAACTGCGGCAAAGATAATATCTTTTTTATTTAATTCACCAATACGAAACGGATTTTCTCTGGCTACATCCTCAAAATATTTCCCGGATAACCAATAATAATTTAATTATCAATCATTTAGAATCATTTATTTTCAAAGATATTTGTCTGAAAGATACCAATTGAGAGTGCCACCCAACCCAAAATGAATAATACGCCTCCAATCGGTGTGACAGGACCCAAAATAGCGACCGAAAGTGGTACGAAATCCCTGACCGCCAGTAAGTATAAGGAGCCGGAAAAACCAATAACCCCCAATAGAAAAAAAAGCATGGATAAACGAAAAGCCCGTTTTGGATACTGAATATTCAAAAATCCACTTATAAATATAGCAAAAACGTGCACAAATTGATAAAATACCCCTTTGTTCCAAATATCAAGCTGATAATCGTTCAGGTGATTTTTAAGCCCATGTGCTCCAAACGCACCCAAAACTACGGCAAGCGCACCTAAAAAAGCAGCCACTATAAAAAATCTACGGTTTGACATCTCTTTTTTGGATAAAACCCTCAAAGACAATTCAAAGTTTGAAAATAACCCTCTAAACCTATATTCTTAAAATCCCTTTTTTAAATTGTCCCCTATTTCTTCCCTGATTATACTTAAATCTGGAAAAACTTTACCCGTAGAGTCTGGATTTAAGCCGTAAATGAAAAGAATATTTATTCCACTCACAGTATAGGCCAAAAGCTACTGCTTGTAAATTTCAAAATTCCGCTTTAACAAATCAATTATTGCCAAAATATTCAGCAATTCAGGCTTTACCCAATTGCTATTCCGCCTAATCTATAAAAACACTATCAAATTAAATCCCTAATCTCCTTCTTTCATTCGATTTTTGTTTAAAGGTGTTTTTAATGACAATTTCCAACCTCTACAATTTTACCCTCTTTCGATATAACGCATTCTAAAGAAATTCTCCTTCTATTTAACTAAATAAAAATTAAATCACCTTCTATTTAAGAAAATATTTTTTATTTTTTCTATGGTTTTAATAAAATATTATTACTTTTGCACCCAAATTAAATTATTAACTTTATGAATCCTCGTTTTAAAGCATTAGAACTTATTCAGACCCGTCCTTTAACGGAGCCTTTGGAAGCTGTACGCTCCAAAGAAATTTTTGCGTCCAACGTATTTACGTTGAAGGTTATGAAAAACTATCTCTCCAAAGAGGTATATCAACAATTAAAAGATTGTGTAGATCACGGTGCTTCTGTAAATCGTACGATTGCAGGTCAAGTTGCCGGAGCAATGAAAGCGTGGGCTATTGAAAAAGGGGCTACGCATTTTACGCATTGGTTCCAGCCGCTTACAGGACTGACAGCAGAGAAACACGACGCTTTTTTTGAATTGCATGATGGTGAACCTATCGAGAAATTTTCAGAAAACGAATTGGTTCAGCAGGAGCCTGACGCTTCTTCTTTTCCATCCGGTGGATTGAGAAATACTTTTGAGGCAAGAGGTTATACTGCCTGGGACTCTAGTTCTCCTGCGTTTATTTTTGAGTCAAGATATGGAAAAACGCTTTGTATTCCTTCTGTTTTCGTGTCTTATACAGGTGAGGCGCTCGACCATAAAGCCCCTCTGCTCAAGTCTATTGCAACCCTCGAAAAAGCAGCAGTAGAAGTCTGTCAGTTATTTGATAAAAATGTAAAAAAAGTAATTGCTACTTTAGGTCCTGAACAAGAATACTTCCTGATTGACAGGGCTTTGTTTGATTTAAGACCGGATTTATTGCTTACAGGACGCACCTTGTTTGGCGCAGCTCCTGCCCGCGGACAGCAATTGGAAGACCATTATTTTGGGTCAATTCCTGAAAGAGTAATGGGATTCATGGTTGAATTAGAAAGAGAAGCCCACAAATTAGGGATTCCGCTCAAAACCCGTCATAATGAAGTGGCTCCGGCTCAGTTTGAATGTGCCCCGATTTTTGAGGAGATGAATGTAGCGATAGATCACGCCCAAATTCTTATGGATTTGATAGACAGAGTTGCACGCAAACATTTTTTCCATGCGCTGCTGCATGAAAAACCCTATGCTCACATCAACGGCTCAGGGAAACACAATAACTGGTCAATGGCAACGGATACCGGAAAAAATCTGCTTTCTCCGGGTAAAAATCCTCAGGAAAATTTAATGTTCCTTGCTTTTTTCTCTACTGTAATCAAAGCAGTATTTGAAAATGCTGATTTGCTAAGGGCAAGTATTGCGACAGCAGGCAATGATTATCGTTTGGGGGCAAATGAAGCTCCGCCGGCAATCATTTCTGTTTTTGTTGGAAGTCAACTTTCGCGGATTTTAGATGAAGTAGTTAATCCACCAAGAACGAGAAATAAATCTGAAAGCGACCCTTATATGCGGTTGGGTATTGTAAAAATCCCTGAATTACAAAGAGATACTACGGACAGAAACCGGACTTCTCCGTTTGCATTTACGGGCAACAAATTTGAGTTCAGGGCGGTAGGTTCTTCTGCCAATAGTTCTAACGCAATGCTTGTATTGAATATGATTGTGGCAAATCAACTGACTGAGTTCAAAAAAGCTGTATTGAGAAAAACGCAGAGAGGACGCAAAAAGGAAGCCGCTATTCTGGATGTAATCAAAGACTATATTGATAGCAGCAAAGCAATTCGATTTGAAGGCAATGGATACTCAGACGAATGGGTGGAGGAAGCTGCAAAACGTGGATTATCTAATATCAAACAAACGCCGCTTGCGCTTGCTGCGTATGTCTCTGAAAAAACGGAAGCACTCTTCACAAACCATAATATTTTCACAAAAGCAGAACTTCACGCCCGCTACGAAATTATGTTGGAGAGCTATTACAAAAAAGTAGCGATTGAGTCGAAGGTAATGGAGGAACTTGCAATGAATCATATCATTCCTTCTTCTATCAAATATCAGAAAGAATTACTGGAAACGATAGAAGCAATGGCAGATATTGATATGCCTGAAGAAGTTTATGCGGCGCAAAAGGAGTTGGTTATCCAAATCGGAACCCATCTGAAAGGGGTGCTTGAGGGGTCGAAGAAAATGGCTAAAAACAGGGACGCTGCCGATGCTTACGATGACACTCAGGTTAAGGCCGTGGCCTACGCAGAAACCGTTCAGCCTTGTTTTGAAGAAATCCGTAATCACGCAGATATGCTTGAACTGATTGTTTCTGATGAATATTGGAGCTTGCCTAAATACAGAGAAATGCTGTTTAAACGCTAAGTTTTCTGAATAAATTTTACAAAAAAAGTCCGGCGAGAACTACTCAGCCGGACTTTTTGGATTTTTAGAGAGTGGATAGTTTCCTTTATTGCTTCAAAAACTTCCCGATTACCCAACCTTCTTGTCCGTTTGCTCTTTTCACTTTAAACCATATTTCATTGGAAATAGATTCGAGTTCTGAGGAAGCAACCGTTGCGTACAACTTTCCGAATTCCGGATGCTGAAAAGAAACCTTATACTCCGTTCCGGTAAACTCTTCGATGACAAGTGCTTTGCCTTTGTTGAGGGTAGCCATATACTTCCCGTTATAGTCACTATATAGTTTTATGGGTTTTGTAGTGATGGCCTGATTTTCGTTTTTCGGCTTGGTTTCTTCCAGGATTTCAACTTTCTCTCCATTGGTAAAATTACTAAGTTTAGCGGATTCAATAGAGTTACCTGAACGCATAACGACTCCATCCCCATTAATTATACCCACCTTTGCGGCTTTTTGGGATGTACTTCCAGATGTACTTCCACCGGTATTCTGATTGAGTTGCATTTCCTTTTCTTTAAGCGCAAGTTCTCTTTCCTTCAGATCCAGTTCACGCTGTTTGTCAGCGGAATTGCTACAGCTCACAAATACGCCTAAAAACAAAATAACAAATAAGAATAAAATACTTTTCATGTAAAAATCTGTTTAATTTTGGACTAAATTTTTGAGAAATTTCATAAATTTCAATCATTTTTATTTTTTTACCCGAAAATGATTGTAATTTTGACGTGCAAAACTATTCATTAAAAATTATTTATCCAAAAATAAAAATCATGAAAAAAATCGACATGCATACGCATATCCTCCCCGGACATCTTCCCCGATGGGCAGAGAAGTTCGGATATGATGGGTTTGTCCATCTGGAACACAATGCGCCGGGATATGCTGACATGATGAAAGGCACAAAATTTTTCAGAAGAATAAAGGAAAACTGCTGGAGTCCCGAAAAAAGACTTGAAGAGCACGCATTATTCAATATTGACCTTCAGGTTATCTGCACGATTCCCATCATGTTTGCTTATTGGGCTAAGGCAAAGGATAATCTTGAAGTAGCCCAATACCTCAATGACCATATTGCTGAAGTCGTAAACAAATATCCAAAACAATTCATTGCACTTGCTACGCTTCCGCTTCAGGATCCCGATTTATCCATTCAAGAGCTGGAAAGATGCATGAAAAATCCCGCATTTGCAGGGGTTCAGATTGGCTCGCACGTTAATTCATGGAATCTGAATGCGAAAGAACTCTTTCCGGTTTTTGAAGCTTGCGAAAGATTAGGTGCTTGTATTTTGGTGCATCCCTGGGATATGATGGGGACAGAAAGTATGCCGGATTATTGGCTTCCGTGGCTTGTGGGAATGCCGGCAGAAACCTCACGGGCGATTTGCTCTATGATTTTCGGCGGAGTATTTGAACGGTTGCCTAACCTAAGGGTAGCTTTTGCGCACGGCGGAGGGGCTTTTTCAGGAACTGTTGGCAGGGTTGAACATGGATTTACCGCCCGGCCTGACCTTGTCGCTACGGATAATGCCGTAAATCCCAGAGATTACCTTGGAAGATTTTGGGTGGATACTGCGGTTTTTGACCCTAATTTTCTTCGTTATATCATTGGATTGTATGGATCTGAAAAAATCTGTGTCGGTTCTGATTATCCTTTTCCGCTTGGAGAAGCGGTACCCGGCGGACTTGTGGAAAGCATGACCGACCTCGAAGACGGGGTAAGGCAAAACCTGATGTATCGTTCTGCCCTTGCCTGGCTTGGAAGAAAAGAAGAAGAATTTTCGTAAATTTTTTCCAAACTAAACTCTCAGATAAATTATTTTTTTGAAAACATTACTGGAAATAGACTCCTTTGCATATCCGTGGGTATTACCCCTGTTGCTGCTTATTCCAATCTATCTGGGATGGTACTATTTACTTTATAATAAAAAACGGTTGATGCTGAAATTCAGCTACGACCCGACCCAACTCAGCAAACCCCGAAAGCATTTGGTTTTTCTACGTCATCTTCCTTTATGGATTCAGTTATTGGGGATTGCAGCAGTGATTGTTTCTCTTGCCCGACCCCAAAAATCAGCAAGTATCTCCGAAAGAATTATGGAAGGAATTGATATAATGCTGGTAATAGATGTAAGTGGAAGTATGGAGTTGGAAGATTTTAATCCTGACCGGCTGACGGTGGCCAAAAAAAATGCAGCAGAATTTATCAGAAGCCGAAAGGGAGACCGCCTCGGGCTTGTGCTTTTTGCGGAGGACGCTTTCAGTTATGCCCCGCTTACCCTGGACTACGAACTGCTCCTGAAATTGGTAAATGACATCAACTCTACGATTCTTCCCAAGCAGGGCACCGCTATGGGAACGGCTGTTTCTATCGGAATAAACCGGCTAAAAGACAGTGAGTCTGCATCAAAAATAATGATTGTATTTACCGACGGAGCCAACAATAGAGGAGAAATAGACCCCATTACAGCAGCTCGACTCTCCAAAATTCATGGGATAAAAGTATATACAATCGGAATTGGAAAACCTTATTTTGAAAGAAAAGCGGTGAGGGGATTAGAAAAAGTAGTCTCTGACCTGGATGAAAAAACCCTCAAAAAAGTAGCAGAAATTACGGGAGGCAAATATTTTAAAGCGGATGAAGAAGTAAAAATGACGGAGGTAATGGACGAAATTTCCAGAATGGAAAAATCTAAAATTAAGGATGACATCTATAAGGATGTAACAGACCTTTATCCCTTCTTTCTAAAAACAGCCATTGTTTGTTTTATTCTTGCTTATTTGCTGATGAATACTTTTATCTATAATCCACTGGAATTGTAATCCTAATTTTGCTCAATCTTATGTATCAGGAAATACAGCTTTCTCTCCCACCCGAATTACTGCACGAAGCCACCGAAATCAAAAAACGCCTCGCTAAAGTTGCAGGTATTCCCGAAAACAGGATTGTTTTTTACAAACTACTTCGCCGTGCGGTTGATGCCCGCAAAAGGGCTGTACTTTTTTCCTTGAGGTATGGCGTTTGGGTGGATGAAAGCCCTGAAGAAGAAAAATCATTTGAACCTCTTTTAAAAAATGTATCCGATGCTGAGCCGGTTCACATTGCCGGGCTGGGTCCTGCCGGACTCTTTGCTGCAATTCAGTTGATTGAGATGGGATTAAAGCCTGTACTCATCGAAAGGGGTAAAGACGTAAGGGCAAGAAGAAGAGACCTCGCAGTATTAAATAAAGAAGGAATTGTAAACCCGGAAAGTAACTATTGTTTTGGTGAAGGAGGAGCCGGAACTTTCTCCGACGGTAAACTCTATACCCGTTCTACCAAAAGAGGAGATACCCTGAAAGTATTACAACTGTTTCACTACTTCGGCGCATCTGCTGAAATCCTTCTCGATACGCATCCACATATCGGAACCAATAAATTGCCTGGAATTATTCAAAATATGCGGGAAAAAATTCTGGAATGTGGGGGGGAAATTCACTTCAATACCCGACTTACTGATATTTTTACCCAAAACAACCAAATCACCGGAATTGAAATCAATGGGGTAGAAAAATGGAAAGTAAACGCCCTCATTTTGGCTACCGGACATTCTGCAAGAGACATCTTTTCTCTTTTACACCGCCAAAATATCCTGATAGAGGCCAAATCTTTTGCCATGGGGGTAAGGGTAGAGCATCCGCAAGGGATTATTGATTCGATTCAATATCACTGTACTGTACGGCATGAGAACCTGCCCGCAGCGTCGTATAATCTGGTGAAGCAAGTTCAAAACAAAGGGGTTTATTCTTTCTGTATGTGTCCGGGAGGCATCATCTGTCCGGCTGCTACGGCGGATGACATTGTGGTGGTGAATGGATGGTCGCCGTCGAAAAGAGATTCTCCTTTTGCCAATTCCGGAATTGTGGTGGCTATCGAAACAGAAGATTACCTTTCCCGAAAAAATCCTTCCCCCCTTGACGGAATCCTCTATCAAGAAAAGGTGGAGCATCAGGCTTACCTTGCCGGAGGCGGAAAACAAGTAGCTCCGGCTCAACGGCTTTCCGACTTTGTCAATGGCAGGTCTTCTTCCACTTTGCCTGAATGTTCCTATCTGCCGGGAATCCGCTCTGTAAATATGACAGAAGTATTGCCTCCTTTGATTAGTAAACGGCTTAGAGAAGGTTTTTCAATGTTTGGAAAAATGATGAAAGGCTATCTGACGAATGAAGCCGTAATCGTAGGAGTAGAAAGCCGTACTTCTTCCCCCGTTCGTATTCCCCGGGACACTCAGACGCTGATGCACCCTCAGGTCAGCGGGCTGTTTCCCTGCGGAGAAGGAGCAGGATATGCCGGAGGGATTATGTCCGCCGCAATAGACGGAATGCGGTGCGCCGCTGCTGCGGGAAGAGAATGAGAAGCAAGCTTAGCCCTTTATGGGATTATAATTCTCCTATGATTGTTTATATTCTTTACCTCCCCCTCGCTCCCGTAAGTCTTCCGAAGGGTGACTTACGGGAAATTATAAAAGAAAGGTACTATCTTCAAATCCAAATATTTTTTTTAAAAAAAGAGAAATTTATTTATCTTTGCGTCACGGAAAGAGGGCTTTCTGCGAATAACTTGCATGGGAGTTCATCT
>WBZP01005128.1_pt1 | contig 13406 bp, 5 predicted proteins | sample 5204301 | NCBI WGS metagenome assembly WBZP01 (sample SAMN12412401, study PRJNA552823) | activated sludge metagenome | isolation source: activated sludge from nitrification reactor of wastewater treatment plant... | place: USA: Pennsylvania | collected 2017 | reverse complement strand
CCTCAGGAACCTAAATCCGATATACAGATTAATACTCCCGGAGGCGCTCAGATAAAAGTGAACGTCCCTAAATAAATTCCTTTGAAAAACCGCCTTGAATAGTACTAAAACGCAATTCAGGGCGGTTCTTTATTTCAATCCGCTACTCATGTTTATTAGGTACTTTAAAGGACGAGCCATTCTGAAAGAATCCAGAAAAGTTCAGTTTTAGTCATTAGTATCAAAGAAAGCGAACCATTCTGAAAGAATCCAGAAAAGTTTAGTTTTTAGTCATTAGTTTCAGATAGGACGAGCCATTCTGAAAGAATCTATAAAGATTTAGTTTTTAGTCATTAGTTTCAAAGAAAACGAGCCATTCTGAAAGAATCCAGAAAAGTTTAGTTTTTAGTTATTCGTTTCAAAGACAACGAGCCATTCTGAAAGAATCCCGGAAGATTTAGTTTTTTAATAATAATGGTTTAGATTCTTGCAGAATGGGAACCATAAAACAAGGTAATTTTTTACGAAGTACTTAGTATTCTTACCTCTCGGAATTAACAGATTCTGAGAGAAGGTAAGTGTTGCCTGAGCTCAATCTCCGAATTATATTGAAACGCATTGCGAGGCTTACTCCCCTAATGCTAGCTTCTTATCTATGTTTTCCCTTCACCGGATTTATACTTTAAACCCTCTTTTTTGCTGCTAAATTTAAACATACGCTAAGACATTCTTAAAAAAGTCGTATCTTTGTGCCCTCAAAGAAGTTTATTATTTATTCCAATGAATCAATACAAAGACATTTTAGAAAAATTAGGAATTGCAGAGCAAAACCCCTGCATTCATACAGGGATTACTTCCTCAAGGGCAAATTCCGGTGAATATTACAAAATTCATGCTGCTGCAGACGGGGCGTTACTTGGCTCTGTTCAGTATGCTACCGGAAAAGAGTATGAGCAACTCATGCAGTCTTGCGTAAAAGCCTATGAAACATGGAAAGATATTCCTGCTCCCAAAAGAGGGGAAATCGTGCGTCAGATTGGAGATGAGTTAAGGTTATACAAAGAACCGCTCGGAAAACTTGTTTCCCTTGAGATGGGCAAAATCTATCAGGAAGGATTGGGTGAAGTACAGGAAATGATTGATATCTGCGATTTTGCAGTGGGGCTTTCGCGTCAGTTGTACGGATTGACCATGCATTCTGAAAGAAAACACCACAGAATGTATGAACAATATCATCCGATTGGAGTAGTGGGGGTAATTTCTGCTTTTAATTTTCCGGTTGCAGTTTGGGCTTGGAATGCGATGCTTGCGGCGGTTTGTGGAGATGTGGTGGTATGGAAACCAAGTGAGAAAACGCCCCTTACAGCTATTGCCTGTATGAACATTATTCAGAAAGTAATCGAGAGAAATCAGTTGCCGGAAGGCGTTTTTGCATTGATTATAGGCGACAGAGAAATCGGAGAAAAAATGTCGCATGACAAACGAATCCCTTTGATTTCAGCTACCGGCTCTACTCGTATGGGAAAATCCGTAGGAGAAGCGGTTGCAAAAAGAATGGGTCGCTCCTTACTAGAATTAGGAGGAAACAACGCAATCATTGTATCTCGTCATGCTGATTTAAAACTCGCAATGCCCGCAATTATTTTTGGCTCTGTCGGAACCTGCGGACAAAGGTGTACAACTACAAGAAGATTAATCATTGACGAAAAAATCTACGATAAAGTAAAAGAAAGACTTATCAAGATTTATGATTCCCTTACGGATAAAATCGGTCATCCACTCAACGAAAAAACCCTAATTGGACCGCTGATTGATAAAGACGCAGTCAAAAATATGCAACTTTCCCTCAAAACGATTCAAGCTGAAGGGGGAAAAGTACTTTTCGGGGGACAGATACTCGAAGGAAAAGGCTTTGAAACCGGAACCTATGTAGTACCGGCACTTGTGGAAGCAGAAAATCAGCATGAAACCGTTCAACACGAAACTTTTGCGCCTATTTTGTACCTCATGAAATACGAGACCATAGAAGAAGCCGTAGCGATGAATAATGCGGTTCCTCAAGGACTTTCTTCGTCTATTTTTACAGAAAACATGAAGGAATCTGAGTATTTCCTCAGTCATTTGGGTTCAGATTGTGGTATTGCCAATGTCAATATCGGTACTTCCGGAGCTGAGATTGGAGGGGCTTTTGGAGGAGAAAAAGAAACCGGAGGAGGAAGAGAATCAGGCTCTGACGCTTGGAAAGTATATATGCGCCGTCAAACCAATACCATCAATTGGTCCGACGCTTTGCCGTTGGCGCAAGGAATAAAATTTGACGTGTAAAATCAAGTATAAAAAATTAAAAAAATGAATAGTACCCGGACTTTAAGGTGGGTACTATTCATTTTTCTGTTTAAGCGTGATGAGGATTTAACGGATTTGTACTACCTTTGTCTGGTAAAACAGATAGCGGTTCTTACGCAACGTCTTTCTTTCTAAAATCGCTGTTTGGGGTTTATTTAAATGGCCTCTTTTTGTAGAATTAATCATCAATGTATCATCTTATAAATATTTCGTATTTTATGCAAGTTTCTCTCTCTCAGTCTTTTCCTAAAGAAAATGAAAATATTCTGATTACCGTTTTTTTGACAAAAGACAATATCAGCGAAGCCAATGAATGGTTGGGTACAGATTTCTCCGGTTTCTCATTTCAAGAAACCCATGCTGAAAACGGCACCAAAACGCTCATTCCTGCGGGTGCTTTCTTATGTCTTGTTTTAGGAATGGGCGATAAAGTAACTACAGAAAATATCCGGAAAGCAACCCATAAATCGGTAAGCGCGGCCAATGAATACAAATACAATAGACTATACGTCGTTTTTCCGGGAAAATTGGATTCCGCTAATGCATTGGCAATAAGTGAAAGCGCGCTGCTCTCCAATTATCAATTTTTAACCTATAAATCCGATAAAACAGCCAATTCACTGAATGAGGTTTGTATATGGGGAAGTGGCACCAAAATTGAAAAAGCCATAGGGAAAGGAGTGATAATCGCTCAGGCAACCCTTGAAAGCCGAAATCTGGTAAACGAGCCTGTAATTACTCTGACAGCCGAAGAACTCGCAAACAGAGCTTCAAAATTAGGAAATGAGTATGGATTTTCGGTGGATATCTGGAATAAAACCAAAATTCAATCCCTCAAAATGGGAGGCTTGCTTGCAGTAAATTTTGGAAGTAAATTACCGCCTACCTTCAGCATTCTCGAATATAAACCTGAGAATGCCGTCAATACTCAGCCCATCATTCTGGTAGGGAAAGGGGTGGTTTACGATACCGGTGGACTCAGCCTGAAACCCACTCCCAATTCGATGGACTATATGAAATGTGATATGGCAGGAGCAGCAGCAGTAATCGGAGCTTTGTGCGGGGTGGCAAAATTAAAAATGAATGTCCACGTAATCGGGTTGATACCGGCTACCGACAATCGCCCGGGAGAAAATGCCTATGTGCCCGGAGATGTCATTACGATGTATGACGGGTCAACGGTAGAGGTGCTGAATACCGATGCAGAAGGTAGGATGATTCTGGCGGATGCACTAGCATATGCAAAGCAGTACAAGCCTGAGCTCGTTATAGACCTAGCTACCTTAACTGGCGCTTCCGTAGTGGCGATTGGGGGAGTAGGCATTGCGATGATGTCCACCGCAGAAGAACCCGTTAAAAATCAATTGAAAGAAGCAGGAGAAGCAGTATATGAAAGACTAGTGGAGTTTCCTTTGTGGGACGAATATGGCGAAATGCTCAGAAGTGATATTGCTGATATGAAAAATATTGGAGGTGCCTCAGCAGGCGCAATTACAGCAGGAAAGTTTCTTCAGAAGTTTACAGATTATCCTTGGGTGCATTTGGATATTGCGGGAGCCGCTTGGAATCAAAGCCCTGACCATTACAGAGGAAAAAACGGCACGGGTATCGGAGTACGGCTTTTGCTGGAGTTTTTGGCAAAAAGAGAGGGGAATTAATCCTTTCTCTTATGATTTCCCAAATTTTAAAAAAGATAGAAAGGGGATTAGGAAAAACTTGAGGTCGTTTTTATAAATTAAAAAAGCCTGTTCAAAAGTCACTTTCGAACAGGCTTTACTCAAATTAGTATTTTCAATACTTTAATTTTTATTGATGATAATTTTGTGCTCAAAAATTTTGTTTTCGGACTGTAAACGAACGAAATAAATTCCATCCGTTACATTTGACAGTGAAATATTTTGAGAAGAATATCCTTTTTCTAAAGTAAATGCTTGTTGATAAATCACTTGACCCATCAGGTTATAGATACCGATTTGTACCTCCTTATCAGATTCATCATTCTGGAATAGAATTTCAAAAACTCCGTTGGAAGGATTCGGTGCAACATTCATACTTACTTCTGAATAAACATTGGTCCTGTTTACACTTATATCATTTTGGTTATCATTCTCATTGCTGATAGGGAAAGGGGAAGAAGCCTTACAAAGCGTATCAGAAGAATTTGAGCAACCGGAAGCGTTTGTAACCACCGTTTTGTAGCAACCTGTTAAAGAAGCAGTATAGGTAGTAGCGGTTGCTCCGGGGATTAATACATTGTCTCTGTACCATTGATTTCCTGAAGCGGCATTGGAAGTAAAGGTAGATCCGCTACGGGTAATCACAGGAGTGGAAGGCACCGCATTGGCTGTAACCGTTAGACTCGAAGACGTTTTAGTACATCCTACAGGGGTTGTAACCCTTACACTATATGCCCCGCTTGTAGTAGCAAGATAATTTGGACTTGTAGCTCCAGGTATATTCGCATTCACTTTTCTCCACTGATAAGTATTACCACTACCCGTAGAAGAACTTAAGGATACATTGCTACCTAAGCAGAAAGTAGTAGGGCCTCCGGCTGTGATTACCGCTGTAGGCAGAGGGTTTACGGTAATTGTTGTAGGTAAAGAGGTGCAAAATCCAACTTTTATAGTGTAAGCCCCATCAGCAGTAGTAGAATAAGTAGGATTTGTTCCGCCTACTACTGCAACTCCGTTCCTATACCACTGATAAGAATTTCCAGTAGAAGAAGTTAATAAAGCACTCACTCCAGCGCAAACACTTGTTGCACTTGCATTGATAGTAGGCAATGCCTGAATACCCACAGAGATGGAGTTAGAGTTGGCACTACATCCTGATTTGGTAATTCTCGCATAATGTGCACCGCTTAAGGAAGCACTATAAGTAGTGCCGGTTGCACCTGGAATGATTTGTCCGTTTCTGTACCATTCATAAGTTGCTCCGGAAACAGTAGTAGCCGTTAGGGTCACTGGAGAAGAGCCACATACAATTCCGCTATTAGTAGCAGTAATGACAACAGATAAACTCGTGGCAACTACGGTTGAAGCAGCAGAGGTAGAAGTACAACCATTTGAATTGGTTACTTCTACGGTGTAAGCACCTCCTGCGTTTGCTACGTAGGTACTAGCGGTTGCGCCAGGTAGAGTGCCTCCTCCTTGATACCACTGATAAGATAAACCAGCTCCAGACGGAGCACTAAGGGTAGTTGAGCCTCCGTTACAAACAGTTAATGTACCTGTGATAGTTGCAGTTGGGTTAGCGTTTACTGTAATATTGGTAGTAGCAGAGTTGCCAACACAACCATTCTTTGTAACTCTCAGGAAATATGCACCCGCTGCAGCAGCATTATAATAAGGAGTAGTTCCTCCTGAGATACTCGCCCCATCTTTAAACCATTGATAACTTACACCGGGCGTTGTACTTGAACCGGTTAGCAATGCAGAACCACCAGTACAGAAAGTCGTGGCACCCGTTACATTTACTGTTGAAGTTGGACCAGGCGTTACGGTTATTACAACCGGAGCGGATGTAGCAACACACCCTCTGGCATTTGTACAGGTTACGGTAAAGGTACCTGAGGTAGTTACAACGATACTCTGAGTTGTTGCTCCTGTGGACCATAAGTAGGTAAAGCCGGAGGGGGCAGTCAAGGTTTTGGTAATCCCGCTACAAAATGTGTTAGAGCCGGAATAGGTGATTACAGGAGTAGTCAAATAAGTGATAGGGCCAGTAGTATAGGCTTGCGTCTGAGGATTGAATTCTGTCCAGCAACTTGTCCAGTTACTTGTTCCGAACGCGCCTTTATAATTTACTGGAGTAAAGAAGGGGTCTTGTAAATTCGCTGAGGTAAAATCAGCACCAATGAGAATAGGAGAATTTCCCTGAGGGATAAAGGTAGGTGCTGTATAGTTATAAGGATTTCCGGCCATTACATCCATTGGATTTGTATAGATTGTATTGGCATTTGAGTTAAACCAAGAACCCATTCCAAAACTCAATGCAGAGGAATCTAAGACCAATGAGCTAATTCCGGCCAAAACATTGTTTTTAAACTGCAGATTACCATTCGTTACATTTGTTCCTGTTGTTGTTCCCTCAATTTTCAATCCGTTTACCCAACCGGTAAATACGGAATTATAAATGTCTTGTTGAGTACTTCTTCTTAAATGAGCCGCTCTTTTATAATTAGAGTTTACCGTAGTACTATTGGTTCTTTTAGGACCAAATAAAGTCATGTTGGAAAATCTAGCATTTGTATTGGGTATATTGGTCGTTCCCGTTGCATCGTTGTCAGACTCAAAACCATTGGAACCTGAAATATCCGCAATAGAGGAATCTCTGAGGGAAACACCGAACTGTACTTTACCATTGAAGCCATAATCTGTGTCAAAGTCATCATCAAGCCCTCTGTATGCCACCAAATACTTGGCGTTCACTGTACCGCCAAACCATTCAAATGAATCGTCGCCTCCGTAACTTACCTGAATATTGTTAATCACAGTAGCACTTCCTACTCCACCTAAAGTAAGCCCGTTCGTTTCGTTATTAGGCTGATACGCAATTCCTGCGTACTCAATCCTTACATATTGAAGTGAACCGGAATTGTCAGCAGGATTTGTTCCTCCGTACAGCCCTTTTACAGGGTCTATTCCCCCTTCTGCGAGTCTCTGCCCGGCAGGGTCATTGATTGGAGCGTTTCCTAATAGCAAAATACCACCCCAATCTCCTGCATTACGGCTTCCGGCAGGTTGATTAGAAGTAAATACAATAGGCTGATATTGTGTTCCATTCGCAATGAGCCTCGCTCCTCTTGTCACTACAAGGGCAGAAGCGTTGGATTTAATCAACGTTCCAGGCTGAATTGTAAGGATTGCGTTATTCGTTACATAACGAAACCCTCCTGCTAGTACATACACATTGTTGTTTGTCCACGTAGTATTCGTGGTAATGTCTGCATTTACTGTTATATTGGCCGCATTTGCACTCCAAAATAATAGAATTACAGATAGAAACATAAAAATTTTTCTCATACAATTTGATAATTTTTAAAATTTAGAAAGACTTAAAAAACCGATACAAAGGTATTTCAGGCATATTAGGGTATTATGATTTATTCTTTGTATTATCATTATATAATTGTAGTTAAAGTGTTAATTGTCAGTTAATTTAAAGTTGTGATAAATGAATAATGTCATAACTTTAATTATATTGTAATAACATATTCTCTTCAATACCGGATTTGTTAAATCGCAATATAAAATACTATTCCCAGTTAAAATAAACCGGACTCTTCTATTAAAAAGAGCCCGGTGCCGGATTCAGCGTTCTTGTCTGATAGGTTTAAAACCGATAGGTAAAACTCAGGGAGTAGTTGGAACCAAAGCGACTGGAAATACGATTGATGTCCATTCCGTCTTTGTCGAATTTTCCGTTTGCGTTTCTGTCTTCATAAAAAACAAGCGTCTGATTGAGGATATCTCCCGCATTTAACTTTATTTCTCCATTTTTAAATATTCTTTTGCTGATTTGTGCATCCAGTACGGTTCTTGGATTTTCAAATATGTTGTAATATCGTTTTGTATTTCCTGCTTCTTCATCGCCCACAAGCCAAATCCTGCGACCGATTCTGTTAAAAGAAAAGTTAATCCCTAGTCCTTTTTCTTCATTATTATAACTTAAACCCAAGTTTGCAACATAAGGGGACTGACCCTGCAATTGACGGTAAGAAGTATCCGTTACATTTAGGCGCGATTGAATATAGGCAAAATTTCCGTAAATGGTGAAATTCTCCCATTGTTTCCAGTCAGCAACGTATCGTAAAAATACAGGCTTAATCCTTGCTTCCACCTCAACTCCGATGTTTTGTGCTTCAGGGGCATTAAAAAATGTGTACCCCAACGAACCTGCTCCGGAAGCCCCGTCCAATCTTTGCTCTATCGGATTTTTGAAATGTTTGTAAAAACCACTGATTGCAAAAAGCTGATTAAATCCCGGGAATATTTCATACCTCAAATCAAGGTTTGTAATCTGCGTGCGAACCAAAGAATCATTTCCCTGCAATGCGGTAGTAGTAACGGGATCATAAAATGAAAAAAGGGCCAACTCCCTGAAATTAGGGCGAGATACTGTTCGGGAGGCAGCGAAACGAAGATTCGATTTGTCACTGAGAGAATAACTAAGATTCACTGAGGGTAAAAAGTCAAGATAATTGCTGTTAATTTCAATGAGGCTATCGCGGCTAAAGGTGTAAGTAGAAATATTTTGATAAAAATGCTCTAATCTTAACCCTCCGACTACCCGCACTTTTTTCCCAAGTTTTTGGTCAAACATTCCATAAGCAGCCCATAAACGAGATTTCCCGGTATAGGAATCATTGGGATTGGTTGTTTCGTCAGCCCTGAATCCGTTAATATTGATATTCTCAGCAGTAAACATGGAATCCTGAGGCTTCAATAATAAATCATAGTTAAATAAAGCCGGATTGGCAACTACAAATCCAATAATCCGCCCATCAAATACCCGGTCTTTTGACTGAGCCGCAATCCCCCACTTAAAACGGTTCTTTTCCTGTTTAAATGCTTTATATTTTAAGGTAAAATCCAAATTCATATTATACATTTTTTCATTTAATTCGGAATCAAAACGACCTGCATAATCCGGTGAAGCAGAACCAAACGGTACTTGCGCTGTATATACTGAATCCGAGACTGTACCTTGAGGGGAAAGGTTTTTTGAATACAGCATTTTTCTGAAATTCGGCAAATTCTGTTTCGTTAAGCTATAAGATGCACCCCAATTTACCTTGAACGATTCTTTTGCAGTCATATGCTCTCCCATAAGTTGGTTTGACAATATCTGATTACTCACAAACTGCATGTAGTTGGCCCTTGTATATTGATCATTGCTGATATTTTTCCCGGCTCTATCAACAAAATTATTGTTGCTGTTAATGGAATATAAATTATTAAAGGTAATCTTATTTTGTTCGTTTATTTTGTAGGAAAAATTAAGTAAAGCACCCCATAAAATGTTCTGACGATAGGTGGTGTCTTTGTAAGACTCACTGATTGCGGTATCACTTAATGTAAGGGTAGAATTTCGTTCTGATAATACAATGCGATTGATATTGTTGTATGTAAGGGCTCCGACAAAACCCAATTTTTGATTTGCTCCAATCCTGAAATTATTTCCTATACTTGCCTGAAAATTACCTGTTAACGGCATACTGTTTTTGGTTACAATACTCCATTCTGAAGGTAAATCCTTGCTGGAAGTAAAACGAGTATCTATATTCGTCAGCAAACTGTCATATACCTGAGAGGAAGGAAAAGTGGAAGGCAGCGCACGGGTTCCATCATCTACTCCTATCCAGTCTGTTCCTCCTTTTATAGAGGAACGATAGGGTTGAAAGGTAGATTGTGAATTATACCCTGCGCCTGCTGTTACGCTCACTTTTAACGTGTCCGGAATCTCTTGTGTATTTAAACGGATAATTCCCCCGGCAAACTCTCCCGGTAAGTCAGGGGAAGCCGTTTTGTAAATAATCAGATTATCTATAAACGCAGAAGGGAATATGTCAAATGAAAAGGCCCTTCTGTCAGGTTCTGTACTCGGCAATACCATACCATTTAGCAATGCGATATTATACCTGTCTGCAAGCCCTCTGATGATGACAAATTTGTTGTCCTGAATCGTAGTTCCACTCACCCGTTTTAATACATCGCTTGTGCTTCTGTCGGGAGTTCTTTTTATATCTTCAAGTGAAATCCCTGTCATGATTACCGAACTCTGTTTTTGCATTGTAATAATACTTGAGACGGATTGTTTACTTGCAGTTCCTACTATTTCTACTACGTTCACAGAATCCTGCTGAGGAACCATCTCAAAATTCAGCACTACAGACTGATCTTTTAGTACTTCTACATCGGTAATCGTAACTTCTTTATAGGAAAGATAAGAAGCTGTAACCTGATATTTACCCACAGGGACCTCCGTAATCGCATAGTTTCCTCCTGCATCAGAGTATGCTCCAAAATCTGAGCCTGATAGTTGAATAATTGCTCCTTCCAGTGGCTGTTTATTCGTTTTGTCGATTATTTTTCCGATAACCGCCCCTTGTCCAAACAAGGAGAATCCACTGAATGTAATTAGAATTGTAAAAAGTATCTTGTGTATCATATACGAAATTTTTTGCAAAATTCGGCTTTAATCATTAACTGAAAATATATACAAAATTATTTTTGAGTTAAGCAAAAACGAGACTTCTGCTTTTTAGGGAGTCCCGCCAATTGAATGCAGCATGTTTGCAAAAGTTACTTTTGGGGATTATCAAGTGCGGTAGAAATGCTCAATTATGCATTCTATTTACCTTTCTTTAATTCAAAAAAGATGCTTTACCTTAAAAAGGTTACCCTTGTAGCATGCTGTAAGCCCCTGCCGAAAAAGCAAAGGATATCAAATGAAATATGCCTCATTCCATAATTTTTCCATAATGCTTTATTTACATACAAATTTAATTCAGGCGCTTAAGTAGAAAAGGAAGACTCGAAACTTCGTATCCTTAACAATTCTTATTTATATTCTTCAAATACATGGTGTATTCTTGTTATAACGAATTATGGCGTAAATGCACCGAATGTGCAGTAATAAATCGGTTGTAGCGTTTACAGGAAAGGCGTAAACTACAGCCTAATACGAAGGGCTTTAAATTCTTGTGTGATTACAAGTAGGAGAGAATTCATAATTGGGGGTTTTCAAGAAAAGAAACTAATCTTAAAGTAAAATATCACAAAAAAACCGTACTTTTGCACTCCGGAAAAGGAAAGCCCTTTTTGGGTTTTATTATCATTATAAAAAATGGAGCAGGATTCTTTTATTGAAATTTACGGTGCAAGAGAGCATAATCTTAAAAATCTGGATATTAAAATTCCAAGAGATAAACTCGTTGTCATTACCGGCGTGAGTGGTTCCGGTAAAAGTTCTCTGGCTTTTGATACGATTTATGCGGAAGGACAAAGGCGGTATCTGGAGAGTTTTTCTGCTTACATCCGTCAGTTTCTGGGTAATCTCAAAAGCCCGGAGGTGGATAAAATAGAAGGACTGAATCCGGTAATTGCCATCGAACAAAAAACGACCTCCCGTAATCCCCGCTCTACCGTGGGCACTGTAACGGAAATCTATGATTTGCTGAGGCTTCTTTTTGCCCGGGCATCAGACGCATATAGTTATGTCACCGGAAACCAAATGGTCAGTATGACCGAAGATCAGGTTATCGAGACGGTTTCTCAGACGATGCAGGGAATAAAAGTTAGCATCCTCGCTCCCATAGTCCGCTCCCGTAAAGGGCATTACCGTGAACTCTTTGAGCAAATCGCCAAACAAGGGTTTTCTAAGGTAAGGATAGACGGAGAAGTAAAGGACATCGTAAAGGATATGATGCTTGACCGCTATAAAATCCATGATGTTGAATTGGTAATTGACCGGATTGTCATCGGACAAGACCCCAAAAGGTTGGGAGAAAGTATTCAGTCTGCAATGAAAATTGGGGGAGGTACGATTCTTCTTCTGGCTTTAGATACCAATAAAACCCATTGGTTTAGCCGGAATCTCATGGACCCCGAAGCCGGTATTAGTTATGATATTCCTTCGCCCAATACTTTTTCTTTTAATTCACCCTACGGTGCTTGCCCCAAATGTAACGGACTTGGAGAGCTTTACGAAGTGAATGAAAATACCCTGATTGCTGACGCAACTTTGTCCATTAACCGGGGCGCAATTGCACCGGTTGGGGAATTTCGGGACATCTGGATTTTTAAACAGCTGAGAACGATTTCAGAAAAAATGGGTTTTACGCTTTCTGAACCCTGGGAAAAAATATCGGAAGAGGGGAAAAAAGTGATTATGGAAGGTACTGCAAATTCTAAACTCAAAATTCAGTTTGACGGAATCAAAACGTTTGTCTCTTCTCAATATCATCAGTCTCTCTCTGAAAAAATCAAAGAGTGGGCAGAACAGTTTATGCACATCGCGATTTGTGATAACTGCAACGGTACAAGGCTGAAACCGGAAAGCCTCTACTTCAAATTAGCAGGGAAAAATATTGCTGAATTAGCGGATATGGATATTCAGACCCTTGCAAACTGGATAGATGAAGTCCCTGAAAAACTTTCCAACAGACAAAAGCAAATTGCCGGCGAGGTCTTAAAAGAAATCCGAAAAAGGGTACAGTTTTTACTGGAAGTAGGGTTGGATTATCTAAACCTTGACCGCCCAACCAAAACGCTTTCGGGAGGGGAGGCACAACGAATTCGACTTGCTACTCAGATTGGCTCACAACTAATGGGGGTTTTGTACATTCTCGATGAGCCGAGTATCGGACTACATCAAAGAGACAACGAACGGCTTATCCGCTCTCTTCAAAGTCTTAGGGATATTGGTAATTCGGTTCTTGTGGTAGAGCACGACAAGGATATGATGCTCGAAGCGGATTATGTACTGGACTTTGGTCCCGGTGCCGGTATTTATGGAGGGGAAATCGTGACTCAGGGAACGCCCGAAGAAGTGCTCGCTTCTTCCAGCGCAACTGCGGATTATCTCTCCGGGAAAAGAAAAATCCCCGTTCCCGAACAAAGAAGGGAGCCGAAAGAGGAGAATTATCTCATCCTTACCGGGGCAAAAGGGAATAATCTGAAAAATGTTACCTTGAAAATGCCTTTGGGGTTGATGGTGTGTGTAACGGGGGTTTCCGGGAGCGGAAAATCTACCCTTATCAATGAAACACTCTATCCGATTCTCAATAAGCACGTTTACAACGCCAAGCAAAAGCCCCTGGAATATGAAGCGATTTTGGGTTTGGAAAAGGTAAATAAAATCATTCAGATAGACCAATCGCCTATCGGTAGGACTCCCCGGAGTAATGCAGCTACTTATACCGGATTGTTTACTTATATACGGGATTTATTCGCTTTATTACCGGAAGCCCAAATCAGAGGCTATAAAGTAGGCCGTTTTTCTTTTAATGTAAAAGGCGGCAGATGTGAGGAATGTGAAGGAGCAGGTCTGAAAGCCATTGAAATGAACTTTTT
>WBZP01005127.1_pt1 | contig 13409 bp, 17 predicted proteins | sample 5204301 | NCBI WGS metagenome assembly WBZP01 (sample SAMN12412401, study PRJNA552823) | activated sludge metagenome | isolation source: activated sludge from nitrification reactor of wastewater treatment plant... | place: USA: Pennsylvania | collected 2017 | reverse complement strand
GGGGGCTCCCCCCGGCCGACCCCCGACCTCACGCCCACCGCGAACCCTCCGTCCACGCAATGATCCACGACGTCGAGTTCCCCTCGGCCGACGCAACGCTGCGCGGCCTGCTGTACCTTCCCGACGCACCGGCCGCGCCACCTCCCGTCGTCATCATGGCCCACGGCACGTCGGCGACGATCGCGATGGGGACCGACCGATTCGCCGAGGCGTTCCGCCGCGCGGGCATCGCGGCGCTGCTGTACGACCACCGCAATTTCGGCCGCAGCGGCGGCGAGCCGCGGCAGGAGATCAACCCGTGGATCCAGTGCCGCGGCTACCGGGATGCGATCGACTTCCTTGCCGCGCGCGACGACGTGGATCCCGCGCGCATCGCGCTTTGGGGCCACAGCTACACCGGCGGCCAGGTCGTCGTCGTGGCGGCGATCGATCGCCGCGTGAAGGCGATCGTCGCCCAGTGCCCGGTATTCGGCGAACGGCCACCGGCGGTCGAGGCCAGCGCCCGCAACTTCGAACTCGTCCGGGAGACCTTCGCGACGGGCGACGTGCGCGGTTCCGCGGCGACGACGACCGGACCGCTCCCGGTCGTCTCCCCGGACCAGGCGTCGATGCCCTCGCTGCTCAAGCCGATCGAGGCCTTCCGCTGGTTCAGCGAGCAGGGCAACCGCCCGGGCACCGGCTGGGTCAATCGCGTCACCCGGGTGATCCCGGCCACGCCGGTCGCCTACGATCCGGGCCTCTGCGCGCCTTTCGTCGAGGTGCCGACGCTCATGCTCGTCGCGCCGGAGGACGAGATGCCGCACGCCAGCCTGGCGGTGGCCAGGCTCGCCTTCGAGAGGATCCGCGCGCCGCGGCAGTGGCACGAGATCGCCGGCGGACACTTCGGCCTGGTGCGCTGGCCGGGCGTGTTGTTCGACGAAGCGAGTCGCGTCGAAATCGCCTTCCTGCGGCAGTGGCTCGGCGTGGCCCGGCCGGCGGCGCTCGCGGCCGGGGCCGCGCCATGAGCCGGTTCCTCGTCGCCGGCCTGGCCGCCGCCGTCGCCTGCGGCTGCGCGTCGACGACGGTCGACACGGGGGGCGCCGGGCCGACGACGCCGGTCTGCCAGGCGCGCGGCGACGCGTTGTCGGCGCTGGTGCTCTGGGGCCCGGCCTGGCGTCCCGATCAGAAGGACGTGCCGCAACGCGAGGACGCGGCACGCCAGGGCATCGACCAATATTTCGCGGGCTCGGGGTGCTTCGCCCGCCACGAGGTCCGGCGACTCTCCGGCGGGTCAACCGCCGTCGTCCCGAGCCGGCAGGAACTGCAGGCGCTCGCGGCGGCCACGACCCCGAGGCCGGACCGGGTCGTCGTGATCATCGTGCGCGAACTCGGCCCGGTACTGAAGCTCTTCGGCACCGCTGCCCTGGTCGAGGGCGGCACCGAGGTCGTGCTCGCGATCTCCGCGTTCGACGCCAAGTCCGGCGCGGAGCTCGCCGACTTCCGTACCCATTGGCAGCACGGCGGCGCCGGCGTCGTCAAGGGCACGGCGACGCTGCCGCAGGACATGAACGCGGCATTGACCGCGGCGCTGTCGGCCGGCACGAGCCGACGCTGACGAAGCGACGGCGGCCACGACGCACCGAGGCGATCCACCGATGCCGACGCAACGCCTTCTTCCTTCCGACGCGGAGGCCTACCGCGCGCTGATGCTGGAAGCCTACGAGCGCCATGCCGACGCGTTCACGTCGAGCGTCGCCGAGCGCGGCGTCCTCCCGCTCGCGTGGTGGGTGGCGCGGCTCGCGCCGGAGCCCGACGCCACCGAGGCGGTCTTCGGCGCCTGGGTCGACGGCGAGCTGGCAGGCGTCGCGGGGCTCGCCGTCGAGACCCGGGAGAAGACCTGCCACAAGTCGACGCTGTTCGGCATGTACGTGCCGCAACGGCATCGGCGGCGCGGCCTCGCGCGGTCGCTGGTCGAGGCGGTGCTGGCCGACGCGCGGCGCCGGCCGGCGACGCGGCTCGTGCAGCTCACCGTCACCGCCGGCAACGCGCCGGCGCAGCGGCTCTACGAGTCCTGCGGCTTCGTGGCCTTCGGCACCGAGCCGCTCGCCGTACGCGTCGGCAACACCTACGTGGCAAAGGTCCACATGTGGCGCGACCTGCACGCGCCCGATGCGGCGCCGTCGACCTGAGCCCCCCGGCCGGACCGGCGCGATTACAATGGCACCGACCCGGCGGCACGCCACGGCGACCTGCAGCCGCGAACGATGGCAACCCCCATGCAACCCCTGTCCGCACCGGGCCTCGCGCTGGAACCGCTCACCGTCCAGCACGCCGACGAGATGTTCGCCGTACTCGCGGAGCGGCGACTCTACGAATACCTCGGCTACGATCCGCCGCCGTCGGCCGCGCACCTGCGCCACGTCTACGCGCAACTGGAACGCCGCGTGTCGCCGGATGGCGCCGAACGCTGGCTCAACTGGGTCGTTCGCCCGCCCGCGGAGGCCCCGATCGGATTCGTCCAGGCGACGCTGGTCGAGCCGGCGACCGCGTGGGTGGCCTTCGTGTTCGCGAGCCGGCACTGGGGCAAGGGTCTCGCCCGCGCCGCAACGGGAGCGATGATCGCGCACCTGGAAGCCGCGTACGGCTGCTCCACGTTCCTCGCCATCGCCGAACAGGCGAATGCCCGCTCGATCGCGATGCTCACGGCGCTGTCGTTCCGGCCGGCGACAGCGGTCGAGGCTGCGCCGTACGGCGTCGGTCCGACCGAGTGCCTGCTGGTGCGCCGCGGCTGACGCGCACGCCGGCCAGGTGCGCACGCCACTCCGTACCTACCCGTGCTGCACATCGATCCCGACCACTTCCTCGCACCTCCAGCCGGCGGCGTCGACAGCCCCGAACTCGCGCGCATCGCGTGGGAGTGCGCCTACGCCGCGCTGCACGCGGCCCTCGGGCGGATCGGCTCGACGGGCCGGCTGTACGTCGTCTGCGGGCTCCAGGGCGCCGGGAAATCGACGTGGATCCGCGACCACGCCGCGGCGCTCGGCACCGGCGCGGTGTGCTTCGACGGCGCACTGCCGACGCGCCGCCACCGGGCGCGGGCACTGGCGCTCGCCGCCGCGAGCGGCATCCCCGCGGTGTGCGTATGGATCAACGTCCCGCTGGAGATCGCGCTGCAGCGCAATGCGGCGCGGCCGGACGCGAAGCGCATCGCCGAGGCGACGATACGGCACGTGTGGGATCAGCTCGAGCCTCCATCCGTCGACGAGGGTTTCGTCGACATCGTCGAGGTCGGCGCAGTCGGCTAGGCTGACGGACCGGCGGCCGGCGCTTGTCGCGGGCGCGGCCGGGTGCTACCGTTGGCTGGCGGAGAAGCGGGGTTGCGGTGGTCGACTCGACGGCCACGGCAGGGGGCCCCGGCAACAGCCTCCAGCGCATGCGAGCGCGTCGCGCCGGACAATCCGGACAGGCACCGGATTCGCTCCGGCAACGCGGCCGGGGTCGGCCGCCCGACGCGCGCATTGCCGCCCTCGCGGCGGCCGTACACGGGGAACCTGCCACGCGGGCCGATACCGCGCGGCGCAGGAGCGGCGGCATCGACCGGCCGTGCGTTACCGTTGTCACGTGGCGAACTCGGATCGGCTTTCGGGGGGACACGTCACATGGACCAAAGCGAGCAGCGGGATTTCGAGTTCCCCGGAACGCGAAGGATGGCGCACTCCGGGGCCAGCGGTGCGTCACCGGCGGACCTGCCGGGCGCCGCGTCGCCGGCGATCGACGATGCCGTCGACCTGGTGCGCAACGCGTCCCAGCGACTGCGGCAGGTTTCCGTCGAGGAAGGCGAGCGCGTGCACGCCGGTGCCGCCGATCACGTGCTGCGCAAGGCGTTCTCGGCAATCGTGCGCCGTGGCCGGCTGCGGGTGACGACGGTGCCCGGCGCAACGCTCGAGTTCGGCGATGGCCGCGGCGAGCCGGTCGCGGTGCGCTTCGCGACCCGCGCCGCGCAATGGGCCGTCTGCCTCGACCCGGAGTTGCGCCTGGGCGAGGCCTACATGGATGGCAGCTTCGTCGTCGAGCAGGGCACCATCGCCGATTTCCTCCGCCTCGCGATCCGCGGCATCCAGGAGAACGGCCACGTCCCCTGGGCACTGCCGCTGGGCGCGCTGCGGTTCGTGCTGCGCGGCGTCGCGCAGATCAACCGGCGGGCGCGGGCGCGGCGCAACGTCAGCCACCACTACGACCTCGACGGGCGGGTCTACGACCTCTTCCTCGACGCCGACCGGCAGTACAGCTGCGCGTACTTCGCCCGCGACGGCGAGACGCTCGACGCGGCGCAACGCGCCAAGAAGCGGCACGTTGCGGCGAAGCTGCTGCTCACCCGCGGAGCGCGGGTCCTCGACATCGGCTGCGGCTGGGGCGGGCTGGCTCTGTACCTCGCTGCCGCCACCGGCGCGCAGGTCACCGGCATCACGCTGTCGCCGGAGCAGCTCGCGAGCGCGCGGGCACGCGCCGCCGCCGCCGGGCGGGCCGGTGCGACGGAGTTCCGGCTGCAGGACTATCGCGACATCACGGAGCGCTACGACCGGATCGTGTCGATCGGGATGTTCGAGCACGTCGGCGTCAAGTACTACGATGCCTATTTCGGCCGGATCGCCGCGGCGCTGGAACCGGACGGCGTCGCGCTCGTCCACTCGATCGGCCGCTCCGAGGGACCGTCGTTCACCAACCCCTGGATCGCCAAGTACATCTTCCCCGGCGGCTACATCCCGGCGCTGTCCGAGGTGCTGCCGGCGATCGAGCGCGCGGGGCTGCTGGTCACCGACATCGAGATCCTGCGGCTGCACTACGCGGAAACGCTGAAGGCATGGCGCGAACGCTTCCTCGCCCGCGGCGACGAGGCCGCACGGCTCTACGACGAACGCTTCGTGCGGATGTGGGAGTTCTACCTCGCGTCCTGCGAGGCCGCGTTCCGCGAGCAGAACCTGATGGTGTTCCAGGTCCAGCTGGCCCGCCAGCAGGGAGTGGTGCCAATGACGCGGGATTACATCGCCGATGCCGAAGCGAGGCTACGCGACGGCGACGGGCAGCCGCCTGCCGCGCGCACCACAGGCGACGCGCTGCCGGCGACCGATGCGCCACCGTCTGCCGGGTCGCCGTGCTGACACCCCGTGTGCACCCACGTCCCGACCCGGCGCCGGCCTGACCGCCCGATGGCCCGCACCCTCGCCGCCGCGGCGGCCTATTTCGCGCTGGTGTTCGGTGCCGGCTTCGTGCTGGGGGCGATCCGCGTTCCCTTCCTCGTGCCGCGGCTCGGGGAACGGGTCGCCGAGCTGGCGGAGATGCCGGTGATGCTGGTGGTCATCGTGCTGGCCGCCCGCCTCGTCGTCCGTCGGTTCGCGGCGCCCCCGGCGGTGACGGCGTGGCTGCGGGTCGGCGCGCTCGCGCTGGGGTTGCTCGTCGGCGCCGAACTGCTGCTGGTGACCTTGCTGCAGTCCCGTACGGTCGGCGACTACGTCGCCAGCCGCGACCCGGTTTCCGGCGGCGTCTACCTGGCGATGCTCGGCGTGTTCGCGCTGATGCCGTCGATCGCCGGTCGTATTGCACGGGGCGCCCGAACGCCCTAGCATCGACCCGGCGCCCGGCCGCCCCGCCGCGGCAACCACCCTCGACGCCCCGTCGCCTGTCCGCCGATGCCGAGTTCCGACCCGTTCCCGCTGGATGGAGGCTGCGACTGCCGCCACGTCCGCTACCGGCTGCAGACCGCCCCGTTGTTCGTCCACTGCTGTCACTGCCGCTGGTGCCAGCGCGAGTCGGGAGCATCGTACGCGCTCAACGCGATGATCGAGTCCGACCGCGTCGGGCTGCTGGCGGGCGAGGTCGACATCGTCGACACCCCGTCGGACAGCGGGCTGGGGCAGAGGATCGCCCGCTGCCCGCGCTGCCGGATCGCCGTCTGGAGCCACTACGCGGGCGCCGGCCCGGTGCTGCGCTTCATCCGCGTGGGGACGCTCGACGACCCCGACCGCCTGCCACCCGACATCCACATCTTCACCGCGTCGAAGCAGCCCTGGGTCGTCCTGCCCGCGGGGACGCCGGCAGTGCCCGAATACTACGACCGTGACCGGTACTGGCCCGCCGCGAGCCTCGCCCGCCGGCAGGCGATCCTGCCGCAGATCGAAGCCTGGCAGGCTTCGCAGCGCCGCGAAGGCGCGTGAATCGCGGGCCGCATGCCCACCGCGCCGATGTCACGCCGCCATCCGCCTGCCGCACCGCGCGCGCGGCCGCCCGGCGGCGGCCGCCGGGTCCGGGCGATGGTCGTCGGCGTCGCACTGCTGGTCGCGGGCGCCATGGCGCCCGCCGCCGGCGCCACGGCCTGCGCCGACGAGGACTACCGCACCCGCGTCGGCGGGGACTCCGGTTGCCTCTTGATGCGGCGGTTCGGCGCCGAGGATCCGGCGGTGATGGTCGTGTGGATTCACGGCAACGTCAGCACCGGAGGCCCGGCGAACTCGCACTTCCGGGTGGCCGAGAAGCTGGCCGCCGACACCGGGGAACCGAAGCTGCTCGTCGTCGCGCTGGTGCGCCCGGGCTATCCCGACGGGACCGGGGCCACGTCGTCCGGCAACGCCTACGATCGGGCCGACAACTGGCAGCGAGCGACCATCGCCGACGTCGGCACGGCGATCGCCCGGCTGCGCGAGCACTACCGGCCCGCGCGCATCGTCCTCGTCGGTCACTCGGGTGGTGCCGCACTGTCGGCCGTGCTGCTGGCGATGAAGCCGGGCCTCGCCGATGCGGCGCTGCTGGTCGGCTGTCCCTGCGACGTCGCCGCGTGGCGAGCCGGCCGCGCGGGCCGGGCGTGGGCCAGCGAGAGCCCGATCCGCTGGGTCGACGAACTGCCGGCGACGGCGAAGATCGTCGCGCTGACCGGAAGCCGCGATGCGACGACCCCGCCGGCGCTGGCGCAGGACTACGTCGCCGCGCTGCGCGCCCGCGGGATCGACGCGACGTTCGTGCTCGTTCCCGACGCCGGCCACGTCGAGATCATCGGGCTGCCGGCCGTCGCCGACGCGACGCGGGCACTGCTGCGCCGTTGAGGCGAGGCGCGATGCCCATCGTCGACGTCGAGATCGTCGCCGCGACACCGCCCACAGCGGGCGCCGCGGCGCTGGCCGACGCGCTGGGGGCGGCGCTCGGCTGTGCGCCGGGTCGCGCCTGGGTCCGACTGCGGCACCTGGCGGCCGACGCGTACGCGGAGAACGCCAGCGCGGCGGCGCCGACCACCGAGCTTCCGGTCTTCGTCACCGTGCTCCACGCCCGGCCTCCGACCGGGGCCGGGCTCGACGCCGAGATCGGCGTCATCACCCGGACCGTGGCCGCCTGGGCCGGCCGCCCGGTGGAACGCGTGCACGTGCAGTACGCGCCCGCTGCGGCCGGGCGGCAGGCATTCGGCGGTGTCCTGCTGCGCTGACGCCGCAGCGGCAGTCTGGCCGTCCCCGGCAGGCGCCGGTATGCTGGCGGCGACAGGCCCACACGACCCGAGAGACGCGGTGGACATCGCGGCAATGCGCTTTCCCGACCCGGCTTCGCGGCCGCGGCGGCACGACGCCCGCGTCACGGTGGTCGACACGGCGTGCGCACCCGGCGGGGCGCCGGTGCCCTCGCCACGTACGCGCCGGGGCCGATGACCGCCACGATCGTCCCGCTGGCGGAACGGTACTTCGCCGGGCTGCGCCGGGCACTCGACGTCGTCGCCCGCGAGCGCCGCTACCTCGCCTTCACCGCGGCGCCGCCGGAGGACGCGGCGTACGCGTTCTATCGCGACATCGTCGAGCACGACCACTGTCACCTGGTCGCCCTGGTCGGCGACGAGGTCGTCGGCTGGTGCGACGTGCTCCCGGTCCGCGGCGAGGCGCGCGCGCACGCCGGCGTGCTCGGCATCGGCCTCGTTCCGTGGGCGCGTCACCGCGGCATCGGCCGCGCGCTGATGCAAGCGGCATTGCAGAAGGCGCAGGCGAAGGGCTTCACCCGCATCGAGCTCACCGTCCGCGCCGACAACGACGTCGCCCGGGCGCTGTACGCCAGGCTGGGTTTCGTCGTCGAAGGACTGCACCGCCGCGCCTTCGTCGTCGACGGCGTCCCGGCCGACAGCTTGGCGATGGCGCTCGTCGTCGCGCCGGGCCAGGGCGACGACGCAGACCCCGCGGGCGCCGGGTCGACGCGGACCGCCGGCATCGCGTATTCCGTCCACGACGACGTGCCCGACGAGCAGGGCCGGCTGGTCGACACCGGGCTCGGTGTCGCCAACGAGGCCGCCGCACCGCTGCACGAGGTGCGGCCACTGGCGTGCTTCGCGCGCCTGCCGGCAGGCGAGACCGTCGGCGGCGCCGTCGGCCGCACCTGGGGGGAGTGCGCCGAGGTCCAGCAACTGTGGGTCGCCCCCGAGCACCGCCGCCGGGGCCTCGCCACCCGGCTGCTGCGCGCCTTCGAGCACCGCGCGCGGCAGCGCGGCTGCCGGATCGTGTACCTCGAGACCTTCAGCTTCCAGGCGCCGGCGCTCTACCGCGCGCTGGGCTACGCGGTGCGCCTCGAGTTGCGCGGCTACGGCGAGGGGATCGTCAAGTACACGATGGTCCGCGAGCTCGAATCCTCCGGCGATCGCTAGAAGGCGGCCGGGGTCGCCCGCGCGCTGAGCGGCGCGGGGTTGTCCGGCCGGCGATCGTCGGCTACGCTGCCGACGGGTGCCGGGCGCCGCGTCGCGCGCGGCCGCCGCCTCCCAAGAAAAGGAAAACGCCGATGGCAGCCTACGTGATCGCCGACGTCGAGGTGACCGATCCCGCCGCGTACGAGGGTTACCGCCAGGCGGTCGGCGCGACGATCGCCGCCCACGGGGGGCGCTATCTCGCCCGCGGCGGCGCGACCGACGTCGTCGAAGGCCGTTGGCAGCCGAAGCGGCTGGTGATCCTCGAGTTCCCGACGCTGCAGCGCGCCCGCGAGTGGTACGCGTCGGCAGCCTACGCGCCGCTGCTTGCGCTGCGCGGCCGGGCCGCCGTCTCCAACGTCGTCTTCACCGAGGGCGTGCCGCCGGCGTGACGAGCCGCCGGCAGGCCGACGACGCGCCATGCACATCGACCACGTCGCGCTGTGGACCGACGACCTCGAGCGCTGCACGCGGTTCTACGCCGACTATTTCGGCGCCACCGCCGGGCCGCCGTACACCAACGCGGCGAAGGGCTTCGCGTCGCGCTTCCTGTCGTTCGCGTCCGGGGCCCGGCTGGAGGCGATGACCACCACGTCGCTGGCCCCGGCGCGGCTCCCCGCCGGCGCGCAGCGGATGGGGTTCACCCACCTCGCGCTCGCCGTCGGCTCGGATGCCGCCGTCGATGCGCTGACCCGGCGGCTCGCCGCGGACGGCCACCCGGTGCTCGACGGACCGCGCCGCACCGGCGACGGCTACTACGAGAGCGTCGTCCTCGACCCCGACGGCAATCGCATCGAGATCACGGCCTGACGGGCCCGGCGGCAGGCCGCGCGATCGGCCGCCCCGTCCCCCCGGTCGCCCCGCCACCGCCCGAGGATCCGCCATGACCCCCAGCCCCGCCGTCGTTCGCGTCGCCGTCGTCCAGGCCGGCGCGGTGCCCTTCGATGCCGCCGGCTGCGTCGCCAAGGCGATCCGGCTGCTGGCCGACGCCGCTGCTGCCGGCGCGAAGGTCGTCGTGTTTCCCGAGGCGTTCATCACCGGCTACCCGAAGGGGCTCCACTTCGGGCTCGTCGTCGGTGCGCGCGACCCGGTCGGCCGCGACGAGTTCCGCCGCTACCTCGATGCGGCGATCGACGTCCCCGGACCCGAGACGCAGCAGCTCGGCGACGCGGCGGCACGGCACGGTGCCTACGTGGTCATCGGCGTGATCGAGCGCGAAGGCGGCACCTGCTACTGCACCGTGCTCTTCTTCGGCCCCGACGGCAGCCTGCTCGGCAAGCATCGGAAGCTGATGCCCACCGCGCTGGAGCGGATGATCTGGGGCTTCGGCGACGGCTCGACGCTGACGGCCGTGTCGAGCCCCTACGGCCCCATCGGCGCGGTGATCTGCTGGGAGAACTACATGCCGCTGCTGCGCACGGCGATGTACGCGAAGAACGTCGCGCTCTACTGCGCGCCGACCGCCGACGACCGCGACACCTGGCTGCCGTCGATGCGACACGTGGCGCTCGAAGGCCGCTGCTTCGTGCTGTCGGCCTGCCAGTTCCTGCGCCGCGGCGCGTTCCCGGCGGACGTCCGCGTGGCGCTCGGCGACGGCCCGGACGCGGTGCTGATGCGCGGCGGCAGCGCCATCGTCAACCCGCTCGGGCAGGTGCTCGCCGGACCGCATTTCGACGGCGAGACCATCCTGACCGCGGACCTCGACCTCGCCGACATCGGGCGCGGCAAGTTCGACTTCGACGTCGTCGGCCACTACGCGCGACCGGACGTCTTCCGGCTCGTCGTCAACGAGGCGCCGCGGGTCCCGGTGACGCGGCAGGACGTCGATTGACAGCGACGGCAACCCCGGCGGCCCTGGCGACCGGCGCGCTCGCGCTGGTCGCGGCCCTCGTCGGCTCGGGCGTCTTCGCGTACGACCGGCTCACCTGGCTGCTGGAGGTGCTGCCGGTGCTGGTCGCGCTGCCGCTGCTCGCCGCGACGCGCCGCAGCTACCCGCTGACGCCGCTCGTCTACGGGTGGCTGTTCGTCCACGCGCTGGTGCTGATCGTCGGCGGCACCTACACGTACGCGCGCGTCCCGGCGGGCTTCGCCGTCGCGGACTGGCTGCACCTCGCGCGCAATCCCTACGACAAGCTCGGCCACTTCATGCAGGGGTTCGTGCCGGCGCTGGTCGCGCGCGAGATCCTCGTGCGCGGCAACCACGTCGCCGGCGGGCGGATGCGGGCCTTCCTCGTGCTCTGCGTCGTGCTGGCGATCAGCGCCGCCTACGAGCTGGTCGAGTGGGCCGGCGCGGTGGTGCTCGGCGAGGACGCCGACGCGTTCCTCGGCACCCAGGGCGACCCGTGGGACACGCAGTCGGACATGCTCTGCGCGCTCGTCGGCGGTATCGCCGCACTCGCCTCGCTTTCCCGCGTCCACGATGCCCAGCTCGCGCGGCTGCCGGTGGCCCAGGCGCCCGCCCGGGCCACCGAGGTCTGACCTCCGGCCGTCACCCGTCATTGCGGCGCGACCCCCGTCGGCGCGGGGCGACGCCGGTCGCAAACGCAGGTGACGCCCCGGGCGCCGGGGCGTAAGCTGGCCGTGAACGCCGGACGGCGAGGAGATTGGCGATGCGGTTCCTGCTGGTGTTGATCGGGTGGACGATCCTGTTCGTCCTCTGCTGGCCGGCGGCGGTCGCGGTGCTGCTGCTGGCGCCGTTCGTCTGGCTCGTCGCCCTGCCGTTCCGGATCGCGGGCTGGGTGATCGGCGCCACGCTGGCACTGCTGCGGGCGCTCCTGTTCCTGCCCGCGCGGGTGCTGGGGCACCGTGGCTGACGCCGGCGGCACGCCCCTCCCCGCGCACCGGTGCCCGCTGTGCGGCGGGCCGAACGACTGCGCGCCGGCGCAGAGCGGCTCGTTCGCCACGCCCTGCTGGTGCACCAGCGCTTCCTTCGACCCCGCGGCACTCGCGCGCGTCCCTGAGACGCTGCGCGGCGCGGCCTGCCTGTGCCGGCGCTGCGCCACCGGCGAACCGGCGGCCGATCTGGCGGCCGCACCGCCGGCGTAGGACGCGCGGGCAGGACGCGCGCCGCACGTCCGCCGCCACCGATCTTGTTTACACTGTCGCCTCCGGCGCGGGCCCCCGCGCCTGCGGAGGTGCGCGATGTTCGGCATCGAGAACTACGGCAGCTTCGTGGCGGCGATCCTGGTGTTCCAGGCCGCCCCCGGCCCGGGAACGCTCGCGATTCTCAACGCGACGGCGAGGAACGGCGTCGGTGCGGGCCTCGCCGCGGTCGCCGGCACGCTGGTCGGCGATTTCGTCTACATGGTCGCCGCGGTCGCCGGACTCGCTGCGGTATTGCAGGCGTTTCCCGCGTTGTTCCAGGCGCTGCAGTGGCTGGGCGCGGCGTACCTCGTCTGGATGGGCGTCGGCCTGCTGCGCGCGCGTGTCGATGCGACGGCGGCGGACGCCGAACCGCAGCGCCGGGCGCGGGCGTACTTCCGGCAGGCGCTGGCGGTGAGCCTCACCAATCCGAAGGTCGTGCTCTTCTTCGTCGCGTTCTTCCCGCTGTTCCTCTCGCCCCGGGCCACGCCGTCGACGCTGGTCGCGATGATGGCGCACGTGACGCTCCTCTCGTTCGCGTGGCAGGCGGGGCTGGTGTTCGCCGGCAACGCCGTCGCGCGCCGGCTGCGCCGGTTCCCGGCGGCACGCCGGCTCGCCAACCGGGCGGCCGGCATCGCGCTGATCGGTTTCGGCGCCAAGCTGGCGCTCGCCAATCGTTGACCGGCGACGGCGCCGCTCGCTGGCCAACGACGGGGGCACGGATGGAGGACTTCGAGGCATTCGTCGGCCGCGCCTGGGCCGACCACGCGGAGCAGCCGGCCGAGGTGGCCGGGCGGCTTGCCGCGGCGCTGGACGACGTCCGCGAGCCCGCCCGGATCGCCCCGTACGTTCGGCTGGTGACCCACGTCCACGGCGAGCACCTGGGCCGCTGGGAAGAGGGCATCGCGTTGTTGCAGCAACTGCCGCGCGCGGGAGACGCGAGCGAAGCCGCCGCCGTGGTCGAGACGGCGATCGGCACGCTGCGCTACTGCGCCGGCGACGAAGCGTCGGTCCTGCCCCTCGCGCCCGCCGACCGGGCGGCGGCACTCGCCGGTGCGGCCGCGACGCTGACCGGCCGCAACGACGTCGAGCGCGCCATCGCCGCCCTCGACGCCGCGCGCCGCACGGTGCCCGAGGACCTGGCGAACAGCGCGCCCGCCGCGCGGGCACTGGGCGTCGCCGGCAACAACCTCGCCGCGGCGCTGGAGGAGAAGCCCGACCGCAGCACCGCGCAGACGGCGGCGATGGTCGCCGCGGCCGAGACGGGTCTGCGTTACTGGCGGATTGCCGGCACGTGGCTCGAGGAGGAGCGGGCGCACTACCAGCTCGCGCGCTGCCTCCTTGCCACCGGCCGCGCTGCCGACGCCGTGACGGCGGCACAGGACTGCGTCGATGTCTGCCGCGCCAACGCGGCGCCGCCCTTCGAGGTGTTCTTCGGCTACGCGGTGCTGGCCCTGGCCCGGCGGGCGCAAGGCGCGTCCGCGGAGCACGCGGCCGCCCGGGCGGCGGCACTCGCGGCCTACGAGCAGGTCCCGCCGGACGAGCGGTCGTGGTGCGCCGCCGATCGCGCCGCGCTGGACGCCGCGCCGTGAACCGGGTCGCCGCGGCAAACGCGGGCCCCGCCCGCGTCGGCTTCCGGCCCGCGACCGCG
>WBZP01005124.1_pt1 | contig 13414 bp, 11 predicted proteins | sample 5204301 | NCBI WGS metagenome assembly WBZP01 (sample SAMN12412401, study PRJNA552823) | activated sludge metagenome | isolation source: activated sludge from nitrification reactor of wastewater treatment plant... | place: USA: Pennsylvania | collected 2017 | reverse complement strand
GGGTGATGTCGCGGTAGCGTTTGTTCGGTGCGGCCATGCGGGTCTCCGTGGCGGTTGGGGATCGGTGCCGCCCGGCGGCGGCATTCGTCCGGCAGGTTGCCCGGAACCGGCCGCGTCTTCGAGGACTTGGGTCACACAACCCGCTCCGCCGTGCCGACCGTGCGCCGTGCCACCGGGTCAGGCGCGATCGGCGTCGAGCTGCAGCTTCCGCGGCAGGTATTCGCGCGTGGTCTCGTAGCCCCACTGCAGCAGCCGGTTCCGGACCTCGAGCGGGAGCACGAAGTCGACCGGCGAGACCTCGCCGGTGTTGACGACGATCGTCCGGTGCCAGTACTCCGCATGCACGTACTCGCGCGAGACGGCGTTCATGAACGTCTGCACCAGGAGCTGCAGGTAGGTGGCGAGCGGCAGCAGGCGCGCGGGCTTCAGCCGGCGCGGGGCGCCGTGGCTGCGCAGCCGGAAGCAGACCGCCGGCGTGCCGTCACCCGACCAGTCCTGGTGCAGCGCGTCCTCGGACAGGATGACGCCGTCGGCCATGATGTGGTCCTCGAAGGCCTTGAAGGCGAACAGCAGCGGGATCGACATCGAGTAGCGGACGGCCTGCGAGACTTTCACGCCCGGGGTCGACGCCCGGCTGAAGAGCACCGGCCCGCCGCCGTTGATGTCGGTGGCGAGCACGTGGAGGTCGAACGGCAGCTCGGAGAACAGGCGGCCTTCGAGGTGCGCGTCGATCCAGCGCTCGAATCCGTCGCCGCTCGACAGCCCGCCGGACCGCAGCAGCGACAGCGCCGAGAACCCCCGGAACTGCCGGAAATCAGTCTCCAGCGCCAGCGAGCGCATCCGCTCGAGCGGCCAGCCCGCGGCCGCGAGCGCGGCCACCACGCTGCCGCCGGACACACCGACGATGTGCTGGTAGCGGTATCCCAGGTCGGCGAGCGCCTGCAGGATGCCGACGTAGCAGGGCAGGCGCGTGCCTCCTCCGGACAGGATGGGCACGATCGTCCGGATCCGCGTTTCGCACATCCTGTCCTCCCGGTGACGGCGACGACCGCCGTCGCATGGCAGCTTCGGAGCCGGGGCCACGCGGCGGCGACCCTCAATCGGCAGTGTACCGTCGGCCCCTCGCCGGCAGGGGCGCGTCCTGGCCGTCTACCGGCGGCGCAGCACGTCGATGCGCATCGGCTGCAGGAACGCGGCGCCGTCGCGTCCGAGGCTGTTCGCGAAGCGCTCGCGCACCGCCGCGTACTGGGCCTCGGTGAGCCGGTGCTCGGTGTGTGTCGCGCGGATCAGCCGATCCTCGAACTCGGCGAAGTCGGCATACCGGCGCCTGGCGAGGTAGAACTCCTCGGCGGCGAGCTCGAACGCTCCGCCGGCGATCGCGCGCTGCAGCGTGGCGAACGCCGCCTCCCGCACCTGTGTCTCGTCGTGGAACAGCGAGACCAGCGCGTTGAACTCGCCGGCGGTGACCGGCTCGACGAACGCCGCGACGCCGCCGGTGACGAGGACCCGGCCGATCTCGCTCAATGCCGTGTTCATCGCGGCGACCGGCACGTGGTGCAGCGACTTCGCCATCAGCACGACGTCGAACGCCTGGTCGTCGGCGGGGATCGCGTCGGCACCGCCGTAGACGAAGCGGACGGTCGGCAGGTCCTGCCGGGCGAGGTTGCGCCGGTGCTGGACGAGGTCGACCTCGAACGCGGTCACCGTCGCCTCCGGATAGCGGGCGGCGAGCGCCGCGGTCAGCTCGGCACGCCCGCAACCGAGGTCGGCGATCCGTGCCCCGGCCAGGGGCAGCAGCCGGGCCAGCGTGTCGAGGTCGCGGGCGACCGGACCGGGGTCACCGGCCTGGATGCGCATCGGGGAACGGGTCGCCGGGGAATGGGCGGGCATGACGGGCGGGCACCGGTGACTGGCGCGGCGGGCGGATGCGGGAGGGCGGTGCAATCCGTGGCACACTCGACCATTATGACACCTGCGTCGTCGAGGGTGTTCGCCGTCACCATCGCGGTGGTCGGCCTCGCGGGCGTCGGTACGTGGCGGGTGCTCCGCCACGCCATGTGGCGCGACGAGGTCCACGCGTTCGCCGTCGCCGCGGCCAGTGCGACGCTCCCCGACCTCTTTCGCGCGCTGTCCTACGAGGTGCACCCGGGGCTGTGGTACCTGCTGCTGTGGGTGCTTGCCCGGTTCACCGACGATCCGCACGCGATGCAACTGCTGCAGCTCGCCATCGCGCTCGGCGTCTGGCTGCTGGTGCTGCGCTGCTCGCCGTTCACCGCCGGCGAGAAGCTGCTGCTGCTGGCGAGCTACTTCCTGTTCTGGGAGTATTTCGTGCCCGCCCGCATGTACGGGCTGGGCGCGCTGCTGGGGTTCGCCGCGCTGGCGTTGCGCGAACGCACCGCGGAATCGAATCCGCTGCCGTGGGCGGCGCTCGGGCTGCTCGCGAACACCAGCGTCTTTGGCTGCCTCTGGTCGTTCGGCATCGGCGCCGGCTGGCTGGCGCGGGCGGGGCTGCCGGCGAGGGACGGCATCGCCGCGATGGCAGCGTACCCGCTGCTGGTGCTCGCCGCCGTGCTGACGATGAGCCCGGCGCCGGACTGGCACTACCGGCCGCCCGATCCGCCGCGCGACGCGGGGCCGCTCGCCGAGGCCGCCGCGTATCCGCGCGGCGCGTTCCTGCCGGCCGTGCTCGCGCGCCCGCTCGAGCAGCGGCTCGCCCCGGCGCCGGATGGCGTGGCGGCGTCCCGGCCCGAGCCGACGGCGGCGCCGGCGGCGCTTGCCCGCCGCGTCGGCTGGCTGCTGTTGCCGCTCGTCGTCGTGCCGTTCATCCTGCGTTCGCGGCCGGCGACGTTCGCCTTCCTCGTCGCCTACGCCGGCACCGTCGCCTTCGCCACGGCGTTCGGCGTCGCCGGCTACGCGCGCCACCACGGGATCCTGTTCCTGGCGCTGGTCGGGGCTGCCTGGCAGGCGCGGCGGGATGCGGGGCCGACGGCGCGGCCGTCGCGGACCTGGCTCGCGGTGCTCGTCGTCGGCGCGCTCGGCGGCCTGGCGAGCCTTGCCATCGACCAGCGGCCTTTCTCGCGGGCTGCCGACGTTGCCGGCTGGCTGCGGCGCGAAGGCCTTGCCGACGGCTTCCTCATCGGCTGGCGCGACATGCCGGCGTCGACGGTCGGGGGGCAGCTCGGGCGTCCGCTCTACCACCTCGAATGCGAGTGCCTGCGCCGCCACGTCGTCTGGAACACGCGGCGGGTCGACGTGGCCGACGGCGACGATCTCGCCGCGCGGTTGCGGCGCGGGCTCGACGCCGCGCCCGGGCGCGAGGCCGTCGTCATCGTCAGCGGGCCGCGCACGCTCGACCCGGCGCTGCCGCTGCCCGGCATCGAGGTCGAGCGGCTGGCGGCGTTCGGGGGGGCGGTGGTGCCCGAGGAGAACTTCACCGTCTACCGGCTGCGGCCGGCCGGCGGCATGGCCGCGAAGGGAGGCGCCGATGGCAGCCGCTGACGTCGTGGTCGTCGGAGCGGGCCCTTCCGGTCTCGCCGCGGCGCTGGAGGCAGCGAACCACGGTGCCGCGGTGGTTCTCGTCGAACGGCTCGATGGCGTGGGCGGTCTCTCGCGCACCGTCGTCGCCGGCGATTGCCGGTTCGACATCGGCCCGCACCGCTTCTTCACCCAGAACGACGAGGTCCGCCGGCTGTTCCGCGACACTCTCGGCAGCGACGCCATCCGCGTCGACCGGACGACGCGCATCCTCTACGACGGCCGCTACTTCGACTATCCGCTGACCGTGGGGAATGCCATCGGCGGCACCGGCCTGGGCGAGGCGGTCGCGTTCGGCGCGAGCTATCTGCGCGCACGCGTCGCCGCGCTGGCCGCGCGCGGCGTCGCGCCGCGGGACTTCGAGGCCTGGGTCGTGCGGCAGTTCGGCCGCCGGCTCTACGAGAGCTTCTTCCGCGTCTACACCGAGAAGGTCTGGGGCGTCCCCTGCACGCTGATCAGCGCCGAGTGGGCGGGCCAGCGGATCCGCGGCCTGAGCCTGGCCGCCGCGGTGCGTCACGCTGTCGCGGGCGCCCGCCGCGGTGGCCCCCGGTCGTTCGAGCAGGTGTTCGACTACCCGCGGCTCGGCGCCGGGCAGGTCTACGAGGCGATGGCCGCGGCGGTCGTCGGGCGCGGGGCGACGCTCGCCACCGGGACGCGCGCGCGGCGGGTGCTCGTCGAAGGCGCCAGGGTGCGGGCGATCGAGGTTGCCGGAGCCGCCGGCACCGCGCTCGTCGAGGGTCGGAGCTTCCTGTGCAGCGCGCCGCTCGCCGACCTCGTGGCGCTGGTCGACCCGCCGCCACCCGTCCAGGTCCGCGACGCCGCACGTGCGCTGCGCCACCGCGACCACGTCGCCGTCAACCTGGTCGCCGACGGACGCCCGTTCCACGACCAGTGGGTCTACGTGCACGACCGCCGCGTGCGGGCGGCGCGCGTGGCCAACTATCGCAATTTCTCGGCGGCGATGACCGGCGGGCGCGACGTCTCCCCGCTCACCGTCGAGTACTTCGCGTTCCCCGGCGACGACATCGACCGCCTGGCCGACGCTGAGCTGATCGAGCTGGCCGGCAGCGAGCTCGAGCGCCTCGGCCTCGTCCGCGAGTGCCGGCCGGGCGAAGGCTTCGTCGTGCGCAGCCGTGGCGCCTACCCGCTGCTCGAACTCGGGCACGAGCGCCACGTCGCGGTGATCCGCGACTGGCTCGCCGGATTCGACAACCTGCTGCCGATCGGCCGCGCCGGGATGTTCAAGTACAACAACCAGGACCACGCGATGATGACCGGCCTCCTCGCCGCGCGGACGCTGCTCGGAATCGGCCGCTTCGATCCCTGGGCGGTCAACATCGACGCCAGCTACCACGAGCGGGGATCGGTGCGCTGACCCCGGGGCCGCGCTGGCGACCCGGGCCGGGCGTTCGCGGTCGCTTGCGCGGGCGGCGGCGCGTTGGCATCATCGATCATTTTCCCGCCACGGAGATCGTCGTGCTCATTCGGAGTTTCCTGCTCGTCGCGGCGCTCGCCGCATCGGCCGCAGCGGTCGCCCAGGTGCGTATCGGATTGATGGTCTCGGCCACCGGCCCGACGACGGCGATCGGCATCCCGCAGAAGAACACCGGCGACATCCTGCCGCGCAAGGCGGGCGACGCGACCGTCGAGTACTTCCAGTACGACGACGGCGGCGACACCACGCGCGCCGTCCAGAACGTGAAGAAACTGCTGCAGGAGCACAACGTCGACGCCATCATCGGCCCGTCGACGACGCCCAACGCGCTGGCCATCCTCGACTTCCTGGCCGAGGGCAAGGTGCCGCTGATGGCGACCGTGGGCACGTCGGCCGTCGTCGAGCCGCTGGACGCGAAGAAGCGCTGGGTGTTCAAGACGACGCAGAACGACGACCTGATCGCCGCCGCACTGATCAAGCACATGGTGAAGGCGGGCGTGAAGACCTGGGGCTTCATCGGGTTCAAGGACCCGTACGGCGAGAACTGGTACCGCGTGTTCGCGCCGATGGCCGAGAAGGCGGGCCTGAAGCTCGTCGCCACCGAGTACTACCTGCGCACCGATCCGTCGGTCACCGGCCAGGTCCTCAAGCTGCTGCAGGTCAAGCCGGACGTCGTGCTGGTCGCCGGCGTCGGCGGCCCCGGCGTGCTGCCGCAGCTGACGCTGCGCGAGCAGGGCTTCAAGGGGGTCGTCTACCAGACGCACGGCGTGGCCACCGACGACTTCATCCGGCTGGGCAAGGACAAGGTCGAGGGCACGATCCTCGCCGCCGGGCCGATGCTCGTCATCGACGAGATCGCCGACGCGAACCCGGTGAAGAAGGTCGCCAAGGCCTACATCGCGGCGTACGAGAAGCAGTTCGGGCAGAAGCCCGCGACGTTCGGTGCGAACACCTGGGATTCGGGGATCATCCTCGAGCGGGCGATCCCGGTGGCGCTGAAGAAGGGCAAGCCCGGGACCGAGGCGTTCCGCGTCGCCCTGCGCGACGCGATCGAGCAGGAGCGCGAGATCGTCGGCTGCCAGGGCGTGTTCAACATGAGCCCGACCAACCACAACGGAATGGACGAGCGGGCCCGCGTGCTGGTGACGGTGAAGGACGGCCGCTTCCGCCTCGTGCCCGAGTGATCGTCGGCATCCTTCTCGCTGCCGGGGAGGGCCGCCGCTTCGGCGGCGCCAAGCTGCTGGCACCGCTGCCCGGCGCCGCCGTCGGCATCACCGTCGGCAGCCGGGCCTGCGCGACGCTGGCGAGCGCCGTGCCGCGGGTGGTTGCCGTCGTCCGACCCGGCGACGCAGCATTGGCGGAGGTGTTCCGCGTGTTCGGCGCCGAGCCGCTGGAGTTCCCCGGGTACGCTGCCGGCATGGGCGCGAGCCTCGCCTACGCCGTTGCCGCCACCCCTGACGCCGACGGCTGGCTGGTGGCGCTCGCCGACATGCCCTGGGTGCGGCCGTCGACCGCCTCGCTCGTCGCCCAGGCGCTGGCCAGCGGAGCGACGCTGGTCGTGCCGGTGCACGGGGGTCAGCGCGGCCACCCGGTGGGCTTCGGTCGCCCGCACCTCGCGGCGCTGCTCGCGCTCGACGGCGATCGGGGCGGGCGGCAGATCGTCGACGCCGCGGGGGCGGCGGTCACGCAGCTCGCGGTCGACGACCCGGGAATCCTGCGCGACGTCGACGTCGCCGCGGACCTGCGCTGAACTGCCGGCGCGACGGCCGCCGGCTCCGTGGCGGGAGCGGTCAGTGGCCGGTGAGCCACATGTCGGGCTGGTGCCCGTTGATCCGCGCCTCGGCGGCCTGCATCGCCCACCAGGTCGCGAACTCGGGCTCCTCCATCGGCCGCGAGATCAGGAAGCCCTGCGCCTCCTCGCAGCCCAGGCTCTTCAGGTGCATGAACTGCGCCGCGGTCTCCACGCCCTCGGCGATGACCCGCAGCCCCAGCGAGTGCGACAGCGCGATGATCGCCTGCGTGATCGTCTCGTCGCTCTTGTTCTGCTCGAGCCCGTGGACGAACCGCTGGTCGATCTTGAGGCTCTGGATCGGCAGCCGCGCAAGGTACGACAGGCTCGAATAGCCGGTGCCGAAGTCGTCGACGGTGATCGACACGCCGCGCTGCTTGAGTTTCACCAGCGTGTCGACCGCCCGCTCCGGGTGGGTGATGATGATGCTCTCGGTGATCTCGAGGTCGAGGAACTGCGAGGGCAGCCCGGACGTCGCGAGCGCGTCCTCGACGACGGCGAGCCAGCCGTCGTGCTGCAGCTGCTGCACCGACAGGTTCACCGAGAGGCGCAGCAGCATCCCGTTGCGATGCCACTGGTTGACCTGGCGGCAGGCGTCGCGCAGCACGCGCGCGCCCAGCGTGTGGATCATCCCCGATTCCTCGGCGACGGGGATGAAGTCGGCAGGGAGGACGATGCCGCGCACCGGATCGCGCCAGCGCACCAGCGCCTCGACGCCCATCGCCCGGCCGGTGCGCAGGTCGATCTGGGGCTGGTAGACGACGAAGAACTCGTTGCCGACGATGCCGCGGCGCATGTCGGTCTCGAGCTGCAGCCGCTGCTGGACGCGGGCGTTCATGTCGGCGGTGTAGAACCGGTACGCGTTGCGGCCCGAGTCCTTCGACGCGTACATCGCCGTGTCGGCCTGCTTGATCAGCGTGACCGGATCGCCGCCGTCGATCGGATACATCGACACGCCGATCGAGCAGGTCAGCGTCGGCACCTGGTCGGAGAGCCGGAACGGATTCAGGAACGATTCGCGGACGCGTGCCAGCACCGTCATCGTCTCGAACGTCGCGTGCGCGGGATCGAGCCCGGGCAGCAGCAGGACGAACTCGTCGCCGCCCAGGCGGGCGACGGTGTCCGTCTCGCGCACCGCCTTGGTCAGCCGTTGCGCCACCGACTGCAGCAGCTGGTCGCCGGCGTCGTGGCCCAGCGTGTCGTTGATTCGCTTGAAGTGGTCGAAGTCGATGAACACGCAGGCGACGTAGGTGCCGTCGCGCTGCGCCTGCGCGATGATCTGCTTCAGCCGGGTGTTGAGCAGCGAACGGTTGGGCAGACCGGTCAGGATGTCGTGCTGGGCGAGCTTGAACGCCTGCGCGGTCGCGAGCTCGAGCTCGTGGGTGCGCTGCGCGACCTTCTCCTCCAGCGTGTGCTGGTAGCTCTCGACCTCGGACTGCGAACGGGCGAGCCGGCGCGTCATCCGGTTGAATGCGTGCGTCAGGTGGCCGAGCTCGTCCGCCGAGGTCGGCGGCACGTAGACGTCGAGCTTGCCGGCGCCGACGGCGCGCGCCGCCCGCATCAGCCGACGCATCGGCGAGACCAGGCGGCGGGTGAGCAGCATCGTCGAGGCCACCGCCAGCAGGACGACCAGCGCCACCAGCGTCGCGCCGCCGACCAGCAGCTTGCGGAACTGCGCCTGCTGGCGCTCGAAGCTCATGCCGACGCGGACGTAGCCCACCGGCAGCCCCGCCGTGCCGATGGCGGCGAGCAGCGGCGGCGCGGCCGCGGGGGAATTGCCGATGTCGTTGGCCGCGACCGTCGCCCGCGTCGAGTGCACCGGCGCGACCAGCTCGATATAGCGTTGGCCGGAGAGCCGCAGATCGTAGGACGTGATCGCCGCCGGAGCCTGGGCGGCGGCCGGGAAGCGAGGTGGCGGCAACCCGGCGGCCCCGAGCCCGTCGTCGAAGCGCCGCTCGGCGATGGGCGTCCGGGTGGCGTTGAGCACGGCGACGTAGGCGACGTCCCCGTCGGCCGGCAGGCTGTCCAGCATCGCGCCGATCGCCGCCCGGTCGTCCGACTCGAGCCCGCGCTCGGCCAGTTCGGCGAGGAACGTCGCGATCGTCCGGCCGTGCGCGGCGAGGCCGCCGGCCTCGTCGCGCCACTGCTGCCAGAGGTAGAACCCGCCGGTCGCGACCGCGGTCAGGAACACGAGGCCCACGGTCAGCAGGTTGAGCTTCGTGAGCAGCCCCATCCGCACCGGGCTCAGGTCGGCGGCTGCGCCCGCCGCGGCCCGGTCGATCCGCGCTTCGGGCGCGTGGGGTGCGGGCGTCGGGTCGGCCGTAGGCGCCACGGCGGGTCGTCAGTCGTGCGGGTGGACGGCCCGCGGCTGCGCGGCGGGACGGCCGTGCCCCTTGGCTGCGGCCGGCAGGATGCGGTCGACGGCGGCGATCGCCATCGCCGACAGCAGGAAGGCGACGTGGATGAGCGTCTGCCACAGCAGCGTCTTCTCGTCGTACGCCGCCGCGTTGATGAACGTCTTCAGCAGGTGGATCGACGAGATGCCGATGATCGCCGTCGCCAGCTTGACCTTGAGCACCGACGCATTGACGTGGGACAGCCACTCCGGCTGGTCGGGGTGGTCCTCGAGGTGCATCCGGGACACGAAGGTCTCGTAGCCGCCGACGATCACCATGATCAGCAGGTTGGAGATCATCACGACGTCGATCAGGCCGAGCACCACCAGCATGATCACCGTCTCGGACGGCGTCTTCATCGGCGCCGTGGCCTGCCCTGGCGGAGTCGTCGCGATGAGGATCTGCTTGATCGCTTCCTGGCTGCCGAAGGCGGCCTCGACGAGGTGGACGAGCTCGACCCAGAAATGCCAGACGTAGACGGCCTGCGCCACGATCAGGCCCAGGTAGAGGGGCAGCTGCAGCCAGCGGCTCATGAAGATGAGCTGCGGTATCGGGCGCAGTAGGAGCTTCGACATGGGGTTCGGGAGCGAGTCGTACAACCGTAGAAGTCTAGCACCCCCGGACCGACCTGCGGTGGCCCGGCCGGCTCCGGCGCGCCGGGGGCGGAAATCGTAAGCCTGCAGTAAGTCGGCCGGCCTATAACGCTCCCGACGAGGGGAGGCCCGACGCGGGCCGCATCCGGGGGTGCGGCGCGCACGCGCCCCGTTGCAGGACGGCTGCGTTGCATGGTCGCAGTCCGTTTGGTTAGACTGCGGCCTCGAAACCAAGAAGCAGCACGCCCGGCGACCGCCGCGCGCACCGAACCCAGGAGGAGAAGTCCGCATGTCCACCGCAATCGAGTCCGTCCTGAACGAAACGCGCATCTTCGAACCGGCGCCCGAGTTCGTCGCGCAGGCGCACCTGACCCGCGCCGACTACCATCACCTGGTCGCCGAGGCGAACAAGGACTACGGCGGCTACTGGGGCAAGCTCGCCCGCGACAATCTCATCTGGCACAAGCCGTTCACGCAGACGCTCGACGAGTCGGAGGCGCCGTTCTACAAGTGGTTCGCCGACGGCCAGCTGAACGCGTCGTACAACTGCCTCGACCGTCACCTCGACACCACGCCGAACCGCTGCGCGATCATCTTCGAGGCCGACGACGGCACCGTCACCAAGGTCACCTACAAGCAGCTCTACGAGCGCGTCTGCCAGTTCGCCAACGGACTGAAGAAGCTCGGCATCAAGAAGGGCGACCGGGTCCTCGTCTACCTGCCGATGTCGATCGAGGCGGTGGTCGCGATGCAGGCCTGCGCCCGCATCGGCGCCATCCACTCCGTGGTGTTCGGCGGGTTCTCGGCGAAGAGCATCCACGAGCGGATCGTCGACGCCGGCGCGCGGCTGGTGATCACCGCCGACGCGCAGATGCGCGGCGGCAAGGAGATCATGCTCAAGTCCGCCGTCGACGAGGCGCTGGCGATGGAAGGGACGGGCTCGATCGAGGGCGTCGTCGTCTACCGCCGTACCGGCGCCGCGGTGGCCTGGAACGAGAAGCGCGACATCTGGTGGAACGACCTCGTGACGGGGCTCCCGCACGACTGCCCGGTGACTCCGGTCGAAGCCGAGCATCCGCTGTTCATCCTGTACACGTCCGGATCGACCGGCAAGCCGAAGGGCGTCCAGCACTCGACCGGCGGCTACCTGCTCGGCGCCGTGACCTCGATGAAGTGGACGTTCGACATCAAGACGTCGGACGTCTTCTGGTGCACGGCGGACGTGGGCTGGGTCACCGGCCACAGCTACGTCGCCTACGGGCCGCTCGCCGTCGGTGCGACGCAACTGATGTTCGAGGGCATCCCCACCTACCCGAGCGCGTCGCGCTTCTGGGAGATGATCCAGCGCCACAAGGTCACGATCTTCTACACGGCGCCCACCGCGATACGGTCGCTGATCAAGCTCGGCGCCGACCTGCCGCAGAAGTTCGACCTGTCGTCGCTGCGCCTGCTGGGCTCGGTGGGCGAGCCGATCAATCCGGAGGCGTGGATGTGGTACTACACCCACGTCGGCGGGTCGCGCTGCCCGATCGTCGACACGTGGTGGCAGACCGAGACCGGCGCGCACATGATCTCGCCGATGCCGGGCGCCACGCCGCTCAAGCCCGGCTCGTGCACGTTCCCGCTGCCGGGCATCCAGGCGGCGATCGTCGACGAGACCGGCCACGACGTCGAATGGGGCAAGGGCGGGTTCCTCGTCATCAAGCGCGCCTGGCCGTCGATGATCCGCACGATCTGGGGCGATCCGGAGCGCTACAAGAAGTCCTACTTCCCGGAGGACCTCGGCGGCAAGCTCTACCTCGCCGGCGACGGCGCCAACCGCGACCTGGACGGCTACTTCTGGATCATGGGCCGGATCGACGACGTGCTGAACGTCGCCGGCCACCGGCTGGGGACGATGGAGATCGAGTCGGCACTGGTCGCCAACCCGCACGTCGCCGAAGCCGCGGTCGTCGGCCGTCCCGACGACATGACCGGCGAGGCGGTGTGCGCGTTCGTCGTGCTGAAGCAGGCCCGGCCCTCGGGCGCCGAGGCCGACAAGATCGCCAAGGAACTGCGCGAGTGGGTGGCCAAGGAGATCGGCCCGATCGCGAAGCCCAAGGACATCCGCTTCGGCGAGAACCTGCCGAAGACGCGGTCCGGCAAGATCATGCGCCGGCTGCTGCGCTCGATCGCCAAGAACGAGGAGATCGCGCAGGACACCTCGACGCTCGAGAACCCGGGGATCCTCGAGCAGTTGAAGCAGGTGAACTGATCGTCCCGCTTTGCCGGTAGAATCCGGGCGGCGTCCCCCGCGGGGCGCCGCCCGTTTGCTTCTTGCCGCGCCGCGCCGCGCATCGAATTGACCGACCTGCAGCAATCGCTGTACTGGCTCCGCTTGGTCCAGCTGCTGCTGGCGGTACCGCTGCTGGCGCTCGTCGGGCAGGGGCTCGTCTGGGTGCTGGCGCGAGGCTTCGGCCAGCCGCCTGCCGCCAACGTCTTCTACCGGCTGCTGGCGCTGATCGCCTCGCCGGCCACGCGGCTCGCCCGGCTCGTCACGCCCAGGTTCGTCGCCGACCGCCACGTGCCGCTGGTGGCACTGTCGCTGCTGGTCGTCGCCTACGTGGCGACGATGCTGGCCATCGCGAGTCAATGCCTCGGCGCGGGCGTGCCCGTCGCCCAGTGCCTGCAGAGGTGATGGGGTGAATCTGCAGACGCGGTTGGGCAGGGCGCTGTGCAACCACGTCGCCGCGTGGTGCGTGCTGCTGCGCCGGCGCGACTGGGCGCTCGGTTGGTATCGGCGGATGCTTACGTTCGACCCGCGGGACACGCTGGCGCTCGCCTCGCTGGGCTTCCACCACGCGCAGGCCGGCGAGCACAAGGTTGCCCTGGAGTACTTCGACCAGGTCGTCGCCATCGCCCCGACCGACCCCGAGGGCCACTTCAACCGGGCGTTCCTTCGCCAGCAGCAGGGCGACCACGAGGCGGCGATCGCCTCCTTCCGGCGTGCGCTGGAACTCAAGCCCGCGCACGACCGCGCGCACTACGGCCTCGCGCTGTCGCTGATCGCGACCGGCCGCCTCGACGAGGCGATAACGCCGCTGCGCGAGAACACGAAGCTGCAGCCGATGAGCCCCTACGGCTGGTACCAGCTCGCGCGCGTGCAGCGCGATCTCGGCCGTCCCGCCGAGACGCAGCGGATCCTCGACCACCTGATGACCTTCGAGCCCGCGGTCGCGCGCCAGCTCGAGCGCGAGACCGGGCTGCGGGCGACCGAGCGCTAGCGCGCGTCTGCACGACCCGCAGCTGGTCGCGGCGTCGGGCGCGGGTCCTGTTGCGCCGCAGCGTCGCCACCGGAGGACGAAATGTGCGACCGCACGCTTGTTCGCTGTCGACGAACCTCGCTATACTCCGCGCGTTCGGCAGGGAACACTGACCGGCCTGCGCCGCCTGGCGCAGCAATTCACCACGGGACAACGTGGATTCGTCCCGCCGCAACGGCGGGCGGTGGAATCGATCTCCAGGAGGATCTTCGATGCAGCTGACAGAGCAACACCGCGAGTACTGGAGCAGGAATCTCGCCCTGACCGGCGTGCTGCTTGCGATCTGGTTCGTTTCCACGTTCGTGATGGGCTACTACGCCCGCGAGTTGAACAGCATCAACTTCTTCGGCTGGCCGTTCGCGTTC
>WBZP01005123.1_pt1 | contig 13414 bp, 11 predicted proteins | sample 5204301 | NCBI WGS metagenome assembly WBZP01 (sample SAMN12412401, study PRJNA552823) | activated sludge metagenome | isolation source: activated sludge from nitrification reactor of wastewater treatment plant... | place: USA: Pennsylvania | collected 2017 | reverse complement strand
AACGCGATGACTCCATCGAGCCCACCCCCGGGCGCCACCGACATCCTGATCGTAGAAACCGACCTGGCGGACGCGGAACGGCTGCGCGCGGCGCTTGCCGCGGCGGGCTACCGCGTTCGCGCCGCGACAAGCGGCGAGGAAGCACTGGATGCGGCGCGCGCGCAACGCCCTGACCTGATCATCAGCAACATCCGGATGCCTGCGATGAACGGCTACCAACTGTGCCATGCGATCAAGTACGACCTGGCGCTGTGGAATGTTCCGGTCATCCTGCTGACCACGCTGTCCGAAGCCCGGGACATCATGCAGGCGCTCGACGCCGGCGCCGACGGCTACATCGTCAAGCCCTTCATCGAGGACATGCTGCTCGAGCGCGTCCGTGCCCTGCTGGCGATGCCAATCATCCGCAGGCGGGCCGAAGAGCGGCGTTCGGAGGATGTCGAATACGCCGGTGAGCGCTACACCATCCCCGGCGGCAGCCAACAGGTATTGAACTTGCTGGTCTCGGTATACGAGAACACCCGGAACCAGAACCATGACCTGGCGAAAATCAAGACCGAGCTCAAGGACCTGAACGAAAGTCTGGAAGACAAGGTGCGCCAACGTACCGCGGAACTGACCGCCGCCGTCGCCGACGCCCGGGAGAAGACCAGGCAGATCACTGCGCTGTTCGAGGAAAATGCCGATGGCTTGCTGGTGATCGATGATGATGATCTGATTTGTGCCGCGAACCCCGTCGCCGCGCAACTCTTCGGCCGCTCGCCAGGCGCCTTGCTGGGCATGCCATTCGAGACTCCGATCGCGGCGGGGGCGTCGGCCGAAATTGTCGTTGCGTCCGCGGACGGCGCGATCCGGGATGTCGGCATCAAGTGCGTCCCGATCGTCTGGGAGGGCCAGCCGGCCAAGCTGGTATCGCTGCGCGACATTACCGAGCGCAAGCAGAGCGAACTGGCCATGCGCGAGCAAGGCGTGTTCCTGGAAACACTGATGGAAAGCATTCCGATCCCGTTGTTTTACAAGGATCCGCAAGGACGCTACCTCGGTTGTAATCGCGCCTTCGAGGAATTCGTCGGTCTGGACCGCGCACAAGTGATCGGCAAGTCGGTGTTCGAACTGGCGTCGCCGGAACTCGCCGCGAAGTACCACGAAATGGACAACGAACTGTTCGCCAGGCAGGGCGTGCAGACCTACCAGGGGAAGGTCAAGAAGGCATCCGGCGAAGCGCGCAGCGTGGTCTTCCACAAGGCGAGCTTTCAGCGCAGCGACGGTTCGCTGGCGGGCTTGATCGGGGCGCTGATGGATATCACCGAGCACGAGAAAGCGGAGGCGGAACTGCGCACCCGGCAGATCGAGCTGGAACTGCAGAACGAGGAACTGCAGGCAGCGCAGATGGATCTGAATGCCGCAAGAGAGAACTATCTGGACCTCTATGAGTTCGCACCGGTCGGCTATTGCACCGTCGACGACCAAGGGCTGATCCGGCAAAGCAACCTCGCCGCCGCGACGCTGCTGGGGATGGAGCGCAGGGCGCTGGACGGACAGCCCCTTTCGCGCTTCATCCACAGGGAGGACCTGGACAGCGAATACCTGCTGCGCAGGCGGATGAGCAAGGCTGCGGAACCCCAAAGCTGCGAATTGCGGATGGTGAAGAACGGCGGCGCGCCGGTCTGGGTGCTGCTGACAGCCACCGCCGCGAAAGCGCCCGACGGCGCGCCACTGCGGCGCATCGCGCTGAGCGACATCACCGCGCGCAAGCGCATCGAGGAGGCGCTGCGAGACTCCGGCGACCTGCTGCGCTCGGTTGTCGAGAGCGTGCCGGTCCGCGTCTTCTGGAAGGATCGCGAGCTTCGCTACCTGGGTTGCAACGGCAATTTTGCGATGGATGCCGGGCAGGCCCACCCGGACCAACTGACCGGCAAGACCGACTTCGACATGGTATGGAAAGATCAGGCCGAGTTGTACCGGGCCGACGACAGAGCCGTGATGGACTCGGGCCAGTTGAAGCTGAACTACGAAGAACCGCAGACCAGGGCGGACGGCAAGACAGTCTGGCTGCGCACGTCGAAGGTGCCGCTGCGCGACGAATCGAATCAAGTCATCGGCATTCTCGGCATCTACGAAGACATCACCGAGCGCAAGACGGCCGAGGACCAGGTGCGCAAGTTGTCATTGGCGGTCGAGCAAAGCCCGGAAAGCATCGTCATCACCGACCTGGCTCCGCGGATCGAGTACGTCAACGAGGCCTTCGTGCGGGCGACCGGATACAGTCGCGAGGAAGCGATCGGCCGCAATCCGCGCTTCCTGCGCTCGGGCAAGACGCCTGCCGAGACCCACCGCGCCCTGTGGGAAGCCTTGCCCCAGGGCCGGTCCTGGAAGGGCGAGTTCCACAACCGGCGCAAGGACGGCACCGAATACATCGAGTTCGCGATCATCATGCCGCTGCGCCAGCCTGATGGCGCGATCAGCCACTATGTCGCCGTCAAGGAAGACATCACCGAGAAAAAGCGGCTCGGCGAGGAACTGGACGGCTATCGCCACCATCTCGAAGAACTGGTGGCCACGCGCACGGCGCAACTGGAGGCCGCGCGAGTACAGGCCGAAGCCGCCAACCAGGCCAAGAGCAGCTTCCTGGCCAACATGAGCCACGAGATCAGGACACCGATGAATGCCATCCTCGGCCTCAGCCACCTGATGAAGCGCACCGACCCGACGCCGCAACAGGCCGCCTGGCTGGACAAGATCGACGGCGCCGGACGCCACCTGATGGGAATCATCAACGACATCCTCGACCTGTCCAAGATCGAAGCGGGACGCCTGCAACTGGAAAGCAGCGACTTCCCGCTCGCCGCCGTGCTCGACAATGTCGCCTCGATCATCGGCGACGGGGCGCGGGAGAAAGGGCTGACGATCGAGATCGATCATGATGGCGTGCCCCTCTGGCTGCGTGGCGACGTCATGCGGCTGCGCCAGGCCCTGCTCAACTATGCCGGCAACGCCGTCAAATTCACCAGGACGGGATCCATTGCGCTCAAGGCCCGGCTGTTGGAGGAAACGGAGGACGAGCTGCTGGTGCGCTTCGAGGTGGCGGACAGCGGCATCGGGCTTGCCGGCGACGAACTGGCGCGATTGTTCCAGCCCTTCGAGCAGGCCGATGGCTCGATCACGCGCAGATACGGCGGCACCGGCCTCGGCCTGGTCATCACGCGCCGCCTGGCGGAACTGATGGGCGGCGAAGTCGGCGCCGAAAGCACGCCGGGCGTCGGCAGCACCTTCTGGTTTACGGCCCGCATGCAGCGCGGCCGCGGCGTCGAGCCGCCCGCGCCGCTCCCTGACGCGGAAGGCGCCGAGGCCCGCCTGCGCAGGCAGCACGGCGCCGCCCGTATCCTGCTCGTTGAAGACAACCCGATCAACCGCGAAGTGGCGCTGGAACTGCTGCACGGCGCGGGCCTCGCGGTTGACAGCGCGGATGACGGCTACGAAGCCATTGAGAAGGCGCGAGGCAGCGCCTTCGATCTGATCCTGATGGATATGCAGATGCCACGCATGAACGGCCTCGAAGCCACCCGCGCCATCCGCGCGCTGCCGGGCTGGGCGCGGACGCCGATCCTGGCGATGACGGCCAACGCCTTTGACGGAGATCGGCAAGCCTGCGTCGAGGCGGGGATGAACGACTTCATCGCCAAGCCGGTGGATCCCGATGCCCTCTACCAGGCCCTGCTGAAATGGCTGCCGCCGGCCGCCGGGGTATCGCTCGCGGCCGCCGTGCCGGTGGAAGCAGCGCAGCCTCGCGCGCGCCACGAGCCTGCAGGGCTGCCGCGGCCACTGGCCGATTTCCGCGGGCTCGACAGCGCTCGGGGGCTGGCTGTCGTGCGCGGCAAAGCGGATACCTACCTGAAACTGTTGCGCGACTTCGTCGCCCGCCACCACGAGGATCCACAGAACCTGCGCAATGAGCTTGCCACGGGCCAGTCCGAGGCCGCCCGGCAACGCCTCCACGGACTCAAGGGAGTGGCGGCCACCCTCGGCGCCCGCGGCATACACGATCCCACGGTGGCGCTTGAGCAGGCGGTGCGCAATGGTGCCCCGGCGGCCACCCTGCCGCCGCTGATCGACACCCTGCAAAGCGAACTCGGCGCGCTCGAACAACTGCTGGCGACGCTCCCCGAAGCGAGTTCCGCCGCCGTGTCCGCGCCGGACGCCGACCGGGCGCGGACGATTCTCGGTCAGATCGAAAGCCTGCTGGCAAGCGACAACACCGCGGCGGCCGACCTGTTCGAGGCCAACCGGGCGCTGATACTGGCAGCCCTCGGTGCGGGCACCCACCGACTCGGCCGGCAGATCGCCGAGTTCGACTATCCGGCCGCCCTGTCCACCTTGCGCGAACTGTCGCGGCTGCGGCAGAATCCCAATGCAAGCTGATCAACCGAAGTTAACCGACTGAAGCAAACATGATGCATCTCTCGACTGGCGAGCGCGGGGCCTTGCCTGCCCCCGTCCAAGCGGAGACCGCCGGCGCCAAGATTCGCCCCGCCAGACATGGCGATGTCATTAGCTCGGGAGATGGCGCCGTGACATCCATCGACAAGTGCCGGGAGTCCGGCCCCGGCGCGTAGCGATGATTGTCGCCCTGAGCCGCTTCACGATTGCCAATGACATGGCGGATGAGGTGCGCGAGGCCTTTCGCCACCGTCTGCATCTGGTCGATGGCGTTGCCGGATTCCTCGGCATGGAGGTTATGAGCCCGCTCGGCCATCCGGCGGAGATCTGGCTGCTAACCCGCTGGAGCGACGAGCCAAGCTACCGTACCTGGCATCGCGGCCATGAGTACCACGAGTCCCACAAGGGGATTCCCAAGGGCCTCAAGCTGGTCCCCGGTAGCACCGAAATCAAACTGTTCGAAGTATTTGCCGATTGAACTGGAACACTTCCATGCCAAACGCCTACAAGAACGAAGTGCTGGATGCAGCGGGCCTGGATCGGTTCAGTGCGCTGCGCGCGGACGCGGTGAACGCGGTCACCGAACGCTTCTACACCACCCACGACTCGATCTATCGGCGCTTCGGCACGCGCGGACGCGAGGCCTGCCGCGAGGACCTGGCCTTCCACCTTGAGTTCCTGCGGCCCGTGCTGGAGTTCGGCCTGCTGCAGCCGATGGTGGACTACCTGTGCTGGCTGGCCAGCGTCCTGACGGCGCGTGCGATTCCGGCACAGCACCTGGCGCTGTCGCTGGACTGGCTGGGCGAATATTTTGCCGGCCGCATGGACGCCGCCGACGGCGGAAAGGTGACAGGCGCACTGACGGCGGCACGGAACGCCTTTGTTGCAGCGAGCGGCGCGCCGCCGGCACGGCCGCTGGCCGCCGCCGCCTGGCCGGAGGCAACGGAATTCGAGGCGGCGCTGCTCGCCGGCCGTCAGCGCGATGCGCTGGCCGTCCTCAACCGGTGCCTCGACGACGGGCGGGACCTCGTCGACGTGGAACTGCATGTGATGCAACCGGCACTCTATGCCATCGGCGAGAAGTGGCAGGCGAACCAGGTGTCGGTCGCCCAGGAACACATGGCGACGGCGATCGTGCAGTCGGTGATGACCGCGGGATTGCTGCGCGCACCGCCGCCGGCGCCGCTCGAAACTCGGGTGCTGCTGGCTTGCGTCGAGGGCAACCATCACGGCGTCGGGCTGCGCATGATCGCCGATGCCTTTCTGCTTGCCGGCTGGGATGTCCAGTATCTTGGTGCCGATGTGCCGACACGGGCGCTGGTGCAGCAGGCGCTGGCATGGCAGCCCCACCTGGTCGGCCTGTCGGTATCCTTTCCCCAGCAATTGCCGGCCGCCAAGCAGATCATCGGGCAATTGGCGCAAGGCATCGGCAAGGGACGCCCGGCCGTGATCGTCGGCGGACTGGCCATCAACCGTTTCACACGACTGGCCGAAATGGTCGGCGCCGACGCCTTCAGCACGAGCGCCAAAGCCGCGCTGGACTCGGCGAATCGCGTCGTCGCCGGCCACAGCCCGCAGTGACTTGGATTCCGCCCGATCTGGACGCGCTGCTCACTGTCGCGGCGGCGACGCTGGATCAGAACGGCACGTTGCTGAGAGCCAATGCGGGCTTCCTTCGGCTGGTCGAACGGGGAGGATCTTCGCCGCTGGGCGATTCGGTGGCCGAGTGCTTGATTCAGCCTGACTTTGCGACCCTGATGGCGACGCCGGCCGGCGCTGACGGTGAGGTCCATCGCGGCCTGCTGACGATTGGCGACTACGCGGGGCGCACGCGGTCGCTGCGAGGCCGCGTCTGGCGCGAGGACAACGAACTGCGGGTGCAGGCGGAATATGACATCGAAGACATCGAGCGGGTCCAGGATGCCGTCATCGAGCTCAACCGCGATTATGCCGATGCCCAGCTCCGGCTCGCCCAGACCAATCTCAAGATGCAGCGTCTCAACGCCGAACTGGAAAAGCATCGCGATCACCTCGAGGAACTCGTCTTCTCGCGCACCGCTGAACTGGCGGCCGCCCGCGATGCTGCGGAGGCCGCGAATCGCGCAAAAAGCGTCTTCCTCGCCAACATGAGCCATGAACTGCGCACGCCCATGAACGGCATCATGGGCATGACCGACCTCGCCTTGCGCATTGCCACCGACCCCAAGCTGATCGATTGGCTGAGCAAAAGCAAGGCCTCGGCCGGGCGCTTGCTTGCGGTGATCAACGACATCCTTGACATCTCCAAGCTCGAATCAGAACAACTGAGCCTGACGGAGAAGGACTTTTCGCTGAAACAGGTGATTGACGACACGCTGCTGGAGCACCGCGATGCAGCCGAGGTCAAGGGCCTGCGCCTGGCCGGCGAAATCGCGCCAACCCTTCCCGATGGAATGCACGGCGACGCCCTGCGTCTGAGGCAGATACTCGCCAACGTTGTGAGCAATGCCATCAAGTTTTCTGAACGCGGTGAGATCGCGGTGCGCGCTGACGCCGTGACGCAGGACAACCACAGTGTGCTGCTGAAAATCGACGTGATCGATCAGGGCATCGGCATCAGCCCGGAACACCAGGCGGGCCTGTTCCGCGCCTTTGTCCAGGCCGACGGTTCGGCTACGCGCAAGTACGGTGGCACAGGCCTCGGACTGGCGATCGCGAAGCGGCTCGCGCTGTTGATGGGGGGTGACCTGAGCGTTACGAGCCAACCCGGCTGCGGCAGCAGCTTCCACATCACCACCCGCGTGCAGCGCGGGCGAGGCAGCGTGCCGCTGGCTGCGGGCGCGGGCCAGAAACCGCAGGTGGATTCACCGGCAAGCAACGCCGCGGTCGCTGCCGACCCGGTCCGTACGAAAACGATACTCTCCGAATTGGAGTCGCTGTTGGCGCGCGACGATACCGCGGCCGGCGATCTGTTCGAAGCCAACCGGGCGCTGCTGTCGGCAAGCTTCGGCGCCGGGGCGATGCAACTGGCACGTGAGGTGGAGGGTTTCGACTACCCGGCCGCGCTGACGACGCTACGGGGACTGATTCGGCAGCAGGCGGCGACGCGCGGCGGCGGGTAGTCGCCACCAACGGGTGCCGCAGCCGACCCGGCGGCGCGAATCAGAGTCCTGCCATCCGCTCGCGGAGCCAGCGTCCGATCTCGCGTATCTCCTCGATGCAGACGGAATGCGGCATCGGGTAGTCGTGCCACTCGATGCGATACCCGAGGCGCGTCAGGTGATCGCGCGCGCGGATACCCAGCAAGGGAGACAGTACCTCGTCCGCACTGCCGTGGGCGGCGAAGATCGGGATCGCCTGGTTGGCCGGCGTGGCCTCATCCTCGAGCAACTCTGGCGCCGGAATGTAGGCCGACAGCGCGATCAGGCCCGCCAGGGGTTCGGGATGGGTCAACGCAGTCATATAGGCCACCGCCCCGCCCTGCGAAAAACCGGCCACCACGATGCGCGAGCACGGCACGCCGCGCTGGTTCTCGCGCGCGATCAGCCGCCGGATCGCCTCGCGCGACGCGATGATGCCGCCCTCATCAACGGCGCGGCTGGTGCTGTCCAGTGAAATGATGTCGTACCAGGCCGGCATCACATAGCCACCGTTGCAGGTCACGGGCATCTGTGGCGCGTGGGGGAAGATGAAACGGATGCCGGGGCCGCGTTCCAATCCAAGCTCGGGCACCACGGGCTCGAAATCCGAGCCGTCGGCCCCCAGGCCGTGCAACCAGATGACCGAATACTGAGGTGTTTCGACACTCTCGACCTCGATGGCGGGCAATAGTTCGTCCACGTGCTGTTCCTCGTTGTGCATGCAATGGTCGGCGGCGCGCCAATTGCGCCGGCCTGGCGGTGCCCGGCCACGCGTTTTCGGCAAGGCAGCGCAGGATTGCGCAGCCGACCGACAGGATACGCGAGCCCTCGCTGCGCGTCATGCCCGTCGCGGCAAATTGACCGCGTGTTGCCAGTTGCCCCGTTGGGCTATATTCGGCCGTGAAGAGAACTTCGACGCTTCACCGAATGTCGACATTGTTGGTGCGTTCTCTCAATGAGGCGCCAGACGTCTAACCCGGGCTCCCAATGACCAATGTCTTTCTCCTGCGCAAATTCTGGACTGGCTGGCGCCGTGCGGGGGCATGGCTGGTCTGCGTCGGCGCGATCTTCCTGCTGGGCGTGGTGCACCGGGCAACCGATGCCGAGTTTGCGTTTGCCTCGCTGGTCCTGCTGCCGGTCCTGGTCATCGCCTGGGTCAGCGGGAAATGGGGTGGCTTGCTGGTGTCGGTGCTGGCCGCGGTGACGTGGGCCGTAGGCGACATCGCCGCGGAGCGCCAATTCACGGACGCCTGGATTCCCTGGGCCAACGCGGTAACCCGGTTGCTGACCTACGGCCTGGTGGCGCTGCTGGCCGGCCAGGTTCGACGCCAATTCGACCGGGAACACGACCAGGCCACCGAGGATGCCCTGACCGGCCTGAAAAATCGTCGGGAATTTCTCGAGGTGGGCGCCGCGGAAGCCGAGCGCTCGAAGCGCTATCGGCACGCCTTGGCCGTCATATTCCTCGATCTGGACGACTTCAAGCAGCTCAACGACACCAGGGGTCACCAGACCGGCGATGCCGCGCTGCGCGCCGCGGCAGGGGCGTTGCGCCATGCCTTGCGCTCCAGTGACCGAATCGCCCGCTTGGGTGGCGACGAATTCGGCATTCTGCTTCCGGAAACAACTTACGAGGGCGCTGTCGAAGCGGGAAACAAGATCCACGGCGCCGTCAACAAGGCGGTCGCGGACTTTCCGCCGGTCAGGGCAAGCATTGGCTTGGCGTGGTTCGGGGAATCGGACCGATCGTTCGCCGAAATGCTGAAGGCCGCCGACGATCTGATGTATGAGGTGAAGGAAAGCGGCAAGAGCCAGGTGCGCACGCATCGATTCGATGCGGTGATCGCGCCGGACTCCACCGGAGCAAGCGCCATCGAGCAAGCCGGGCAGACCGAGAGGCGCTGAGCGCTGCCGCGGCAAGCGCGGGCGCCACCGCTTGTCGCGAGGAGACGGCCCGCCAACGAGCGCATGGATTTCGCAGGAAAGTTGAACTAGCATACATGGATACGTGGCTTCGAAGTGTGGGCCGAGCGCGTGCCCGGCCAGGGGTTCCCGCGACTTTGATTGCCTACAGGGTCCACTTGTCAGGAGAATAACCATGAGCCCGAACGAATCAGAAACCAAGCCCGATCCCCAGGCGGCCACGGGCGAAGCCGGCGCGCCTCCCTCCGAGGAAGGAGCGGCGCAGCACGAGGCGCTTTACGATCGTTTTGCCGAGCGCGTACGTGAGATATTCGACGCCGGCCAGGAAAAGAGCAAAGAAGCCATGGAAAAGGCCATGGAGGCAGCGCGCGAGCAACTGTCCGCCGCCGGGGAATTCTCCGCGGAGCAGGGCGAAGTATTCAAGCGCTTCATGAACCGCGACCTGGAACAGACGGCGCGCGACATGCGCGCAGTGAGCAAGGAGGCCAAGGAGCGCCTGAATCCCTCACGGTTGGGCGCCGGCGCATTGTCCTCGATGTCGCGGCTGCTGGAAGCCGCCGGGTCGGCGCTGCAATCCCTGTCGCGCAAGGCCGAGGACGCCCTGCGCTACAGCACCGGAGACATCACCACGGCCGGAACCTTGACCTGCACGCATTGCGGCCAGGAGGTCCAGCTCAAGCGCACGGCCAAGATTCCGCCCTGCCCGAAGTGCCACGGCACCGAATTCCGCAAGGGCTACTGAGCGTTGCACCGCGGCGGCCGTCGCGCCGGTGCCCGTCGTCGCCGCGGATCGCGGACGGCCCGCGCTCAGGCCTTACGCGCGCTCAGACGCTTGCGCTGGGGCGTTGCGCGATGCGGTCGCGCCAGGCCTGGAGCTGCGCCAAGCCTTCCCTGGCCGGCTGGAACTTGATCAGTCGTGCAAATTCGATGGCGCAGAAGGCGGTAATGTCGGCGATGGTGAAGCGCTCGCCGGCCACATAGGGGCGCGTCGCCAGTTGGCCGTCGAGCCAGCGCGCGACCTCGTGCATCTTTTTCCCCTGCGCCGCGCCGTAGTCCGGGAACTGGGGGTTTTCGAGCACGGCCAGCCCCGGATGCGTATGCCGTATGCAATTGCCGACGGCGGCGAACAGATGGAACTCGACCTGCCGATCGGCCATCTCGATGAAGGCCCGCTCTTCGCCGTCGCGACCCATCAGGTTGGGCTCCGGAAAGAGCGTCTCCAGGTAGCTGCAAATGGCCCGCGACTCGGCGAGGAAGCGGCCGTCGTCGAGTTCCAGGACCGGCACCCTGGCCAGCGGGTTGCGCGCCAGAAAGCCTTCCTGCTTGTGCTCGCCGGCATTCAGATCGACCAGCACGCGCTGGATATCGCCGACGCCTTTCTCGGCAAGGAACATGTCCACCCGTCGCGGATTCGGCGCACGCGCCGCTGTGTGCAGTCTCATTTCATCCTCCTTCCATCGGGCATGCGCTAGACGCCGGCCGTTTTCGACCGGCCCGTCTCCACCATCTTGCGGGCTGCTTCGGAGAATTTCCGCGCCTGCTCGTCGTCGTCGCGCGAATCCATCCCGGAAGGCGGCTTGAGTATCCCCCGCTGCACGGCCGGCCGGGCGCGTATCAGCGCCAGCCAGCGTCGCAGGTCAGGGAACTCGTCGACCGGCACCCCCGACCAGCGGTGGGTGCGGACCCAGGCCCAATTGGCGATATCGGCAATCGAATAGTCGCCGGCCAGGTATTCATGACTTCTGAGCTGCCCATCCAGAACCCGGAACAGCCTGGCGCACTCGCCCTGGTAGCGATCGATCGCCGACTGTATCTTTTCCGGAAAGTAGCGAAAGAACACGTTGGCCTGGCCCATCATCGGGCCGATTCCGCCCATCTGGAACATCAGCCATTGCAGCACGCGCGAGCGCCCCTTGGCATCGGCCGGCATCAGCCGTCCGGTCTTCTCGGCGAGGTAGATCAGGATCGCGCCGGACTCGAACACCGCGAAGTCATCCGCATCGTGATCGATGATCGCGGGAATGCGGCCGTTGGGATTGATTGCCAGGAAGGCCGGCTGCTTCTGTTCCTGCTTGCCGAGGTCGAGCACGCGCATTTCATACGGCAGCCCGAGCTCCTCCAGCGCGATGGAAATCTTGTGGCCGTTCGGCGTGGCCGCGGTGAATAACTCGATCATCTTGCCGCCTTTCCGGAGGACTCCGACATCGATCCGACGGCGCAGCCTACCACCCTTCCCCTGCGGCGCGCCCTTTGCACCTGGAGCCACGACGCGGGGCAAAGCATTTTGGGGCGATAATCGACCGCGTGAGCGGGCCTGGAAAGGCCCGCGCCGCGAGAATCAGGTGGCACCCGACCGCGAATCCGCGCGCATCCCGGCACGGCCTGCCTTACCCGCCGACAGAAAGGACAGGATATGACCCAACCGATTGCCACCGCCATCGCCGGAAGTCTGCCCAAGCCCGCCTGGCTGGCCCAGCCCGAAAAGCTCTGGGCTCCCTGGCAGCTCTCCGGGGACGCGCTGGAACAAGCCAAGCTGGACGCCATGCGGATCGCCGTCGATGACCAGTTGCGCGCCGGCATCACCGTCATCGGCGACGGCGAGCAGACGCGGCAGCACTTCGTCACGACTTTCATCGAACATCTGGACGGCGTGGATTTCGTCAAGCGCAAGACCGTGCGCATTCGCGACCGCTACGACGCCGAGGTGCCGATGGTGGTCGGCCCGGTATCGCGCCGGCGGCCGGTCTTCGTCGAGGATGCGCGGCGCTTGCGCCTGCTCACCGGCGGGCCGATCAAGTTCACGCTGCCCGGCCCGATGACCATGATCGACACGCTCTACGACGATCATTTCAGGAGCCGCGAAAAGCTCGCCTGGGCCTTCGCCGAAATCCTCAACCAGGAAGCCCGCGAGCTCGCCGAAGCGGGCGTCGACGTCGTCCAGTTCGACGAACCGGCCTTCAATGTGTTCTTCGACGAGGTCCGCGACTGGGGCGTGGCCACGCTGGAACGCGCCGCCGCCGACCTGCCGTGCAAGACCGCGGTGCATATCTGCTATGGTTATGGCATCGAGGCCAACATCAAATGGAAGCAGGGGCTCGGCGCGGAATGGCGCCAGTACGAACAGACCTTCCCGCTGCTGGCCGCGAGCCGCATCAGCCAGGTCAGCCTCGAATGCCAGAATTCGCACGTGCCGATGGAACTGATCGGCCTGCTGGAAGGCAAGGACGTGATGGTCGGCGCCATCGACGTCGCGACCAACCAGGTCGAGACCCCCGAGGAAGTCGCGGCGACCCTGCGCAAGGCCTTGCAATGGGTCAAGCCGCACCGCCTGATCGGCTGCACCAACTGCGGCATGGTGCCGCTGCCGCGCGCGGTGGCCCGCGGCAAGCTCAATGCACTGGCCGCCGGCGCCGCCATCGTGCGCGCCGAGCTTGGGTGGGGCTAGCGGCTAGCCGAAGCAGAAGACGTTGAGCTTGTTGCCGTCCATGTCGCGGAAATATCCCGCATAGAAGCCGTCGCCGCGCGGTCCGACCGCGCCTTCATCCTGACTGCCGAGTTCCAGCGCCTTCTTGTGCACGCGCTCGACCTGCTCGCGCGTCGCTACCACCAGGGCGACCATGACGCCATTGCCGACCGTGGCGGCCTTCTGGTCGAACGGCTTCATGATGCCCAGGCTCGGCTTGTCCTGCGCCACGCCCCAGACGATGCCGCGTTCGAATTCCCACAGCCGTTTGGCGCCGACTTCCGTCAGCAAGGCGTCATAGTAGGCTGCCGCGCGCGGCAGGTCGTTGGTTCCCAGGGTCACGTAGCCGATCATTTGAAGTCCCTCCGGTGGATGAAAGCGCTCAGTCTAATGTGTCCACGCGCTTCGTCGCGCCGCATCCGCCGTGATGGGCCGGCGCCGACGCAGGCAAGAGCTTTCTTGGTAGCATCCG
>WBZP01001523.1_pt2 | contig 13414 bp, 8 predicted proteins | sample 5204301 | NCBI WGS metagenome assembly WBZP01 (sample SAMN12412401, study PRJNA552823) | activated sludge metagenome | isolation source: activated sludge from nitrification reactor of wastewater treatment plant... | place: USA: Pennsylvania | collected 2017 | reverse complement strand
CTCCGTCAGCTTGGCCACGGTGACGTCGGCCTCGAGCCGGCCGTGCTCATTGAGGAACTGCGTGTAGGTGATCGTCTCCGCCGGGCCGTCGACGCGGTTGGCCGAGAGGGACTCGAGCACCCGGCCGGCGTCGCGGCCCTGCACCAGGAACTTGCCCATGAAGGTCATGTCCATGGCGATGACGCCTTCGCGGCACGCGCGGTGCTCGGCCTCCCAGTAGGGGAACCAGTTCTGGCGCCCCCAGGAGAGCTTCTCGACCTTCGGCTCGCGGCCTTCCGGCGCGTACCAGGCCGGGCTCTCCCAGCCGCTCACGTCGGTGAAGCAGGCGCGCGCGTCGCGCAGGCGGTCGTGGAACGGCGAGCGCTTGCAGTCACGCGCCGTCTGCGGGACGCGGGTGGGGTAGTGCCGACGGTACACGAGCCCGAGCGTCTCGACGACACGCGTCTTTCGGTACTCGGGGTTGCACTGGTAGGGGTGGAAGCGGTCGACGTTGATCCCGGTGACGTCGACGCCGGGGTCGCCGGTGGCGATCCAGTGGGCCAGGGCCCGGCCGATGCCGCCGCCGGTGATCATGCCGATCGAGTTGAGCCCGGCCGCGACGAAGTAGTTCCGGATCTCCGGCGCCTCGCCGAACGCGACGGCCAGGTCGGGCGTGAAGCTCTCCGGGCCGCAGAAGAACTTCCGCACGCCGACGTCGCGCGCCGCCGGGACGCGGCTCATCGCCGTGTCGAGGAAGGGCGCCATGCGGTCCCAGTCGGGCTGGATCTCGCCGAAGGAGAAGTCGTCGGGGACGCCTTCCACCTTCCACGGCGCACACACGGGCTCGAAGAGGCCGATCATGAGGCCGCCGCCCTCTTCGCGGTAGTAGCCGTGGCACGAGGGGTCCTCGAGGATCGGGAGCTGCCGCGTCATCCCGGCGAACGGCTCGGTGATCAGGTAGTAGTGCTCGGTCGACTGGTTCGGGATGCTGACGCCGCTGCGGGCGCCGAGCTGCCGCGCCCACATCCCGGCGCAATTGACGACGAACTCCGCCTCGACGTCGCCCCGCGTGGTCGTGACCCCGACCGCGCGTCCATCGCGGGTGGTGACGCCCGTGACCGACACGCCCTCGACGATCGTGACGCCGTTCTGGCGCGCTCCCTTGGCCAGGGCCATGGTCGCGTCCACGGGGTTCACTCGGCCGTCCTTCCCCACGTAGAAGCCGGCCAGGATGTCGTCGACGCGGGCGAGCGGGAAGAGCCGCGCGATCTCGTCGGGAGAGATCTCGTCGACGTCGTTGCCGAGGTGCCGGTTGAAGGCCGCGACCCGGCGGTACTCCTCGAGGCGGTCCGTGTCGGCGGCCAGCTCGATGAAGCCGAGGGCCTCGAAGCCCGTGCCGTGGCCGGTCTCGGCCTCGAGGCGCCCCCACAGGTCGCGCGTGTACATCCGCAGCTCGACCGAGGTCGCCGAGGTCGAGCCGAAGGTGGTCATGAGGCCCGCCGCGTGCCAGGTCGTGCCGGAGGTCAGCCGGTGGCGCTCCAGCAGGACGACGTCCCGCCAGCCCAGCTGCGCCAGGTGATACGCCACCGAGCAGCCGATCACCCCGCCCCCGACGATCACGACGCGCGTCCGGCGCGGCAGTTCCTCGCTGGCCATCGACGCCCCCCTGTTCTTCGCGGACTCTATGCGCACCCGGCGACAGGGGTCAACGAAGCGGCGTGCCCGGCTTCAGTTCGCCTGGACCTCGATGACGGCGACGGTGTACGGCGGGAGCTCGAAGGCCATGTCGCGCGCGTACGGCTTTGCCGCTTCCACGCGGCGCAGCTTGTCGGGCTCGTCGAGCGAGTTCGCGCCGTCGAGGCCGGCGGTCACGGTGACGACCTTCACGGTGGCATTCGCCGGCACCCGCGAGCCCTGGAGGCGCGTGAGCAGGGTGTGGCGCGAGCCGTCGTAGTTCACGGCCTTGACGATCAGGCGGCGGCCGTCGGCCGTGCCGGTCGCGATCGCGTCCACGGTGTTCGGCGTCCAGCCCGCGGGCTTCGCCTGCGAGATCGCGTCGAAGAGCTCCTGCCGGTTCGGGACGTCCTTGAACGTGCCGGAGGTGAAGGCGAGCCGCCGCGGAGCGTAGTAGTCCCGAAAGAGCTTCTCGGCCACGTAGCCCGAGCCCGCGAACCACGAGACGTGGTCGTGGTAGATCCACGAGCGCCACTCGGGGTCGTCGGTGGTGTTGCGCATCAGCAGGGCCGGGCTCGACAACGCCACGGCCGGGCTCAGCTTCTCGTAGGACAGGAGGCTCCCCGCCGCGTGCAGGCCCGCCCGCCAGTCGTGGGTGCGCGCGGCGCCCCACTCGAGCACCGCCAGCTCGATGCCGGGATGAGCGGAACGACGCACGTACTCGGCGAGCTTCTCCAGGTAGTCCTCGATCCGCCGCACGCCGGTCGCGTAGCTCGCGGGCTCGTACTCGTAGTTGTGGACGCCGAGGACGTCGAAGCTCTCTCCCGCGAGATCGATCAGCGTCTCGCTCCAGCTCATGTCGTTCGAGCGCTTCTGCCCGCACGCGACGACCTTCGACGCGGGCGCGATCTCCCGCAGCCGCGGGCCGTAGAGATTGACGATGGCGGCGTACTGCTCGGGTGAGAGCCCGTGGTTCATGGGCTCGTTGTCGATCTGGATGTAGGGCACGCGATACGGCTCGGGGTGGCCGTTCCCGGCGCGCCTGCGGCCCCACTCCGTGGTCGGCGGATCGACGAGGTAGTGCACCCACTCGAGCGCGTACTGGAGCTGCGCGGAGTCGAGGCTCGTGGCGGCCAGCACGATCATCGGCGCGGCGCCGAGCTTGCGGCACAGCTCCAGGAACTCGTCCGTGCCGAAGCCGTAGTAGTCGGAGTACCCGCCCCAGATCGTGTTCGGGTTGTACCGGCGCGCGACCGCGGGGCCGATGCCGTCCTTCCACCTGTAGATCGAGGCGTACGAGCCGCCGGGCCAGCGGATGAACGTCGGCGCCAGCCCCTGGAGCGCCGCCAGCAGGTCGGGCCGCAGCTTGCCGTGAGCGCGCGCATCGGCGCGCATGAGCGAGACGAAGTCCACGAGCACGGAGCCCGTTCCGGTGCCGACCAGCTCGAGCGACGCCTCCCGATCGGTGGCCGCACTCGTGAACTCGAAGGGGATCTCCTGCCAGCCCGCGCGGCCGGTCGTGAGGCGTACCTTCGCGAGCTCGCGTCCGGCGTCGCTCACGATCCGCAGGCTCAGGGCCGGCGCTCCCTGCTCGCGACGCAGCCAGAGCGAGCCGTCGTACCTCCGTCCCGCTTCGACGTAGAACCGGCTCTGGCGGATTCCGGCCGTGCCGCCCCGCACGGTGAGCCGCACGCTGCGCTCTCCCCGCTCGAACGCGGTGGTGGCGAGCGTCGCCGCGCCGCCCGTGCCGAAGGGCGTCCAGTAATCGGCGAAGTCCTTTCCCTCGAAGCCCTGGCCGCGGACCTGCTCGGCGTAGAGGCCGTCGACGACCGAGTGGTTGATCTCCTCGAGGAACTGGCCGTAGATCCGCTCGTCGACCTTTCCCGCGACGCGGTCGGTGTCGATCAGGAGCACCGCGACGCCCGGCTCGGCGGCGGAGGCCGTCACCCGGGCGAGCCCGCAGAGGCAGATGGCGGCGGTGGTGACGGATACGGTGCGGAGACGACGGAGACGACGGGGCAGCGGGCGGTGCGCCAGGCTCATGGCGCAGAGAGTACCCCGTGGCTGAATCCGCGGCGCGAATTCACGGTTCGAGATCTGACCCCGGCCGTTCACGCTAGAGTGGGCACCGCTCCATGACCGAGGAGGTGTCGGTGAGGGTCCCGTCCGCTGCTCTCTGCGTGTCGATGCTGGCGGCGTCGGCCGCGGCGCAGGCGCCTCGCGCTTACCGGTATCAGCCGCTCCCGCTCGGGACGGTGCGGCCCGCGGGCTGGATCGAAGAGCAGATGAAGAAGGACCTGCGGGGCTTCGTGGGCCATCTCGACACCCTGGTCCCGACCCTCTTCGCGGAGGACATCTACGGCGCCGACCGCCTGCAGCCGGGAGGCCGCGCCCGCGACCTCGGCAACCACAAGGAGGGCGACGCCGAAGGCGACGAGCAGTACCGGTGGTGGAACAGCGAGACGCAGTCGAACTGGTGGGACGGCTACCTGCGCCACGTCGTGCTCCTCGACGACGAGGCAGGCAAGGAAAGGGCGCGCGAGTACGTCCGACGCAAGCTGGCCACGCAGGACCCCGACGGCTACCTCGGCATCTACCCGCCGGCGCTGCGCTACCGCTTCCAGGGCGAGAACGGCGAGCTGTGGGCCAAGGCCACTCTCTACCGCGGGCTGCTGGGCTGGTACGAGGCGACGCACGACGACGCGGTGTGGAGCGCGGTCGCCCGCGCCGTGGACGACGTCATGCGCCACTATCCGGCGGGCCGGAGTCGGCCGTTCGACTCGGGCCCGGCCTTCAACGGCGGCGTGTCGCACGGCCTGTGCTTCACGGACGTGCTCGACCGGATGTGGCAGTACACCCGCGAGCGGAAGTACCTGGACTACGCGGCCTTCCTCTACGAGGACTTCTCGGCCACTCACCAGTCCGAGTGCGACGCGCAGCTCGGCAACATCCTCGACACCCGCTACCGCCTGAAGTCGCACGGGGTGCACACCTACGAGCACCTGCGGCCCCTGTCGGTGGCGGCCTGGGCCACGGGCGACACGAAGCTCGAAGAGGCGCTTCGCGTCTACCTCGGCCGGATCGACGAGGCCACGACCGCGAGCGGCGGCCCGATCGGCGACGAGTGGATCGCCGGGCGCACCGCGCACCCCGCCGAGACCGGCTACGAGTACTGCTCCCTCCAGGAGCTCGTCGACAGCTACGCGCAGCTGCTCGCGAAGAGCGGCGACCCGCGGCTGGCCGACCGCATCGAGCGCACCTTCTACAACGCCGCCCAGGGCTCCCGGCACCCCGACCTCCCGGCCATCGCCTACCTGAAGACCGACGACTCGTTCGAGATGCTGGGGACGCGAAACGGCCTCGCGGAGCCCGACCGCAAGCAGACCCGTTACAAGTACTCGCCGGCTCACCAGGACGTCGCGGTCTGCTGCAGCCCCAACGCCGGGCGCATCGCCCCGTACTTCGTCCAGTCCATGTGGCTCGCCGAGGGAGACGACACGCTCGTCGCCGCTCTCCTGGGCCCGAACCGGCTGGACACCCGCGTGGGCGGCACGCGGGTGCGGATCCGGCAGCGCACCGAGTACCCGTACGGGAACAGCCTCCGCTTCGAGATCGAGACCGAGCGGCCGATCGAGCTCACCCTGAAGATCCGACGGCCGGAGTGGGCGACCGGTGTCGCGTGCTCGGAGCGGCACACCGAGGAAGCGGGCCTCGTGCGCGTTCGCAGGCGCTTCCAGTCCGGCGACCATGTCGACGTGACGTTCGGCGCCCGAGTCCGCGTCCTGACCGACGCGCAGCAGCACCGCTCCTTTGCCTACGGTGCGCTCCTCTTCGCTCGGGCCATCCCGGCTGCCGAGCGCCGCGGCCGGAGCTACGCGCCGGGCTTCGACGACCTCTACTACGAGCCAAGGGACGACGCGAGGTACACCTTCGTCGAGCAGCACGAGGCCGCCTACCGCGACGGTCGGCTCTTCGTGCGCCTGCGGCATCGCGGCACCCGGGCGATCGAGAGAGTCGAGCTGTTGCCCCTGGGCCGGACGATCCTCCGGCAGCTCGCCTTCTGAGAGCCGCCGCGCCATGCCCACGATCCGTTTCGGCTCGATGAGCATCGTGCTCCTGCTCGGAGCGCTCTACGGCGGCCTGTTCATGCTGCTGCTGTGGTGGACGCCGCGCAACCGTACGGCCAACCGCTTCCTGGCCCTGCTGCTGGCGGCGATCGCGCTCCAGCTGGTGCCGTACATCATCGGCTACGCGGGCTTCTACGACGCCTTCCCCTGGCTGTCCTACCTGCCCTACGAGGCCTCGCTCGGCTTCGGGCCGCTGCTCTACTTCTATGCCCGGACCTTGAGCCGGCCGCGCCTGCCGGCGCGCTGGGCCGCGCACTTCGTCCCGGTGCTGCTCCAGGTGGCCTACTACAGCGCGATCTTCGTGCGACCGCTGGCCTTCAAGAACGAGTGGAACGACGCGGTCCACGTGCCCTACCTCCTGCCGGTGGAGCAGCTCGCGACCTTCACGTCCATCGCCGGCTACTGGGGCCTGTCGCTCCGGGACTATCGCGGCTACCAGCGCTGGCTGGCCGACAGCGTCAGCGACCGCGAGGACCATCACCTCGAGTGGCTGCGCAACTTCCTGATCGCCCTGGGCGTGACGCTGCTGCTGTGGGCCGGCCTCGCGGCCCTGCAGCGCTGGGTGGTCAAGCTGAGCTACTTCGAGGAGTTCCCGCTCTACCTGTGGTTCGCACTGCTCTCCTACTACCTCGGCACCGAGGGCTACCGGCATGCCGGACACCGCTACCCGGTCTGGGCGCCGCTGCCGCCTCCCCCGGCGGGCGAGCCGCCTCAGCCCGCGGGACGGACCGGCCCTGACTGGCCCGAGCGCGGCCGGCAGTGGCGTGATCAGGTGCAGGCGCAGGGCTGGTGGCGGGACCCGGAGCTGAGCCTGCAGGGTCTCGCCCGGCTGCTCGGCACCAACACCAGCGACCTGTCGCGCGCCTTCAACGAGGGCCTGGGCCAGAACTTCAACGAGCTCGTCAACCGCATGCGGGTCGAGGCGGTCCAGCAGGCGCTGCGGGCCGGCGGGGGCGAGCGCAGCCTGCTGGACGTCGCCTTCGCGGCCGGCTTCAGCTCCAAGGCCAGCTTCAACCGCTGTTTCAAGCTCTACACCGGCGAGACCCCCAGCGCCTTCGCCGCTCGTCTCAAATCATAAGGACCGCGGGTCTCAGCGGCTTTGAGGCGCCCCCCGCGGGGCGATTCCGCAGCTTCGGGACATGACAACCGTGGAGATCGCGACGAAGCGCCCCCGGCTCCCCCTGGCCCGCCTCTGGCGGCGGCGGCCGGCGCCGAAGGCCGTGCGGAGCCCCTGACCGCCGAGCAGGCCGCGCGCGACGTGCGCGTGCTCGTCAACGCATTGAAGAGCCTCCATCCGGCCCTCACCAAGTACCGCAGCCCGGCCGAGATGGAGGCCGCGTTCGCCCGCTTCGAAGGGCGCGGCCAGGCGGCGCGCAGCGCTGCGGAGATGTACCTGGCCGCCACCGAGCTGGCCGCCGCCGTCCGCTGCGGCCACACCTGGACGAACGTGCTGAACCAGTCCGGCGCGGCCAGAGCCGCGCTGCTGGAGCCGCCCAACAAGCTGCCGCTGCTCCTGCGCCTCGTGGACGGCCGCTGGCTGGTGATGGCCAGCGCGAACCCGGCCGTGGCCGCGGGCGACGAAGTCCTGGCAATCGACGGGGTCGGCGCCGCGCAGATGGTCGAGCGGCTCCTGCCCTACCTGCGCGCCGACGGCCGCGGCGACGGCAAGCGGCTGCGCCAACTCAGCCACGACCGCGACGACTACAGTCAGCTCGACGTCCTGTGGCCCCTGCTCTCGCCGCCTCAGGAGGGCCGCTATCGCCTCGAGCTGCGTCGAGCGTCGGGCGCGCGGGCCACGGTCCGGCTGAAGGCTGTGAGCCTGAGGCAACGCGAGCGGGCCCTGGCCGCCCGCGGCCTCGAGCCGCGGTCCGGAGCCTGGTCCTTCCGGGTCGACGGCCCCGTCGCCACGCTCACCATGCCGACCTGGAGCTTCTGGAACAGCACGTTCGACTGGGCCGCGTTCATCGACGAGAGCTTCGCCCGGCTGCAGCGGGAGCAGGTGCCCTATCTGGTGATCGACATCCGCGCGAACGAGGGCGGCGACGGCGCCATCGGCAACCGGGTGCTGTCGCACCTCATCCGCGAGCCGCTCGGCTACCAGCGGCTGCAGAACGTCAGCAGCTACGAGCGCGTGCCCTACGCGCTGGCCCGCTACCTCGACACCTGGGACTACGGCTTCTTCGATCGCACGGGCGACGTGGAGCGGATCACAGAAGGCACGGCCGCCGGCAAGTTCCGGGTGAAGTCCAGGATCTCGGCGCCCGGCCTCATCACGCCGGCGCCCTCGCGCTACGAGGGCCGCGCCTTCGTCCTCGTCGGGGCCGAGAACAGCTCGGCGACCTTCGTCTTCGCCGACTTCGTCCAGCGCACTCGGACCGCCACCCTGGTGGGCCAGCCCACCGGCGGCAACCGGCGAGGCCTCAATGGCGGCGAGCTCGCCTGGGTGGTGCTGCCGCACTCCGGCGTGGCGGTGGACATCCCCCTGCTCGCCGCCGACTACGACGCGGCCACCCCGGATGCCAGCGTCACGCCCGAAGTGCTGGTCGAGCCCAGCTTCGCGGCCGCGGCGGCCGGGCGGGACCTGGAGAGGGAGGCGGTGATGGCCGCGATACAGGACGCTCGGAAGTAGCCGCCCGCCGCGGCCGTCACGGGTGGTGGCCGCGGGCGGGCGTCGCGCTTCAGCGCAGCGCGAAGTTCACGGTGACGGTCATGATCACCGGCACCGCGACGCCGTCGAGCGTGGTGGGCTCGTAGACCCACTGGCGGACCGCGTCGCGCGCCGCGTCGTCGAGGAGCGGCGCCCCGCGTTTCACCTCGACGTCCCTCACCCGGCCGTCCGGGCCGATGACGCACTCGAGGATCACCTTCCCCTGCACGCGCGCCTGGAGAGCCGCGGCGGGATAGCGCGGGGGAACGTGGACGAGCTTCCGCGGCTCCTTGACGTCGACGCCGACGCGGGCGGGCGTTGCGGGTCGCGTGCCCGTCGCCGCCGGCTCGGCCCCGGGCGGCACGTCGCTCGAGGGCTGCGACGACGGAGGAGGAAGCGGCGATGGCGGCGGGACCCTCTCGTACCGGCCCGCCACGGGCGTGGCGGGCGCCAGCAGATCGTTCGACGCGGAGCCGACGAACAGCGTCGCGGCGCCGGCGCCGAGAAGCGCGGCGCCGGCCAGAGCCGCCGGAGCCGCGAGCGCCAGCAGGCGCGTGGCCTGCGGAGCCGGTCCGCGGGGCGCTCCGAGCGCCAGCGGGAACGCGGCGACGAAGAGGGCGAGCGCGAGGGCGCCGCCCGTCCACGCGAGCCCGCGGGCGAGGCTTACCGCGTACGAGGCCTCGACGGCGCGCGCGGCCAGCAGGACGCCGAGGACGAGCGCGAGCGCCGCGACGCCGAGCAGCACGGCGGCCGCCGGCACGGCGCGGGGGCCTCGCTCGGAAGAAGGAGCTCCGTCGCCGCGGGATCCGAACGCGAGCAGGAGGAAGGCGAGGCTCGCGACGCCGAACGTCCCGAGAGCCGCGCACAGCAGGGGCAGGACGGCCTCGGCCAGGCCGGCGCGGATCGCCATCGGCCCGGGCCTGCCGAAGAGGGCGGCCGCCTCCGCCGTGCGCCCGACGCCCGCGGCCCAGAGCGCCGTGCCGCACGCGAGCGGGACGAGCGCCAGCACGACGAACGCCGGCGCGAGCCAGAAGCGAGCGGTGCGGCGCCTCGCGAAACGCAGGCCGAGGGCGACGAGGCCGGCGAGCGCGGTGACCGCGCAGACCGCGAGAACCGACCAGAGCGTCTCCAGGGTTGCCTGATGGAGCAGGACGGGAATCTCACGCATGTGCGCGGCTCCTCCGAACGGAGTGAGGCGGTGAATTTGGGTGAGCCGAGAAGCTGGACCGGATTCTACACGGCGTCGCCTGAGCCCGGGACGAGCGAAGAGCCAGCGGCGCTCGACGAGATCGCGAAGCTCTGCCCCGGCGGAGCATCCCCGCTCGCTCGGCGATACGATGAGCGGCGGATGCGGGCGCTCATCGTCGAGGACGACCGGACGATCGCCGGCTTCGTCGCGAAGGGGCTCGGGGAGGCCGGGTTCGCGGTCGACCAGGCCCACGACGGCAACGACGGGCTCGAGCGCGCGCGGTCCGTGCCGTACGACGTCGCAGTAATCGACGTCACGCTGCCGGGCCGCGACGGCCTCTCCCTCGTCGAGTCGCTGCGGCGTGGCGGCGTCAGGACGCCCGTCCTCTTCCTGAGCGCCCGGCACACCGTCGACGACCGCGTGCGCGGGCTGCAGGCCGGGGGCGACGACTACCTCGTGAAGCCCTTCGCCTTCGCGGAGCTCCTTGCCAGGGTGCAGGCGCTCGTGCGCCGCGCCGCGCCGTCCGCCGAGCCCACCCGGCTCGTGCTCGCGGACCTCGAGATCGACCTCCTGTCCCGTGAGGCGCGTCGCGCCGGCCGGAAGATCGAGCTGCGGCCCAAGGAGTGGGCGCTTCTCGAGTACCTCATGCGCCAGGCCGGACGTGTCGTCTCGAAGACGATGATCCTCGCCCACGTCTACGACTACTCGTTCGACCCCGGCACGAACGTGGTGGACGTGCTGGTCCACCGCCTGCGCGAGAGGATCGACCAGGGCTTCGAGAGGAAGCTCCTCCACACGGTGCGGGGCGCCGGGTACGTGCTCCGTGGCTGAGCCCGCCGCGGCCGCGCGCGCGTTCTCGCGCCGGCTCGTCCTCTGGTACGTCCTCGTGTCCCTGGCGAGCGGGGCGACCCTCCTCGGCATCTCCTACGCCCTCCTCGACGCATCACTGCGCGCGCGCGACCGCGAGCTCGTCGCCTCGGCCCTCGAGCAGTACGCGAGGGTCTACGTCGAGGGCGGCCTTCCGGCCCTCAGCGACGCGGTGGCGGACGACCGTCTGGCCGGTCGCCGCGAGGGCCTCGTGGTGCGCCTCACCGGCGCGACCGGCGGGGCGGTCTTCGCGAGCGTGCCCGGGGAGTGGCAGGCCACGGGCGTCGAGGCCGCGGCGGTCCGCCTCCCCGACGGCACGGTGTTCGAGGTCGCGAAGAGCAGCGAGGCGCGCGCGGACATCCTGGGCCGCTTCCGCTCGCGGGGCCTCCTCGCGTTCGCCTCGGTCCTCGTGCTCGGCACCATGGGGGGCGCGCTCGCCGCGCGCTCGGGGCTTGCGCCGCTGCGGCGCCTGGCAGCGGTGCTCGGCGGCATCGTCCGGACGGGGCAGATCTCCGAGCGGGTGCCGGTCGGCGCCGGGCGAGACCCGCTCGACGAGCTGTCGCGCCTCGCCAACGTGATGCTGGACCGGATCGAGACGCTCATCACCGCCATGCGCCGCTCCCTCGACAACGTCGCCCACGACCTGCGGACACCCCTGCAGCGGCTGCGGTCGACGGCCGAGGCCGCGCTCCAGGACGGCGACGCAGACGCCGCGCGGGCGGCCCTGGCGGCCTGCATCGAGGAGTGCGACGAGGTCGCGGCCACGCTGACGATGCTGATGGACATCTCCGAGGCCGAGACCGGCGCGATGGCGCTGCAACTCGAGCCGGTCGACGCGGCCGCGATGCTCCGGGACACGGCCGAGCTCTACGAGCCGGCGGCCGAGGACAAGGGCGTCGTGGTGGCGGTCGACGCGCCGGACGGCCTGATCGTCACCGGCGACCGCATGCGCCTGCGTCAGGCGCTGGCGAACCTCCTCGACAACGCGGTCAAGTACACGCCGCCCGGAGGCCACGTCCGGCTCGTGGCGCGGCGCGAGCCGGCTCACGTCGTCCTCGAGTGCCACGACGACGGACCGGGGATCCCCGCCGAGGACGAGGGCCGGATCTGGGACAGGCTCTATCGGGGCGACGCCAGCCGGGGGGCGAGAGGTCTCGGCCTCGGGCTGAGTCTCGTGCGCGCGATCGCCGCCGCGCACCGCGGGTCGGCCGGCGTCCGGGCCCGCCCGGGCGGCGGCGCGGTCTTCTCGATCGAGATCCCGGCCGCTCCCGCCGGATTACAGAACGGTAATCCGCGCGACACGTCCCGGTAAGCCGCTTCCGCGTCTACTCCATCGAGTGCTCCGACGGGACCCGCGGCGCGGGTGGCCGAGGACGGAGCCCGGAGGTGGAAGATGTCCGGAATCGGAAGCGGCGTACGACTGCGGACCGCCTCGATGCTGGCCGGCGGGGTCGCGAGCTTCGCGCTCCTGCTCGGCGCCGGGGCGATCGGCGCCGATCTCGGCGTGCGCTCGGCGCGGGCTGCCGGTCCGGTCGTGGCGGTCGAGGCCGCACCGCCCCTCGCGGCGCCCCCGGCGAGCGCCGGCTACGCGGACGTCGTCGTCCGCGTCGCGCCGTCGATCGTCACGGTGCGCGCGGAGCGGCTGGTGAAGCCCGCCGCGCTCCCCTTCGACGAGAAGGACCTGCCCCCGGTCTTCCGCGAGTTCGGCTTCAACCCGCGCGGGCTGACGCCGCATCGGGAGGGAGGCCTCGGCTCGGGCGTCATCGTCAGCGCCGACGGCTACGTCCTCACGAACAACCACGTCGTGGAGAACGCCGACAAGGTCAAGGTCGACCTGCCCGACCGGCGGACGCTCGACGCGAAGGTCGTCGGCGCCGACGGGCCGAGCGACCTCGCGATCCTGAAGGTCGAGGCGGCCGGCCTCCCCGCGCTGCCCTTCGGCAACTCCGACGCGATCCGGGTCGGCGACGTCGTCCTGGCGTTCGGCAACCCGCTCGGCGTCGGCCAGACGGTGACGATGGGAATCGTCAGCGCCAAGGGCCGGGCCACCGGCGTCGGCGACGGCAGCTTCGAGGACTTCCTGCAGACCGACGCGCCCATCAACCAGGGCAACTCGGGCGGGGCGCTCGTCGACACCCAGGGCCGCCTCGTGGGCATCAACTCCCAGATCCTCTCGCCCTCCGGCGGGAACATCGGCATCGGCTTCGCGATCCCCGCGAAGATGGCCGAGACGGTGATGTCCCAGCTCGTGCACGGAGGCCACGTGCGGCGGGCCCAGCTCGGCGTCACCGTCCAGGGCGTGACCTCCGACCTCGCCGAGAGCCTCGGGCTCGAGGGCGTGCGCGGCGCCCTGGTCAGCGACGTGTCGAAGGACAGCCCCGGCGAGCGAGCCGGCCTCGAGCGGGGTGACGTGATCGTGAGCGTCGACGGCCACGCGGTGGACGACGGCAACGCGCTGCGCAACCGGATCGCCGGCACGGCGCCCGGCACCTCCGTGGCCCTCGGCATCGTCCGCGACGGACACCCGCAGACCCTGCACGCGAACCTCGGCGAGCTGCGCTCGGCCCAGGCGGGCGCGGACGCCAACGGCGGCTCCGAGGCGCGAGGCCGGCTCGGCCTCGCGGTCCGGCCGGTGACGCCGGACGAGGCCGCGCAGCTCCACCTCGACTCGAAGACCGGGCTCGTGGTCGCGCAGGTCGATCCCGCGGGGCCGGCCGCGGACTCCGGAATCCGGCCGGGCGACGTGATCGAGCAGGTGAACCGTCGTCCGGTGAACGACGTCGGCCAGCTGAAGGCGGCCGTCGCCGCCTCGCCCGGGCGGCCGGTCCTGCTGCTCGTGAACCGCGACGGCCAGAGCCTCTTCCTGACGGTCGAGGCGCCGCGGGCCTGAGCGCCGGCCAAGAAGACGCGACCCGGCGGGGACCGGCCCGA
>WBZP01005121.1_pt1 | contig 13416 bp, 12 predicted proteins | sample 5204301 | NCBI WGS metagenome assembly WBZP01 (sample SAMN12412401, study PRJNA552823) | activated sludge metagenome | isolation source: activated sludge from nitrification reactor of wastewater treatment plant... | place: USA: Pennsylvania | collected 2017 | reverse complement strand
CAATCGCAGCGTCGCCTCATCCAGACGAGTCGACAAGGCCTTGAACTTGGCTGCAAGCAGTGGCGTCTGATCCATCCGCGCATCGTAGAACCGAGACGCGAAGTGTTCAAGGTATTATTTCTAGGCTCCTAAGCCTGGGCCGATGCTGCAACGGCCCAGGTGATTGTGGTGGACGACAGCTCGATCGATGACACCGCAGCACTGGCACGCGCCGCAGGTGCCGAAGTCATCACCAGCACCATGCTGGGCAAGGGCACTTCGATGCGCGACGGCGTGTACGCCGCGCGGTTGGACCTGCTGGTCTACCTCGATGGTGACCTGGCAGGTCTTCGCTCCGGCATCGTGACCGACCTGTGCCGCCCACTGGCGTACGGCGAAGCCGACTTCGTCAAGGCCCGCTTCGGCCGCCGCGGCGGCCGCGTGATCGAACTCACCGCCAGTCCCATGCTGCAGGTCTTCTTCCCGGAACTGGCTCGTTTCGCGCAGCCTTTGGGCGGCATCGTGGCAGCGCGGGTACCGTTGCTCAAGGCTCTTGGCTTCGAAGAAGGCTACGGGGTGGACGTGGGCCTCTTGATCGACGCGTACCGGCGCAGGCGCGGCTGGTGGAGGTCGACATCGGATCGCTGGAACACGACAGCCAGCCGCTGCAGGACCTGACGGCGATGGCCAACGAGGTCTCGCGAGTCATCTGCACACGCGCCCGCGAAGCAGGCCGGCTGCACGTCGAGCAGATCGCGGCCATGTTCGAAACCCAGCGCCAGGCGACCGCCTCGTTCGAGTACGTGCTGATGCGTCGCCGCGACCGCACCCGGCTGTTGCTGCTGGACATGGATGGCACCATCACGCCGCAACGCTTTGCATGTGAGCTGGCGCGCACCACTGACCAGCAGTCCGCTCTGGCCGGCCTCCTGGACGGCCCGCAGGATGACGCAGCCACGCGCAGCCAGCGCATTGCTGGGATCTTCAGGTTCGTGCATCGTCGGCAATTCGAACGTGTGGCCCAGGCCATGCCGCTGCGCCCCGGCGTTGTCGAATGGGTCAATCGCATGCGCCGTGCGGGCTTCTTGGTCGGCCTGGTGAGCGACAGCTACTTCATCGCCGCGGACATCCTGCGGCGTCGCATCTTTGCCGACTTCGCGCTGGCCCACACGCTGCAGTTCAATGGTGACATCTGCAGCGGCGAGATCCATCAGAACCCGGCCTTCCTGCCGATGAAGCCGGCCGTTGGGGCGCAGCCCGACAAGGGCCATGTGGTACGACGCTTCCGTCGCGACGCCACGCCACCTGGTCTTCAGATGATCTGGGCGGTCGGTGACGCCGCCAATGACCTGGACATGCTGCGCGAGGCGGACCGCGCGTTCGTGATCGGACCACAGATGCGAACGTTGGCGCGTGACGCGCAGGCCCAGTGCATCACACACGTCGACGAACTGATGCCCTTGGTGCCTGCGGCTGAGAACGCGGCCGAACACCAACGGTGCGCCTGAGCACGCGCCGGGGCGGCGGCGCTGCTGTGCGCAGGCCATCCGGCAGGCGACAATCCAAACCCATGAACGTTACCCCAGAGCGCCCGCCCCTGCCTGACCGCCTGTCCACCGACCCGCGCAGTCCACACCACGTGGCCGCGGTCTTCGAGCATGACATTGGCATCCGCTTCAACGACCGGGAACGCGCCGACGTGGCCGAGTACTGCATCAGCGAAGGCTGGGTGCGCGTGCCCGCCGGCAAGACGCTGGACCGGCGCGGCCAGCCGCTGCTGATCAAGATCAAGGGCGCGGTCGAGGCGTTCTACAGGTGAAGCGTCGCGTTCACCGGTTCTGCAGCCGCCCGTAGTCCAGCAGCCCCGCCTCGGCTGGCCCCCACTCCCGGTAGGCCTGCATCCGCGCGTCGCTGGCGGCCCAGAAGCCCGAGTCGGTGCGGCGGATGGCGTGGAGGTCGGCCAGCGCGCGGTAGTCGGCTTCGCTGCGCAGCGTGCCGATGCGACGCGCCAATGCAGGTAGCTCGGCCACCGTGCTGCGCATCAAGGCATTAAGGTAGGCGCCGATGAAGCCGGGGACCACGGTGAGGGTCTGTTCGCCGGGTGCCAGCGCGGCGCTCTCGCGCAGCAGCACGGTTTCGGGCCACCAGCTGAGGCTGTCGCCCCGCAAGCCGGCCAGTTGCCGCAAGGCCTGGCGCACAAGGGTGTCAGGTTCGTGCTGCAGGTCCAGGCGCGTGTCCAGCACCGGCGTCAGATGCTGCCACAGCAGGCTGTAGAGCTGGGGCTGCGCGTCGCCCGGCGCGTAGGCGATGCCGGTCTCGCCGTCGAAGCGGAATTTCGAACCCCAGCACACGCTCCTTCACATCGGGCGTGGCACCGCGGTACCAGTGGCCGCGCAGCTTCTCGCGCTGCTCGCGCGGCAGCAGCATCAGGAAGTTGGCTTCGCCTTCCATGCGCAGGAAGTCCATGTACAGCCGCGTCTGCAGCTGGTGCGGCGTATTGCCCCAGACGTCGTAACCCGCGACCAGCAGGTAGTAGATGCGCTCCAGCAGCGGGTAGCCGATGACCCAGGCCGTCTTGGGAGGTTCGCCCACCAGGCTCTTGACGACCGAGGCGCCGTCGAAGTGTCGGAAGATGGTCAGCGCCGCGTTGGGGTTGTGGCCGTCACCGCGCCACACGAAGGACAGGTCGATGGGTCGGCTGCCGGCGAAGCGGCGGTTCATCGCTTCACTCTTGGCCGCCAGCAGCCGGTCTTCGGAGGCGGCCACCTGCAGCCAGGTCAGCATCTCGGCATTGCTGCCTTGTGCCGCCGGCATGCGCAGCAGCTCGCCTTCGCGCGCCACCAGCTGTGCCGCGGTGGCATCGGCACCGGCTGCGGGATCAATGAAGAAGACCCAGAAGCGGTCGTTGATGACGTCCAGTGCAGTCTGGCCGCGGCACACCGGGCCCTTGATGAAGTTCATGACGAAGTAGGCGGCTTCGACCAGCATGAAGCGGTAGCGCGATTGCAGCGGGATCGCGGCAAAGGTGGTGAAGGGGTTGGAGGTCTGCTCGGGCTCGTACGAAGGCAGTGTCGCCACCGTGTAGGCCGGGGTGATGAACCAGGCGCGCCAACGCGCCAGCCGGGCCGGCGACAGCGTCATCGGCATGTGCGTCTTGGCCAGCAGGGTCTCGTCGTCGCGCATCAAACGGTAGTGCAGGCTCGTCACACCGGGGTCGTCGGTGGGGCGGCGTGTGGCCAGCGGCAACACAGGCTGCCCGGGAGATGCGCTCGAACGCACGAGCCGAAAGACGTGGCGCCGCGCATCGCCCTCGAACACCAGGTGACCCAGGTACAGGTGTTCATAGAGGTAGCGGCTCACCAGCCGCTCCTTCGGCGAAGGCCCGTTGAAGAAGCGCTCCCAATCGGCGACCTAATACGCCAGCGTCGCGGGCAGCGGCGCCGGCGCGTCGTCAGGCGCACCGGCGCACAACCAGCGTGCGATGGTGTCCATCTCGCCAGCCGTCAGTCCCGGCAGGCCGTAGGGCATGCCGGCGTGCGGTTTCGCGGCCTCGAAAGCGTCGAACTCGGCCAGGCTGGGGCAGCTTTGCGCGCCGTCCAGCGTGAAGTCAAAGCGCCCATCCAGCACCTGCGTGGCCGGCAGCGGGTGGGTCTGCTTGAGTGCCAGGCTGCGCCACAGCACGCTGGCTGCGAGCTGGTTGCCGGGACTGGGCGTGCGCTCGTTGAGCACGGCCTCGAAACCCATGCCGCGCCACTGCGACGCGCGCCGCGCGTCGATGCCCAGCCGCGTGGTCGGTGCTTGGAGCAGGCGCATGGCGTAGACGGAGTCCTGGCTGCTGCCTCGCGCGATGCCTTCCCAACTGCCCAGCTTGAGTTGGCACGGTGCGTCGCAGCAGCCATGGCAGACCACGCAGCGCCGATCGAGGATGGGCTTGACGTCGCGCCGCTACGAGACACCACCGGCCGGCGCCAAGGCTGCCTGGTCCAGGCGCGTCGGGTTGGCCGGGCCGAAGCGTTCCAGCAGGCTGTCCTGCTTCAGCGTCGCGCAGCCCGCGAGCACCAGCGCGCCCAGCAGCAGCCAGCGGACGCTCACCGGAGTACCCCCATCACTGGGCGCTGCCGGTCCGCAGGCCCTGCGCGCCAACGGCCCGGCCGGCCCCCCAAGCGGGGATCAGATGTTCGCCGACCGCCACCACGTGATGTGATCGCGGCGCAACACCGTCTGGTTCGGCATCGGGTAGTGCACGAGTTCCGGCCCTATGCCCAGGTAGAACCCTTCCTTGACCATGCGGTAAGGGAATTCGAGCGAGTGCACGCGGTGGACCAGCTTGTTGGGCTTGTCCTTGTTGGTGACCTCGAGCAGGGCTTCGCGCAGGTGCTGCATGAAGGTGTAGGGCAGGTCGCTGTCCTGGCCATTCTCGGGATCGGTCGCCAAGCGTCCCAGTTCGAGTTCGACGAAACAGACGCCCGGGAACGAGAACGAGTGCGAGGGCTTGGTCGTGATGTCCGCGTAGTAGGAGGCCGGGTCCAGGCTGCTGCAGACCAGGCTGTTTTTCGGCGACAGCGTCTGGTACATGTGCAGTTCGCGCCGGATCGGCGGCAACGCCGCGCCGCGCTCGATGCCCAGCGTCGCGCCCATCGCGGTGGTCAGGTAGAGCTTGCCGATGGCCGCCACCGACAGGTGCTCGAGCACGCGGTACATCGAGATGTAGACCGAGTTCTTGGGCGAACCGTCAGCCTTGGGCTTGCAGCGCTTGAAGCAGCCGTCGATGTCGAAGTACGGGTGGCGGAACGCCGGGTCGACCTCGAAGAACAGCGCCTGCCCCTTGGACTTGAACTTGAACCCGGTGGCGTAATACTGGCCGAACTGCTCGGGCGTGAGCATCGACGCGATCAGGGCCTCGGGAATGAGCGAGAAGTACAGATGAATGGACATGATCGAGACACCTCCATCAAGAAAATGTGCGGCCGTGCTCAGGCCGGCCGGGGAGTCGGTGCGCCGGCCACTTTCGAGGCGATGCGCATGCCATAGAAACTGCGATAGACGAAGAACAGGTTGACGGCCAAGAACACCGCCGCGAGCGCCAGCACGATCGTCGAGTGGCCCTGGCTGTTCAGGCCGACCGCCATCTCCACGGCCAGCAGGCCGAACAGCGTGGTGAACTTGATGATCGGGTTCATCGCCACCGACGAAGTATCCTTGAACGGATCGCCCACCGTGTCGCCGACCACCGCCGCGTTGTGCAGCTCGGTGCCCTTGGCACGCAGCTCGGTCTCCACGATCTTCTTCGCGTTGTCCCAGGCGCCACCGGCGTTGGCCATGAATACCGCCTGGTACAGGCCGATGATGGCCAGCGAGATCAGATAGCCGATGAAGAAGAAGGGTTCGACGAAGGCACACGCCAGCGTACCGAAGAACACCGCCAGGAAGATGTTGAACATGCCCTTTTGCGCATAGATGGTGCAGATCTCGACCACCTTCTTGCTGTCCTGCTGTGACGCCTTGACCACCTCGTCCAGCCGGATGTGCGTGCTGATGAACTCGACGGCGCGATAGGCGCCGGTGGAGACCGCCTGCGTCGAAGCGCCGGAGAACCAGAAGATGGTCGCGCCGCCGGCGATCAAGCCGAGCAGGAACGGCGGATGCAGCAGCGACAGCTTGCTCAGCTCGTCACTCAGCCCATTGGTCAGCAGCATGATGATCGAAAAGATCATGGTCGTTGCGCCGACCACCGCGGTGCCGATCAGCACCGGCTTGGCCGTTGCCTTGAAGGTGTTGCCGCAGCCGTCGTTTTCCTCCAGCAAGTACTTGGCCGAGCGGAAGTCGACCTCGAAGCCGAAATCCCGCTTGATCTCCTGCTCGATCGACGGCAGTTGTTCGATGGTGGACAACTCGTAGACAGACTGCGCGTTGTCGGTCACCGGGCCGTAGCTATCCACGGCGATCGTCACCGGGCCCATGCCCAGGAAGCCGAAGGCCACCAGGCCGAACGAAAACACCGCGGCCATCATGGTCGACTTGGCGTGATCCGGGTTGATCACGGTGGCCAGGTCCAGATGCGACAGCAGGTTGGCGCCGGCCATCAGCGCGATGACGACCACGCCGATCCAGAACGCCGAGAAGTTGCCGGCGACCAGGCCCGACAGGATGTTGAGACTGGCGCCGCCCTCTTTCGATGCAGTCACGACCTCGCGCACGTGGCGCGAGTTGGTCGAGGTGAACACCTTGACCAGTTCGGGGATGATCGCCCCGGCCAGCGTGCCCAGCGTAATGATCAGCGAGAGCTGCCACCACAGGTTCGGGTAGCGTGCACCGGCGGCGACAAAACCACCGATCAGCAGGTACGAGACGATGAAGGTCAGCACCACCGAAACCACCGAGGTGATCCAGACCAGTGAACTCAGCGGTGCCTCGAAGTTGAACCGCGTCTTGTCGCCATACAGGCGCCTGGCCAGGATCTCGTTGCCGAAGTACGACACGCCGGAGGCCACGATCATCATCACGCGCATCGCGAACAGCCACACCAGCAGCTGCACCTGCACCGCAGCCTCGGGTACGGCGAGCATCACGAAGCTGATCAGCGCCACACCGGTCACGCCGTAGGTCTCGAAACCGTCGGCCGTCGGGCCGACCGAATCGCCGGCGTTGTCGCCCGCGCAGTCGGCAATCACGCCCGGATTGCGCGCATCGTCTTCCTGGATGCCGAACTCGATCTTCATCAGGTCCGACCCGATGTCGGCGATCTTGGTGAAGATGCCCCCTGCGATGCGCAAGGCCGCAGCACCCAGCGACTCGCCGATCGCAAAGCCGATGAAGCACTTGCCTGCCAGTCCGGGCGACACAAACAGCATGATGCACAGCATGATCAGCAGCTCGGTCGAGATGAGCAGCATGCCGATCGAGATGCCGGACTTCATCGGGATTGCGTAGACCGGGAACGGCCTGCCCTGCAGCGATGCAAACGCCGTGCGGCTGTTGGCAAAGGTGTTGATGCGGATGCCGAACCAGGCCACACCGAAGGACCCTGCGATACCGACCAGCGAAAACGCGATGATCACCACCACGTCGTGCACGCTCAGGCCCTGCACGAAGTAGAAGTAGCCGATCATGATCACCGCGGTGAAGCCTTCCAGGATCAGCAGGAACTTGCCCTGCGTGATCATGTAGGTCTTGCAGGTCTCGTAGATCAGCTCGCTGACCTCGGCCATCGAACGGTGCACCGGCAGGCGCTGCACCTGGCCGTAGATGACGGCGCCGAAGACCAGCCCGCCGATCGCCACCCACAGGCCATAGGACAGCAGAGTCCAGCCCGACATGCCGCCCAGGAATGACACCACCGAGGCATCGGCCAGATTCGGCAACACGAGGTTGACCTCTCCGCCATGACCGGTGGCGGCCACCGCTAGGGCCGCTGGACCCATCGCGAGGATGAGCCCAAGCAATATCCGGGTCGCATACGCGCCCGGGGCTTCAAGAATCTCGACAAGTCTGCACGTCATCGCCGCTCCCAGGAGTTGACGTTCTGGTGGCGAGTATGGTCAACGCGGCGCGCTCGGGTATTTCAAACTGCGGCAACTTTGATGCGGCGCAAGTATTGGCCATCGCGCCCAGCCGGCTGTCTCTTCCATGTCACGTGCCTCGAAGCGCGCGGCGGCGGTGCTGGCTCGACCTTCTGGCGGCGTCATCGTGTTGTCACGAACTGGCGCCCTGGTGGATGACGCCGAGTGTGCCGCCGGCCGTCACGCCGGATTGTTTGCCAATTCGATCAGCAGCGCCGCCAGTTCGGGCGCCGCGCTGACCATCGGGCAGTGCCCGGTGCGCAGTTCGCGCAGCGCAAAGCCCGGCAGTTCGCGCACGCGCAGGCGGCTGGGCGCGATGGTCGGAAACGCTGGCTGCGTGCAGTCGATGAAAGCGCGGCGCGTGGCCAACCAGCGTGCCGGGTCGAAGTCCAGCGGGTCCCGGTACGGCCCGAAGGGGTGTGGAACCTGGCGGCGCAGCAGCCAGTCCCGGTCGGCACCGGCCAGACCGAAGTCGGCCGGATCGGCCGGCGGCAACGCGTTGTCATTGGCGGCCGCCAACGCCGTGCGGGCGGCAACCACGGCCGCGTCGTGCTGCTGGCCCCAGCCTTCGCCGGGCAGTGGCACCACGGCATCGACGTAGATCAGCTGCCGCACCGCGCCGGCGCGACGCGCCAGCAAGCGGTCGGCCGCACCGGTGATCACCTGGCCACCGTAACTGTGGCCAACCAGCACGATGCCGTCCAGCTCCTCGGCCTCGACGAGGCCCAGCACGTCGGCGATGTGGGACCGCAGCTTGATGTCGGGCCGGCGCAGGTGGGCGCGTTCGCCGTCGCCGGTGAGCGTGACCGCATGCACTTCGTGCCCCGCCGCGCGCAGTGGGGCCAGCACGCGGCGCCAGATCCAGGCGCCGCCCCAGGCGCCGTGCACAAGAACGATGGGTGGCAGGTTCATTGCAGTCTCAGTCGTGTACGTAGGGGTTGTGGCGCCGTTCGTGGCCGAAGGTGCTCTGCGGACCATGGCCCGGGACGAACACGGTGTGATCGCCCAGCGGCCAGAGCTGGTTGCGTATGCTGTTCAGCAGGGTGTCGAGGTCGCCGCCGGGAAAGTCCGTGCGGCCGATGCTGCCGGCAAACAGCACGTCGCCCACGAAGGCCAGCGAAGCCTCTGCGCTGTGGAACACCACGTGCCCCGGCGTGTGGCCCGGACAGTGCCGCACGGCCAACGTGCTGCTGCCCACCTGCACCGTGTCGCCACCCTGCAGCCAGCGCGTGGGCACGAAGGGCTCGGCCTGCGCAAAGCCGAACATCTGCGCCTGCTGCGGCAACCCGTCGATCCAGAACTGGTCACCCGGGTGCGGGCCGACGATGGGCAGCTTCAGCTCGCGTGCCAGCGTGCCGGTGCCACCGGCGTGGTCGATGTGGGCATGGGTCAGCAGGATCTGCGTCAGCTTCAGCTTGTGGGCCAGCACCGCCGCGCGGATGCGCGGCAGGTCGCCGCCGGGGTCGATGATGGCAGCCTGCAGCGTCTGGTCGCACCAGACCAGGCTGCAGTTCTGCTCGAACGGGGTGACGGGGATGGTCTGGTGGCGCAACATGATCGACGGTGTCCTTTGGCAACGCAGCGTCGATTTTCACCGCTGCGTGTCGACTCCCGACGACCTGACTGACCAGACGTTGCGACTGGTCCATCTGGCGCGTGTTTCATGAGCGGCGCCACAACCCGGCGTGGACAGACGGGGCATGAGACAGCGCGCCAGTGTATGGTGCCAAGCGCGAATCCGGCGCACGCCAGGCACGGACGGGGCCAGCGAACCGAGAGGCATCTGTCGACTCGGGACGTGCAGGTGCCGATGCGCGAAGCGCCATCCACAGCGCAGCAGGCCGTGGGTACACGGACGAACCGCGTCGCGCCGGCGGCCTGCGCCGCAGGGCCCGGGCCACCAGCCACGCGGCCGCCATCAAGGCCAGCGGCGCCGGTTCGGGCACGGTCTGGCCGACCAGCTGGAAGGCGCCGTCGATCGCATGCGGGCCGCTCAGGTCTCCGAGGTTGACTCCGTCGAAGAAGGTGTAGCGCCCGGCGCCCTGCGCCGACTGCGAGCCCATCCAGGTGATGCTGGTGCCGTCGTAGGCGCTGCCGGCAGGACCTTCGCGCACGCCAAACCAGCCGCGACCGGCTCCAAGGGCAATCTCGACCGACAGGTTCACCGTGATCTCGAACACGTCGTCGACGTCCAGCAGGGTATTGACGCCGGTATCGACGATCGCCGGCGCCACCGCATTGCCCGCGGCAACCAGCGCGCCGGGCGCATCGCCGGCATCGGCGAAAAAGTACCAGGACAGCGTGCCCGAGAAGCTACGGAACACGCCGTCGGCCACCCCGTCGCCACCGCCAAAGGCCGCATTGCCGTCCTTCATCCAGACCTTAAAGCCGCTGATGCCGGCCGGCGCAGCCAGCACGAAGTCGCTGACCGACAGCAACTGCGCCGCTTCGGGGCCGGTGCCGAAGCCGAAGTCGGCCTGGTCATGCAGCAGGGTGCTTGCAGCAGCGGCTTGCAGGCTGCAGGCAACGGCCAGCGCCGCGATGGCGGCGCCTGGGAGAGCGAAACTGCGCATGGTGTGTGTCCTTCGCGGATGATGACCACCGGGGCAGGGTGCCGCGGCGGCGCAGGGTGCACAGTGGGGCCGGTGGCGTTTCGACCGCGTTTCGGCTGCGCGCTGCCACCAGGGCCATGCCGCCTTTGCGCCAGTTCCTCGCCACCGGCGCGTCAGCCGGCAGCGATCAGTTCGGACAGCAGAGCCCGCAGCGTCGGCGGCGGCCCGGCGGGGACGTGATTGTCGGCCCTCGTTCCCAGGGCTTGTCGCGCCTGCCGCAGCACCGGCTCCTGCACGATCGGCAGCATCAGCAGATGGCTCAGCCAATGCCGCGCCCGTGCATCCAGCCTGTGCGCACACGCCGCTGTCAGAACCAGGGCCGCGCCGCTGATGACGTTGTCGTGTTCCAGGCACAGGCGGGCGGCGAGCCCGATGTCGCGCCGAGCCTGCCTCAGGTTTCCCTCGGCCAGCGCCAGGCAAGCCGCCGCCCCGTGCGTAGCCGCCAGCACCGGCATGTCGTGGTGGGCGACGGCCAGCGGGTGCGCCAGCAGCAGATGCTCGCGCGCCGTCTCGAAACGCGCCAGCGCCATGTGGATGTGTGCCAGTTCGACGTGCACGTGGGGCAGGAAGTAGCCGTGCTTGATGCGGTGCGCCAGCGCCAACGCCTGCTCGGCCCAGGGCAGTGCCTGCGCCGGTGCGCCCGCGAGCGAATGGCTCTGGGCCATGTTGTAGAAGTTGTAGACCCGCTGCACCATGTCGCCGCCGTTGCCGCTGAGCGTCATCGCGGCTTCGACGGCGGCGCGGGCCTGGTGGTGACGGCCGAGCATGTTCAGCGCCATTGCCAAGCCGTCCTGCATCAACGCCTGCAGCGCCACCTGGCCGGCGCTGCTTGCCAGCTCCGCGCCCCGCCACAGGTGCTGCGCCGCCAGCGCGTGCTGCCCGTCCATGCGCGCCGCATGGCCCAGCGTGCGCAAGGCCATCACGCTGCCCGCGACGTCGCCCGCTGCCCGCAGAGTGTCCAGCGCGCGCTGCGCGAGTGCCACCGCCTGCGGCCGCCTTCCCTGCCACAGCAGAAGCCAGCCTTGTTGGGCCAGCAGCTGGGCGCCTGCCACCGGGTCACCGCCGAAGGCGCTGACGGCGCCGCCCAGCAGGTCCACCGCCTGGTCGATCCGGCCCCGCACGATCGACGACCAGGGCAGCGTGAACAGCACCGCTTCGAGCGCCGCCGCATCGCGCCGCGCGACCGCCTGCTGCCAGGCGGCCAGCAGATTGTCGTGTTCGGCCACCAGTGCCGCGCCGGCGCGCTGCGACAGCTCCAGGAACCAGCGGCTGTGGGCCTCGTGCACGGCGGCTGCGTCGGGCCGCTGGGCGAGCTTGTGCCGCGCATGCAGCAGCAGCAGCGCGTGCATCTCGAAGCGGCCGTGCTCTCGTGCAGCCAGCATCGACTTGTCCACCAGCGCTGCCAGCGTCACCAGCCCGACGCCGGCCACTTCGCGCGCCGCCTCGCGCGTGAACCCGCCACGGAATACCGCCAGCCGCGCCTGGGCATCACGCTCGGCTGCAGTCAGCAAACCCCAGGAGCGTTCGAAGACAGCATGCAGATCGACATCCCCGCCCTGGCCGAGCAGCTCGACGCCGTGCGCCAATTCGCCGGCGATCTCGGCCGCCGGCAGCAGCCGCACCCAGCTGGCGGCCAGCTCCAGCGCCAGTGGCAGGCCGTCCAGGCGGCGGCAGATCTCGGCCACGGGGCCGATCGACGCGGCCAGATCGAAGGCCGGATTCACGGCGCGTGCGCGACTGGCAAACAGCGCCACCGCCTGCGAGCCCAGCATCGCTGCGGTCGAAGCACCTTGCGCCGGGGTCGCCAGGCCGGCCAGCGGCAGCAGCCATTCACCGTCCAGCGCCAGCCGCTCGCGCGAGGTCACGACGATGCGCAGCGCCGGCGCATGGGCCAGCAGGTGAAGCAGGGCGGGGCCGGCATCGATGATGGCCTCGAAGCCGTCCAGCACCAGCAGCAGCGACTTTGCCGCCAACGCCCGGGCCAGGTTCTGGACCGGGTCGCCCGATTGGCCCAGGCTCAGGTCCAGCACAACCGCGATGCGTGCCGGAAGTTCCTGCGGCGTGCGCGCGTCCTCCAGACAGACGAAGGCCACGCCATGGGCAAAGCGCATTGCCACCGCGTCGGCCGCATGGCGCGACAGGCGCGACTTGCCGACGCCACCCGGGCCCAGCACCGTGATCAGCCGGCTGCTGCCCAGCAACGCCTTCAGTTCGGCCAGCTCAGCGTCGCGCCCGACCAGCGGCGAGAGCTGCGCGATGCCCGGTGCGGCGCGGCCAGCCGCCAGAACCTGCAAGGCCGGCACGGGCGCCACGCCCAGTTCAGCCTGCAGTTGCTCGACATGGCGCAGCCACAGCGGCCGGGCCAGCTCGGGGCGGCCCAGCGCCGCAGCGCTGCGCAGCGCAAGCGCCATCGCGTCTTCGTCCAGCGCATCCAGCGCCAGCATCTGCCCGGCCAGATCCCAAGCCTGCGCGGCATCGCTGCAGGCGGCAGCGCGCAAGGCTGCATCGCGCCATTGCAGCTGCCAGCGCTGGCGCTCGGCGCGCAGCCAGTCGCCGAAGGCCGTGCCGCCCAGCGGGCCGTCCAGGCCAGGCATCAGGAGCCCGGCGCCGGCCACGGCGGCCTGCTGCCAGTCGCCCCGATCGCGGGCCTGGCGGAAGGCGCCGACATCGCTGCCAACCAGCCAGCGCAGCCCCTGCGGGCCTTCCTCAAGGTCGACCAGCTGAAGCGCACGCAACTCGTGGATGACCTTGCGCAGATTGGCCCGCGCCGCGCGGTCGGGCCGTTCGGGCCAGAAGAGGCTGGCCAGCTGCTCGCGTGCGACCCAGTCCGCCATGTAGCCCAGAAGCGCCAGCAGTTGGTGGCGCCGATGCGGGTCCAGCTTGCACAGGCTGGCGTCGGGCCGCTGCCAGCTGGCACTGCCCAGCAGTCGCAGGGCCTGCATCAGCCCAAGACCCGCGCCGGTGCGGGTTGGAGCTTGGCCATCCGTGCATCCTGCGGGTGGGCAGCGCATCGCGCCTTCCCCGCCATATGGCCGCTATGGCAAGGCTTGCACAACTGCAATGCAGGCTGCCTTAGGCGCGGTGGCCCTGGCACATCTCCAGCCCATTGCGGCGCTTCGCGGCGGCAGGTCCGATCGAGAAACCGTGCTCGCCTCAGACCTGACTTTGACAGTTCCAAGTGACACGCCCTCGTAAGCCGGCGTTGCGCAACGCGTTTCCGGCCCCACGTTGCAGGGCCGTGTATCTATGGGGTTTGCCCGTATTAG
>WBZP01003925.1_pt2 | contig 13416 bp, 5 predicted proteins | sample 5204301 | NCBI WGS metagenome assembly WBZP01 (sample SAMN12412401, study PRJNA552823) | activated sludge metagenome | isolation source: activated sludge from nitrification reactor of wastewater treatment plant... | place: USA: Pennsylvania | collected 2017 | reverse complement strand
GCTAGCATCTCTGCCAAAACTTCAGTGGGTGGAAGTGCCAGCGGAACATTTGATGTAGAAATGAAATTTAAAAAGTCACCACCTAATTTGGCGGCAGGGCTTACCGGTGATGTCATCATAAGTACATCAGGTAAGGAGTCTTTCAGGACTATACCTGTAGAATCATTGGTAAAAACAAATGGAAATACAGCAAGGGCTTTCACCATAGTAGATGGAAAAGCCAAAAGTATCACACTTACCATCGCAAAGCTACTGGGAGATAAAGTAGCTATAAGTACTGGTCTGGATGGTGTGAATGAAGTGGTGACCACCGGCGCAATGTATCTCGAAGATGGTGATCCGGTCAAAACAAAATGATCCTGGATCCAATAGTTTTATCATTTTTTTCAGTAAAAAGTAATTTGTAAACTAAAATATAATCCTTTTTCCATGGGTTTTAATAAATTTTTTGTAAAAAACTGGCAGTTTACACTAGTGATATTTGTGGCTGTCATGGTATTGGGTATTAATGCATTGCTCAATATGCCCAGGGGTGAAGATCCGCCATTCGGAGCACCGATATTTTCTATCGTAGTAGTCTATCCTGGGACCAATCCCAAAGATATGGAAAAGCTTATAGCTGAACCCATCGAAGAAGAATTGTATAAACTCACCGATGTAAAAAAGATAAATACTACAATCAAAGATGGTCTGATCGTCATGTTGGCTGAGTTTAATTTTGGTGTGGATGTGGAAGGCAAAAACAATGACGTCATCCGCGAAATCAATAAAATCCGTCCTGATCTTCCGGAAGGTATTGTTTTGCTGGATATTAAAAAAGCAGCCAGCAGCGATGTAGCCATTTTACAAACTGCGTTGGTGTCCGATACTGCGTCTATGCAAACCATGAAAACACTGGGAGAGGTCCTGGAAAAAAACATCGAAAGGATAAAAGATGTCAAATGGGCTGAAGTGCAGGCTGCTCCCGAAAGGCAGATAAAAATAGAAATCGATCTTGAAAAGATGGCTACCATGAACCTGGGATTAAATCAGGTTCTCGGGCTTATTCAGGCCAACAATATTAATATCCCCGGTGGTGATATTGATCTGGGCAAACGAAAATACAATATAAAAACTACTTCTGAGTATGAAGATATAGAAGATTTAAAAACTACAATTGTACAGGTGACCAAAGAAGGGAGAACGGTTCAACTGGGACAGATTTCGCAGATATATTATATGGAAGAGGATTTCAGTCACATTGCCCGGCACAATGGTAAGCGGGCCATTTGGGTAAACACCGCGATGAAAGACAAAAAAAATATCATAACAGCAAGAAAACAAATACAAACAGTACTGGATGAATTTGAGCAGACATTGCCGGAAGGTATCAAAATGGAACAGGCTTTTGATCAGGAAATTGGGGTAAGAAACAGGCTGTCAGGTCTTGGACGTGACTTTGCTATAGCCATATTTTTGGTTTTACTGACTTTATTGCCACTTGGAACCCGTGCTTCATTGGTAGTAATGATATCTATACCTTTGTCTCTTAGTATAGGACTTTTTATGCTGGATATGCTGGGATATACCCTTAACCAATTGAGTATAGTGGGAATGGTGATATCTCTGGGTTTGCTGGTGGATGATAGTATTGTGGTAGTTGAAAATATTGAGCGGTATATGCGAAAAGGAATTTCTGCCAAAGAAGCAGCGATCTCAGCCACCAATCATATCATGGTAGCCATACTTGGTTGTACAGCTACATTATTGCTTGCGTTTCTTCCATTGGCCAATCTGCCGGAAGGTTCAGGTGACTTCATTCGCTCCTTACCTATGGCTGTGATGGTGACGGTGCTGGCCTCATTATTTGTATCGGTCACCATCATTCCGTTTCTTTCCAGTATTCTTCTTAAATCGCATGAGAGCGATAGTCATAGTCAGGGAAATTTTTTCTTCAGGGCCTTCAAAACCTATATCAATTCGCCTTATCAGCGACTTTTGGTATGGTGTATGAAACATCCCGTATGGACATTACTGGTCGCTGCTTTGATTTTTTTGGCATCATTGACATTGGTGCCTGCGCTTGGTTTCAGTTTGTTTCCTGAGTCAGAAAAACCCATCATCACCATAGATATTGAAACTGAACCCGGATCAAATCTGGAACATACAGACAAAGTGGTACGGAAAATAGAACAGAGGCTACTGCAGATGCCCGAAATTGACCACATCAGCGCCAATGCCGGAAAAGGGAATCCCAGGATATATTATAATGAATTTCAGAAACAAAACGCATCCAATGTGGGGCAGATCATAGTATATCTGGATTACAAAGCACACGTGCCCGAGATCATTGCTTTTGCTGAAAAGGCAAGAAAAGAACTGTCTGATTTTCCGGGTGTAAAAATAGAAGTCAAAAGATTTCAACAGGGTCCTCCCATTACTGCTCCGATAGAAATGCGGGTGATCGGCAGCAATCTGGATACCCTTGATCAGCTCAGTACAAGGATTGAAAGTTTGATAGAACAGAAGTTAGGTACCATGTATGTTAGGAACGATCTGAAATATCAGCGATCGGATATCGTGGTGAATGTCGACAAACAAAAAGCAGGTCTTTACGGCTTGACTGGAGCTGAAATAGCAAAAACAGTTCGATTGGCCATAGCTGGGTTGGATGCCGGAGCCATAAAAAATGAAGAAGGAGATGAATTTAAGATCAATGTGAGTGTTACAAAAAACACAGAAAATGCACTTGAAATTTTTAATAAAATCAATGTTACATCATTGAGTGGCTCCTTAGTTCCACTTAAAAATATAGCGGAGATCGCATTAAAACCGTCGGCATCTATTATCCTGCACTACAACAAGGAGAGATATGCATTGGTAAGCAGCTTCGCAGAGCAAGGATATAATGTTGACCAACTTACAACGGAAATAATCAATGATATCAGTGAAAAAATCAAATTGCCATCCGGATACAGAGTTGTAGCAGCAGGGGAACGTGAATCACGGGAAGAATCTTTCGGCGGTCTTGGGACCATCATCATTCTGACTGTGTTTGGTTTGCTGGCCATCTTAATCCTGGAGTTCCGTACTTTCAAGTCTACCATCATCGTATTGAGCGTCATCCCTATGGGCATCATCGGCGCATTGGTGGCCTTATACATCACCGGAGAATCACTTTCATTTGTAGCTACCGTAGGGATCATTGCGCTGATAGGAATAGAGATTAAAAATTCGATCCTAATGGTGGATTATACCAATGGACTGAGAGAGAAAGGAATGGGTCTCTATGATGCCGTGATGGACGGTGCTGAAACCAGATTTCTTCCTATTTTATTGACTTCGATGACTGCTATTGGAGGATTAACCCCTTTGGTTTTAGAAAATTCGCCATTGATCAGCCCGTTGGCAATAGTGTTGATCGGCGGTCTCATCAGCAGTACCTTACTTAGCCGATTGGTGACGCCGGTACTGTATAAGTTGATACCACCTCAGGTGGATGTGGAGGAGTGAAATTGTTCTCCCATTAGATTTTTTACTCACTTGAGTCATGTGTTCTTAGGTGCTTCTTTTAATTGTTGCGAAATATTTAATATCATTGAAATATAAGGTAAGATTTCAAACTTATTTTTATGTTTGGGTTTTGTATTTCAACTGATAATTCAGGCATTTAGTAAAGAAATTTATGTAGTTTACTTATTACATCAAAATCTCGCTACAGATAGTTTCATATTTGAGATATTATTTAAATCTCTTTGGTATGAAATATCTTATTATTGAACGACAACTTTTTACATTTCAATTTCGGAAATTTAATTATTCTAAAGTATTAAGTAGAATTGCATTAATTTTTTTGTTGTTGGATTATACTTTTGTGCATTCACAAAATGTGGGTATAAATGATACGGATCCACTCGCAACCTTGGATATCAATGGTGATTTGCGACTTAGATCTTTTGATTTAAATCTGATTGGTACAGATCAACATGATTTGGATCTTACTACACATAGATACAGTGTTTATACTTTTAATTCCGCTACAGTCCAAGGAACTATAATAACAGGCATGACAGGTGGTGTGGATGGACGGGAAATATTGTTTTTCAACTCTTCTGCAGACCCAATTAGTTTTTTTTCAGATGCTCATGCACAATCTATTAGCAGTGATGCACAAAATAGAATTTTAAATCCACCAAGTCAAAATATCTCTGTTGCTCCTAATGGTACCATAACATTCAGGTATGATGGTGGTAAAATGAGATGGACACCAGTAAGTGGCATCAACACAGAAGGATTAAATAATCAATCTACTACTTGGAATATTTTAAATACACATATTAGTAATGCCAATAGCGGAAATGTAGGTATAGGTACAAGCAGCCCTGATACAAAACTGCACATAGAAGGTACATCGATAATTGCCAACAACGATTTTATTGATCCTGATTTATTTCCTCATAAAGTTGTAGCCGGCAGGATTGCAGATGGTACTGGTTGGGAAAGTATAGGCTTAGGAGGTAAAAATGGGAATCCGGGTCAAGCATGGGCAATAGGTAGCGTAAATGGCGATTTTTCTATCGCAGCAAGTAATGGGGCCTCAGATAATTCCCTTCAGACAGGTCTTATATTGGATGTGCAAAGAAATCTTCTTTTAACACCATTTGGTGGAAAGGTGGGTATAGGAGCAAACATTCCTGCTGAAAAACTTCATGTTGATAACGGGAACGTAAAAATAGGAAAAAATGCAATTTGGCAAGGTCCTCAAGATAGTAAATATCTTTATTTTGGTGATGGCAACTATGTTTCAATTGGGGAAGTTGGAGGTGATGATAATATGGAGGTTAAAGGTAGTAGCATTAAATTGCTTGTTAACGGTTCTGGAAGTGTTACAATTCCTAACGGAAATTTAGGTATTGGCACTTCTAACCCAAGTCATTTGCTTTCTGTTAACGGAGTTATTAGAAGTAAAGAGATTCTGGTAGAGGCAATACCTTGGCCGGACTATGTATTTAGCCCGCAATACAATTTACCCAATTTGAAAGAAGTGGAAAAGTATATCCAGGAAAATCAGCATTTACCAAATATACCAAAAGCCAAAGATATCGAAGAGCAAGGACAAGCTGTAGGTGAAATCCAACGTAAAATGATGGAAAAAATTGAAGAGCTTACACTCTATATTATTATATTGAATAAAAAAATTGAAAATCTTGAAAACAGTAAAAAATGAAAAATTTAGTGTTTTTTTTAATATTAATTTTAAATTTTTCACTAAATGCTCAGATGCACATAAGCCCTGAACTAAACAGGAGATTGGAAGGAGTTGAAGCATTTAATGATTATTGGAAAATCGTAAATGATTATTACAAAGACTTAGATATAAGTAAAAATAAAGTTGCTCAACGGGAATATAAAAAATGGCATAGATGGGCATGGTGGGCAGCCAGACATATGGATTCAGATGGCAAATTCCAAACTGATAATTCAACTATGTTGGCATCTATTTTAAAAGAAGAAGCCAATAGGGCTACGTCAAATGCCATGCAGACAAATGGCGGAAATTGGTATTCAATGGGCCCTATTAATTTATCAGCTGGCATTGCAAGAGTAGATCGAGTGGCATTTCATCCTACAGATGCAAATCAACTGTATTGTGGAACACCATCTGGCGGACTATGGAAATCAAATAATGGCGGAAATAGCTGGTTTGCATTGAATGGGTATCAACCTCAGTTGGGCATCTCAGGTATTGTCGTAGATCAGACAAACCCAAATATCATATATGCTTTAACCGGAGAGTTTATCAACCAATCATATTCTAGAGTATGTTATGGCGTATTGAAATCAATAGATGCGGGTCAGACCTGGAGTCTTAAAAATAAAATAGCAAATTCAACAGCATTGTTCAATGCAACATTTGGATACAGATTGGTTCAGGTAAGTGGATCCAGACTTATTGCATCCACAAACGAAGGTACTTATATCACTGATGATGCAGGAGAGACTTGGACAAGAACAAACTTACTTCAACTTGAGGAATTATTTAAAAAGCCAGCATCAAATACTACTTTATACGGCGCTAACAATAGTGCAATTTACAAGTCCACTGATTCAGGCAATAATTTTACAACAATACCATTGACAACCCTAAGCGCGGATTTGGCTGGATTTACAAATGGTAATATTAAACTTGCAGTATCTTTAGCTAATCCTAATCAACTAACTGTACAAATTGGCGGCACAATAAATGGAAATTTTGTAGATAGAATTTATAATTCTTTAGACAGTGGAACCAGTTTTACATTGAAAACCAATTCAGCACCAGGCGTCCGAACTGAATTCTATGCGGCCATGGGGATTAGCAGCCAAAATTCAAATTATTTATTTAGTGGTAATGTAAGTCTCGTTAAATCCGAAAATGGGGGTACTACCTTTGGGTTGCCACCTATGGATTTCCCTTTGATACATAGCGATCATCACGAAATATTGCCTAATCCGCTCGATAATAAAATGTATTTCTGTACTGATGGAGGTATTTATACTGCTCCGGACCAAACTGTCAACATTACTATGAAAAGTAACGGTATAGCAGCTACACAATTTTATAGAATATCCGGAACGAGTTTAAATGACAATATATTTGTCGGAGGTGCTCAAGACAATGGAGTTATCTTAAGAAAATCAAATGGAGATGTAGATCGTGTTGGCGGTGGTGACGGTTTTGCTTCAAAATTTCTTAACAATTCTCAGGATGAGTTTATTGGAAATAATAATTTTTCAATTTTTAAATACACCATAAGTACTTCAACTTCAACAAATATTACACCGCCCGGAATGAGTGAGTTCAATCCGGCTATAGAAATACATCCTACTAATAATTCAATCATTTATTTGGGGTATTCTACCCAATTGCTTCGATCAAATAATGGTGGCAGCACGTGGTCTGTTGTCAATAATTTTGGCTCATCACCAGGGTTAATACAACCTCCAGCAGGGGGGTTGGCCGTTAGTGCACAACAACCAAACAGAATATACATGGCAAATTTTGTAACAGCATGTAGAAGCGACAATATGGGAAATACTATAACCTTGATATCTTCAAACCCGGGGTGGCCGGTAAATCCAGGAAATATTACAGACATCTGCACTAGGTCAACAAATGCAGATGAAGTGTGGGTAACATTTACATCAGGAAGAGTCATATATTCTCAAAATGCGGGGGCAACATGGGTTAACTTTACTGGCTCGTTACCGCCTCTACCGATATATTGTATAGCCTATACAATTAATGGTGATGCTTATATCGGTACTGAAGCCGGCGTCTATTATATGGGATTTAATATGTCAGATTGGGTACCTTTTTATAATGGATTACCAATGTTACCTGTGACAGATATATTTATCAATGAAACTGCAAGTACTATTAAAGTCTCAACTTATGGTCGTGGGGTATGGAAATCAGATCTTCGTACAAATTGTCAATCTAACGTATATCTGGCTGGTAATTTTAATGGCCAATACAGATTTCAATCTTCAAATACAATAGAGAGTGTACAGGTAGTAAATGGTAACTATGGCAATAACATATCATACCGAGCAGGTACCAAAATCAGGTTGATGCCCGGGTTTACTATCAAAGAAGGAGCTTATTTTCATACAAATATAGGACCCTGTGATCAAGGTGTTTACAATTTACACAAAAAAATACCTGAAAAATATTGATAAAGAGCCATACAATTCTAACCCAATATTATCACTTTAGGCCTTAAAGTAAAACAGACTTAAATACCAATATTAGATGCTAAAGTTGTCTTCTATGATTTTGAAGGAGTGTCCAAAATAAAAAATTCACAAGATTTGTAAAAGGTCTTCAATATGCCAGTTTTGTAGTTCCGTTGGTCAAAGCAGTGCAGGAGCAACAAGTAATTATTGAACATCTGCAAAAGCAAAATGAAGAACTTATAGTAAAAAATGAAGGTCTTGAAGCAAGGCTTTTAAAAATAGAACAACTCTTATCCGTAATTTCAGTAAACAAATAGATCTTATTTTACATCATGGAATATGTTCAGTAATATAAATAAAAACCAATCGTATGAAAATCTTTTTTTATCTTTTTTTAATGCTATCCATACAAAAAGGGTACGGTCAAAGCAGTATTTTATCTTCTGGGGGTAATGCTTCAGGACCCGGAGGTACAGTGAGTTTTTCCATCGGTCAGGTGGTTTATACTACTGCATCCGGGACAGGAGGTTCTTTGCAACAAGGAGTACAGCAAGCATTTGACATTTCTACTTCAACCGGTCATGAATTTTCGGGTATCAGTTTGTTGGTAAAGGTATATCCCAATCCGACAACGTCGCATGTGTATTTAAAAATCGAAGATAATGGGGAGTCGATCATTCAGGATTTGATTTATAAACTGACAGACTTGAATGGAAGAGAAATATACTACGAAAAAATAACTGCATCAGAAACACGACTAAGTATGGAAAACTTAGCTTCTTCCATTTACTTTCTGAATGTATCCAACGAAAACAACATTATAAAATCTTTTAAAATCATAAAAAAATGAAAATCATGAAAATCCAAATTCAACAAATATTAAAAATAATTTTATTGTTTGCGGCAATAATTACTTTGAACACTGCTGAGGCTCAGGCCCCGCAAAAAATGAGTTATCAGGCCGTTATTCGAAACAGCAGCAATGTACTTTTAACCAATCAGGCTGTTGGAATTCGGGTGAGTGTATTACGCGGGTCAGCATCCGGAACTGAAGTATATAAAGAAATTTATAATCCAAACCCGGTCACGAATACCAACGGTTTGGTTAGTTTGGAAATAGGTACGGGCACATCATTATTAGGTACCTTTACAGGAATCGATTGGGCTAAAGGTCCTTATTTTATTAAAACGGAAACAGACCCTTCAGGAGGCACAAATTATACCGTCGCAGCTACTAGCCAATTGAATAGTGTTCCCTATGCTTTGTTTAGTGCGAAAAGCGGAAATACTGGTTGGGGACTTTCAGGCAACTCAGGTACAAACCCCGCTACAAACTTTATTGGAACTACTGACCCGGAAGATGTAATTTTTAAAAGAAATAATATAGTAGCCGGCCGGTTAGGAAATTTTAATACATCTTTCGGAGTAAATACTCTTAATCCGGCTACCACTGGAAATAATAATACGGCTATGGGTGTGGAGGCACTTTATTCCAATACATCTGGTGAAAGCAATACTGCTACAGGATCATACGCCCTTTATTTCAACACAACAGGAAACGAAAACACTGCAATTGGAGTGAGCGCTTTATCTTCCAATACCACCGGATTTTTTAATACTGCAACCGGAGTAAATGCCCTGAGTTCTAATATTTCAGGAGATAGAAATACAGCGAATGGTCTTAATACACTTAAATACAACACCACAGGGTATGAAAATACAGCAGTTGGATTTAATGCTCTTTTATCCAATATTGAAGGATATTCCAATACAGCCACAGGTAATAGTGCTCTTTTATCCAATACATTTGGTATTTTTAATACGGCCATAGGGTTTAAATCCCTTGAAGCCAACACTACGGGAAGTTATAACGTAGCGAATGGGGTAAGAGCACTATATTACAACACCACAGGACTGCAAAATACCGCCAATGGATACCAGTCACTTTATTGGAATACTGAGGGGCATGCTAATACAGCTAGTGGAGTAGAAGCCCTTTACTCCAATACCACCGGAAAAGAAAATACTGCATGTGGCGCAGCTGCACTTCGTGAAAATACCACTGGAATCTTCAATACAGCCACGGGATTTCAATCTCTTTTTGCTAATACCACAGGAAGCTTTAATACTGCAAATGGTTATAAAGCGCTATTAAACAACACTATAGGATATTCGAATACAGCCAATGGAGTAAATGCATTACTATCCAATACTGCCGGAAAGGAAAATACAGCAACAGGCCTTAATGCACTCTATTCCAATACTACGGGGTATGAAAATACAGCAACCGGGGTATCTGCTTTGGGCAATAATACCGATGGTTATTCCAATGTTGCCAACGGATTTGAAGCTCTTTTTTTAAATACATCAGGATCTTCTAATACCGCTAACGGAGCTAAAGCATTGTATTCCAACACTACCGGAAGTTTCAATTCTGCCAATGGTCAAAATGCGCTTTTTTCTAATACTTCAGGTTCGTCCAATACTGCCAATGGACTGAATGCACTCCGAAACAATACTATTGGAAATGATAACTCAGCCTTTGGTGTTGGTGCACTGCTGTCCAACACAACCGGTATCGGAAATACAGCCAGTGGATTATCTGCTTTACGAGCTAACATTTCAGGAAACTATAACACCGCACATGGAGTGAATGCATTACTTTCCAATACTACCGGAACCCAGAACACTGCCAGTGGTGTCTCGGCTCTTGGTAATACAACCACGGGAAGTAATAACACCGCTAATGGATTTCAGGCCCTTCTTTCTAATACTGTAGGAACTTCCAATACCGCAATAGGCATGTATGCAATGCGGGAAAACAATACAGGTAATGATAATACGGCCACTGGATTTCAGGCCTTGCTTTCCAATACATTAGGTAGTAAAAATACAGCAAATGGCGTGTCTGCCTTAAAGGAAAACACCACAGGTATCTTTAACACTGCTATCGGGTTTCAAACGCTTCTCTCAAATACTTTTGGGGACCAAAATACAGCAATTGGCGTAGAAGCACTTCAAAAAAATACTACTGGATATAGAAATGGTGCCTTTGGAACCTATTCACTTAATTCAAATACTTCAGGATTTGAAAACACAGCAGTTGGAACCGCAGCACTATTTTTCAGTACTTCTGGAAGTAATAATACAGGCTTAGGTCATAATGCACAAGTGCCTAATGCTTCAGGCAATAATCAGGTACGGGTTGGTAATACATCAGTTACCTACGCCGGGATACAAGTCCCATGGACGATCACATCAGATCTGCGTTGGAAGTCAAATATACAGACATCCAATCTCGGCCTAGAATTTATTAAAGCACTCAATCCTGTATGCTATACCCGCAAAGATGTGGAGATAGTAAACCGGAAATCCAATATTTTGGAGACTTCCACCAATCCAACCACGGAATACGGATTTATAGCTCAGGAATTAAAAAGTACCCTGGAAAAATTCGGTGCAGCAGATAATGGCATCATCAGCAAAGATCATGAAGGAATGTATGGTGTTCGCTACAATGATTTACTGGCACCTATGGTCAAAGCCATACAGGAACAACATACAATCATAGAAAATCAGGATACAGAAATCAGGGAATTAAAAAACATCCTGACTGACCTGAATAAAGATATAAATGCGATAAAATTATTACTGAAAAACAATTCAGCAGATATCAAAAGGTAAAAACTACATTGTTTGTTTTGATTAAATATAAAATTACAGACGCATTTTTATACTTTTGATACATATTGTTCATTAAAAATCCAAACCCTTGATTATCGCTGAAAAATATCGACGTTATGTGCTTATTTTTAGCTTATTATGGGTGATGTGTTCCATAGTTTTAGCGCAATCCATTTCACTGCAGCACCTGCATATCCGTAGATTAAGCACCAAAGATGGATTACAAAACAACCTCAACAATGTCATCTATGAGGACAGCAAAGGATACATCTGGATTGGCGGTTATGGTCTGCAACGATTTGATGGATATAGATTTCAAAACTACCTTACTGCTATTGACAATATTGTAATCACTCAAATAATTGATGATAATTACAATAATCTTTTCATTGTGAATAATAATTATCAATTGCTGAAATTTGACATCACATTGGGCAAATTTCACCTGTTTCAGGATAGTATATTGATCGATGGTCAAAGGTTACCCGTAGCCATTCAGCAAATGAAAAAAGATGAATTCGGTAATATTTGGCTTTCACTTTATGGTGAACTGGCAATCCTTAAAAAAGGGTATAGCAAACTGAATGTCATTTCTGATAAATGGAGTTTAAATGGCAAAAAACACAACGGAAATTTTTTTATCGATGGTGATGATATCTGGATGGTGTCAAAGGAAAACGGTATCCTTCGATACAATATACAAACCAAAGTTCTGACATCTAAATTTGACGGCACAGAGGAAAATGATATTTTTAGTTATAATGTAACAGATGAGTATTCAGTAACAAAAGATAAAAAAGGAAATTTCTGGTTTACAGAAGCCAATTCCAGACAATTAATAAGATATGATCCATATATTAAAAGGAAAAAATATTTTCATTTCCCGTACCAAAACATCACAGATGGTAAAAAAAATACCTATATCAGTTTTTTGTACACTGGTAAAAGCGATGAGTTATGGGTTGTGCCCGGCGAGCATGTTGGTTTGGCAAGATTTGATTATGCAAAAGATACATTTGATATTTTATACAGCGATAAAAGCAAAGAGTTTGGTTTGTATGATGACATAGTGATAGGGTCGGCAGGAGGATTTTTGACAAGTGACAAGCAAGGAAATTTTTGGTTTACCGGAGATGGAATACTGATGTTCAATCCTTCCGGACAAAAATTTCGGACGATGTTAACCCAGGATATTGTGAAAAAAGTATTCAAAAATCCACAAGTAAAACTTGGTAATGCCCAGTCATCTCCCAATGATTTTGTCGAAATGAACAATGGAAAAATCTATGTGGGATATTACGGTTTAGGCATAATAGAAATGGATAAAAATTTTGAAAATCCAAAGTCCATTGAGCTTCCTTCGGGTATCAGCGAACTCATCTGGAAATTGTTTACCCCTGATGGAGAAATCCTGTATTTTGGTGATCAAAAAAAACAATTGTGTAGCTATCATCCGGCAACCGGGCAATTCAAAATATTCAATCAAAGTGAATTTGATCAGGCATATCTCAGTGCATCACACATAGAAAATAATGAATCCGTTTGGCTGGGATTTTTTAATGATGAAGGCCTGAGAAACTTCAATCCGGATTCAAAATTATTTACCGTCTATAAAAATATATTTTCTCCTGAGGCAGATTTTAAAACACACATTTATGACATTGAACCCGAGGATAAAGGTCAACTTTGGCTGGCGACCAACCAAAGGGGATTGTTGCTTTTTGATAAAAAGAGTGGCAAGATCATTAAAACCTTTCAACCTGCCGGTACATCAGAATTTACCTATTTGAATACTATTTTTTCAATCGAAAGGTACAATCAGGACACATTACTGCTTAGTTCGTATTCAGGGCTCATTATTTTCGATACAAAAAGAAAAACCTTGACAACTATTTCGATCAAACACGGGATGCCTGAAAATCAATGTATGAGCAGTATTACAGAACCAAACAAAAGGTACGTCTGGATAAATACAGCCACAAGAGGTATCTTTAGGTTGGATATTAAAAATATGACTGTATCCCAAATCGGATC
>WBZP01004117.1_pt1 | contig 13417 bp, 8 predicted proteins | sample 5204301 | NCBI WGS metagenome assembly WBZP01 (sample SAMN12412401, study PRJNA552823) | activated sludge metagenome | isolation source: activated sludge from nitrification reactor of wastewater treatment plant... | place: USA: Pennsylvania | collected 2017 | reverse complement strand
GAGGATATCACTTACTATAAACTCCATACCGGATTTAATCCGCTACCTTCTTTAGGGCATGCAGGGGTTACAATCAATGATATTGATGTATATTATCATACAACGATGGTTAATCCGAATTCATTGGGATTGTGGCATCATACGGCTCAGCCTTATCCTGCTAATACTGCTACTGAACATATGAGTGAATATCTCGTTACTTCCTTCTCCGGTGGCGGGGGCGGAAGCGGAAACGGTGGACCACTTCCTGTGGAAGACTTGAGACTCAGCGGTTATTCTGCTAACGGTCAAAATTATCTACAGTGGGTTACCGCTACTGAGTTGAATAACGCTCATTTTGAGGTATTGAGAAGTAAAGATGGGGTTACTTTTGAAAAAGTAGGTCAGGTTTCTTCTCTTGCTAAGGATGGAAACAGCAATTCCAGACTAGACTATGCTTTTGTAGATAGCAAGCCTTTTGCAGGAATCGCTTACTACCGTTTGAATCAGGTAGATTTGGATAATCAGTCTGCTTTCTCGAATACAATCGAGCTACGTCTTATTAACGATATGTTCCAGGTAGCGGAAGTTTATCCTAACCCGACTGCCAACGACCTCAATATTGAAATCAGTAGCCCGTTTGAGCATGACTTCATCGCAGAAATCTTTGATGTAAGTGGTAGAATGGTGTTCCGTAAGGATATCACTACAAAAGGTGGCTCAGAAGTGTTTACTTATGATGTTTCAGAACTTGCAACAGGTACTTATAGCCTGAGAGTAAGAAGCAAAACTGAAAACTTTGAGGTAAGCAGAAGGTTTGTGAAATCTAAACAATAATCCTTCTTTCTGAAGATTAGATACAATAAAGAGGCAGCTTTCGGGCTGCCTCTTTTGTTTTTGTACTGTAAATGGGATAAGTTGTTTAGGGTAGGGGGGATATTGATAAAAATAAAGTAATCTAATGGGTTTCAGAATAGGTTCTGTAGTTCTTACACGGGCTGAAGTACCCGTGCTCCCCCGTCCGAGCGTGTTTTTTCACGGGCTGAAGACCCGTGCTCCCAAATGCGTTATTTATGAAATGCATCTCGTTTGGTGTGTAATCTTATTTTTTTATCCGGTCGGGATTGGCGGCAAGAAAGGATGCCCAGCCTTTTCCTTTTCCACCGGAACTTAGGGATTCATTCTGATAGGAGTGACAAACTGCGATTGCAAGGGCATCCGAAGCGTCCAGAAGGGATTCTTCGTATTTGAATTTTAATACATATTCAAGCATTCCGGAGACTTTTTGCTTGGATGCATTTCCGTCCCCGGTTACTGCCATTTTTACTTTTTTTGGGGCGTATTCAAATACCGGAATATCCACCGCAAGTGCCGCTGCAATTGCTACTCCCTGTGCTCTTCCGAGTTTTAGCATTGCCTGTATATTTTTGCCATGAAAAGGAGATTCAATCGCAAATTCATCCGGCTTGTATTCGAGAACAATACTTGTAATTCTATCGTAGATTTTTTTTAGTTTCTGAGGATGAGACGCTTCCGTTAGTTTTCCTAACTTAATGACTCCATAAGTGATTAACTCCAACTCTTTTCCTTTGCAGGAAATGAGTCCGTATCCGGTGACGGTTGTTCCAGGGTCCACTCCCAGTATGATTTTTTCTTTCATTTTATTTGCAAAAATATTGGGCAAATATAGTGTTTTATCCTGAAAATAATAGGGTTTGTTCTAAAATAAATTATTTATTCCTCTGGGTCTTCTTCTTTTTCAATTATTCCGAAAGAAGCGGAGACTTGTTTACGACGGTTCGTTGCTCTTTTGTCGGTGGAACTAAACTAAGGTATTCTATACGTTAGTTCTTTTTCTCTTCTAATTTTTGCATAATGTCTTTCATAATATCGATTTGAACTTGTTGTATTTCCAGCAATTCCTGCTGCTGATGCATAATCAGGTGGTCTATTTTTTCGTGAAGCATCCTAATTTCCAGTTCGGATTTTAAGTTAATCATATAGTCTTTTTTTCCTCTTTCCCGGTCTTTTTCTTCTTGGCGATTTTGACTCATCATGATTAACGGAGCTTGAAGGGCTGCAATACAGGACAAAATTAGGTTGAGTAATATAAAAGGAAAAGGGTCGAATATTTTATTGGTCAGCCAAAAGGTATTAAATGCAATCCATACTGCCATAAAAGACAGAAAAGTAATGATGAAATACCAACTACCTCCAAAAGTAGCGACTTTGTCTGCGAGCCACTGACCAAAAGAGAGGGTATGTTCTTCATCATCGGATAGCTGACTCACAATGTTGGAATTGCTTTTCATATTATCCAGTACAAACCTTTCAATTTCACTCAATTCCCCAATTTCTTCTCCTATCGTAAATTCGATATATTTTTTGCGGTAATTGTTTAACTCTGATAAAGAAATGTATTTATCATGATTGATTTCGGGTGCATCCTTTTCAATAATTGCAAGTAGGGAATTTCGAATAGAACTAATCAAAACTCTTTCGCTTTCAGGGAATTCTTTACCGGAGACTTCGCTTATGAATGTTTTTGGGGTTGCCATATTTTAAATTAGGATAGGAGTTACTCTTTTAAAGTTACTTTTTTTACCATTTCAAAATAGGCTTTGAAGCAATGCGTTGTCAGCTCTGCGTCTTCTAGTGCGTTGTGGGTTTCCGTTTCTCTTTCAAATCCAAAGAATCCGGCTATCGAGGTAAGGCTGAGTTTTTTAGGAAAAGGTTTTTTATTAGCCTCATATATCTGACTAAACAGCATGGAGATTGTAAATAAGTCCATTTGTTTGTAGGAAAAAGGCCATTCTAAGTGTTCCTCTTTATAGGCAAATCGAAGGAAATTGATGTCATTGATAATGCTTTGTCCACATAAAACAATGTCTTTTAGATTGTTGGGTGAAATTGGGTCGCTTTCTTTCATGAGTTTTCTGCCCAATAGTTTGCGCATCCAATTCTCAAATTCGGGTAATACGTCATAAATCATCGGTGCTTCTTCCAGTTCGTCTAGCGTAAGTCCGTGCACTTCTTCTGAGGGTATGGAAAAAGCCTCGGTATTCTCAGGATAAACATTGGTAAGGTATGTGCCTAGTTGTTTCCAGTTATCATCCAATAAAACTGCTCCTATTTGAATGATTTCATTCCACCCGGGTTCGGGGCCTGACATTTCTAAATCTAATACAAGGTATGGCATTCTTTTTATTTAGTTTAAATGATAGTTTGAATTCTTTTGATGGAAGTGTTGCAAATTAATGAGCTTCCTGATACGCATAACGAAAATCTATTCATTAATGTTAAGGAATGACTACAAAATAAAGTACTTACTTTCACTTGCCTTTTGCCCCAAAATTTCGTTGGATTTTCGTTACAATGCGCTGCGTTCGTTTCACGAAGTTCGCTACATTAAAGCCAGTGTATTGCTTTAATTTGCTCATGCCTCAAATCCGCCTTATTTTGGAACAAAATTCTGCGTGAAACCCTGCGTACTTTATTTCTTCGGCATTCCTAATCTTATTTTTGCGTTTTAATTCTGGAATTGTAGCGTATTGGGTTTCGTGGATGAATTGTTTTATTTTTTTGGGCTAATCTTTCTTTATTATCTTGCATACATGTATCTGTCTGATTAGGAATTTGGGCTAAATTTTTGTTATTTTGCCGCTCTTTGGAACGAGTAAAAAATAAATATACCATTCCTTTGGAATCTATACAGGCTAAGTGTATCAACATCAAGTATATGGATTCCAAAGGAATGGGGAACTTTAACAACTTATTTTGTAGTCATTCCTTTATGAATAAGAAGTAATTTTTTACAGAGAAGTAATCTGAAACCGACATGGGATACAATTTTTTTTTATATGGGGCAAATAAGATAATTCGACGCTTACAATTGCTCTTTATCGTTTTGGCTTTATGGGCAACAGGCTGCTCCGGTGAGGAGAATGAAAAGCGTGAGAGTGAAGTAAATAGGGATTCGCTGACGAAGCCGGCAATTATAAATGAAACGGTCGTTTCCCAAAAAGAAATTCAGGACACTGTGGCTGTGGGGAAAAAAGGGGATGAGGCACTCCTTCAAAAAGGGAATGAATCACCTAAAGTAAATCCTGAAATCCCGAAAACAGGAACGTCTGCTCCCGTCAAATCTTTGGAGGAAACAATGCAGGACATGGGTCTTGTGAATGTTCGTTCGGTGGAGCCTTCGATAAAGGTAGATTTGAAATATACTACTACGGATAATTTTATGGGGAAAGATGCTTATGGGGATTTGAATGATTGTTATCTTCAGAAGGCGGTCGCTGAGATGTTGAAAAAGGCGCATCAGTTTTTGCAGGAAAAACATAATGGTTATCATTTTATTGTGTATGATGGTGCGCGTCCTTTTACGGTTCAGAAAAAAATGTGGGATATTGTAAAGGGTACGGATAAGGCGCATTATGTGGCAAAGCCGGATGCTAAAGGTTCGATGCATAATTATGGTTGTGCGGTAGATTTGAGTGTGCTGGATGAGAAGGGTGTGCCTTTAGATATGGGAACGCCTTTTGATTTTCTGGGAACTGAAGCCCGAACCGATATTGAAACGGATTTGCTTAAACAGGGTAAAATTACGCAAAAGCAATTGGATAATCGTCTGATTTTGAGAGAGGCGATGGAAAAAGCGGGATTTAAGGTGCTGAAAAGAGAATGGTGGCATTTTAATGCTTTTCCGGATGGGTATGTACTGGCGAATTATAAAAAGATTCCGTGATGGGGGAGAGAATTCCGGTGGCTGAAGCCACTGGGAATTGATAAAGCTTGCATTGGGTGCAGGCTTTTGGCTTTTTATAAAAAAAGAGTGTTCATTTTTAGGGGTTTAAACCTCATTTCTTGAATGTAAATAGTCAAGTTGAGAATGTACGTAGTCAAGTTGAGAGTGTACGTAGTCAAGTTGAGAATATACGTAGTTAAGTTGAGAGTGTAGGTAGTCAAGTTGAGAGTGTACGTAGTCAAGTTGAGAGTGTACGTGGTTAAGTTGAGAGTGTAAGTAGTCAAGTTTTGAATGTAAGCAGTCAAGTTTTGAGTGTAAGCAGTCAAGTTTTGAATGTAAGCGGTCAAGTTTTGAATGTAAGCGGTCAAGTTTTGAATGTAAGCAGTCAAGTTTTGAGTGTAAGCAGTCAAGTTTTGAATGTAAGCAGTCAAGTTTTGAATGTAAGCAGTCATTTTTTGATGTTTGGTGTTTAAGAAAAGACTTTGTTAATTGGTTTTTGTGCTATTTCTTGCGTTTTTTTGGAGTTTTTGGGGTTGAATGGGTGTTGAATGGGGGTTGAATTATTTTTGAGGTGTTTGCTTTTTAGAATAGAGTGATTTGTTTTTTTGTTTTGAAAAAATAGTTTACCTTTGCTTTCGTTAAGGTACTTTTTTTCTAAAATAGACCTTACTGTTTTACTTTTTTTTAATCTTATCTGAATAAATAATTTTCTTGCTCTGAATTAATTGATTTTTTGTTTTTGGCTTTGCGTTATCCTTTCTCTTTTTTTATTCTGTTGACGCTAATCTTTCTAAACGAAGAATTAAGGCATTTTTTTTATTTACCCAGATAAATGTGCCCGGGGTTTCTGTTGATTCAGTTGTTGTTTTTTTCTTGAATTGGAAAGGTACTGAATTATGGTAACTCGCACTTCTTTGAAATTAAGTATTGCATTTAATTACGATTCATTTTGTCCTTTTTAATACTTTTAATTTTATGGATAATTATTGTACTTTTATTTTTAAAAGCGTAGTTTCAGCCTTAAAGCTAAACTTATTTTCCCTTCAACCCCCTCCTTTTAAAAAGTATGGGGTTTTGTTGTTTTTACTTTTCTTGTTTTTTGGGGAGGCGCGTGCGCAGATAAACCGTGCATTGCATTTGTCAGAAAATTCGGACTATGTGGAAATCCCTCATAATGATGGGTTTAATTTTACGCAGAATTTTACAATCGGATTCTGGGTAAAGGCGGAGCTGCCGCAACAGTCGATTTCTACGCCCTATAATACGATTCTGATAAAGTCATCGGGGAGTTTATCGGGGATTCCTTTTGGGTTTCAGCTTATAAATAGCGGAGTGGATATCGGGAAGGTGAGGGTAGTCCGGAAAAACAATAATGGGAATGCCATCACGTATGTTTCTACGGCAAGGATAGATGATGGGCGTTTTCACTATCTCTCTCTTGTAAGGGATAGTGTGGGAAGTGTACTCAGGTTGTATGTTGATGCTAGCCTTCAGGGAACTCAGGTTTCTGATATTACGGGTACAATCAACAATAATAGCGGGATTTATCTGGGGCGCAAAGGGGATGGAACGGAAAACTTCCAAGGTTCTATAGACGAAATCCGAATTTGGAGAACGGCAAGGACACAGTCGAATATTCAGTCTGACAGAAACAGCAGTGTGGTGAATATTGCGGGACTTGTGGCTTATTATAATATGGAAACCGGGCTTAAAAATATTAGCACTACAACGGTGGCGGCGCAGTCTGTAAGTGGGTATGCCGGGGGGAATGTAACGTATTATCCTACTCAGAAGCATTATGGAAATGCGCTTCATTTTGATGGGAATAACGATTTGGTGAGTTTGGCTGCTAATCCGGGTGTTCTTACCAATCAACTTGCGTTGGAGTTGTGGGTACGGCCTGACCGTCTTACGGGAACGCAAACCCTTGCGGGACAGGCGGGAAAATGGGCGTTGAAACTCAAGGATGGCAAGGTGAATTTTACGGTTTATACGACAACGTCTGCTACGCTCAATGTTTCTTCTAACCTTCAGTTGCTCTCTACCGGCAAATGGTATCATCTCGCAGCAGTTTTTAATGGAAACGGGGTGGATAATCGGATGGAGTTGTTCATTAATGGAGAGGTGGATAATAAAATCACGCTTCCTGCTGCTTATTCTATTTCTACTTCCGGAACCGGGATGCTTATCGGTGCAAATGGCTCGGTATCTGCTTCCAATGAGCATTTTCAGGGTATGATGGATGAAATTAATCTCTGGAAAATCACAAGGGTGGCTGATAGTGTAGTTTTAGACATGAATAGAGGGGTAACTTATTCCAGTAGTAATCATTTGCTTTATTATAGGTGTGATCAGGGTAGTCCCAACGGCTCGAATGGTTCGGTTTCTACTATGACAAACTACATTGTAGGAAATACGGCAACGTTGAATAATTTTACCCTTAGCGGCAACGCTTCTAATTGGGTGGCAAGGGCTCCTTATCCTGATTCACCCGGCGCAAATTTGCTTTCAGGTACTACTTATAATTTTCAGGGGAGCCTTTCCGGTCAGGCTACCGGTAAGATATTGGGACAAGGTTTTCTGACTAACGCTGTTACTTTTCCGGCAACCTACCCGGATTATACAAACAACAGTATTACGGTCATTCCGTCTCAGGGAAATAATGGTTCATTCGAGGAGGATTATACCTTGCCCGGTGGTAGTTTTTATTACAGAAGTTATGTTTTTGGAACGGAGGGGACTGTCCTTTCAGACCAAAGCAGCGGGCCTTGTGTAACGGGTTTTCCGATTGGGAATGTTGTTTTTACGAGTGGTTCGGTTTCCCTCACTGCGTCATGGACGAGCGTTGTCAATGCCACCGGATATGATTGGGTTTTGACTCCCTCTACCGGAGATTTTTCTACCCCTGAGCAATCCGGAACTTCTCAAACTCCTAATGTATCCTTGACTAAGCTAGACCCTGGCTCCAGGTATTATTTTTACGTAAGGGCAAAATGTGGAGGAGGACAAGGGGAATGGGTAGGGCCTGCTTATTTTGCTACGCTTTCCAGTCCTATACTGACCGCTTCGGATTTGCTTAATGATGCGTACGTGGATGCGGAATGGGCGTTGCCTACGGCTTATTTTGCACAGAATGCTCCTTTGGGGGTTCATCTTCAACTCAAGTCTGGGAATACCCTGCTTTATGAGCAATCTATTACAGATTATGCGAATTATGAAGGAGAGCCACAGCCTGTTTTTTCTTATATAGGAGGGGGAAATACGCAACAGTATTCCAAGGTAAATAATACCGCTTCCTGGCCGGAGTTAACAGCATGGACGATGGAGGCCTGGCTACAAACCGCAGCAACTAATACGACTTCCGGTATATTATTAAGAACCGTAAACGGAACCGATAATTTTACCATAAAATTAGATAGTATCCGGAGGGTTCAACTCATAGTTGATGCTAATAATACGACTCAGGTATATACATTCGGTTATACTCAGATTCCGGTTGAGCAATGGTTTCATCTGGCAATAAGTTATGGCAATGGGGGAGCCGCATTGTATATTAATGGAGCGTCCGTAGCTGGTCTTTTGGTTCCGGCAGTGAGTATTACGGGTGCTGAATTTCAGGCGTTGTATGGCGCAAATCAGACTTCAATGGCAGAGTTGCGTTTCTGGAACCGAATCCGGTCGGCTGAGGAAATACAATACAGCAGGCTGACAACTGCTTTTACAGGTGTGAATCAAAATGCGTTGCTGTTGCATTGGAAGTGGATTATTTCCAATGCTTCTCCTTCAGATATGGCTACTGATTTTGACGGACTCAATAATTTTGCAGAATTATATCAGATTGGTGGCGGAATTATTTTGGGTATTTCCAATCCCGGTTATATCGCCACTCCTTTTTATACTGCTATCCGGGGAAGTTTCCGGCATATTCTCGGGCCTTCGCTTTCAAAACCTTACCGGCTTTCGGGGTATCAAAACGGCTCCGGTGCAATTATAAATGCGGTCTATTTCCCTCCGTTGGATTCGGGTAAAACGCTTCCCTATCAGGCAATACAGGAAGTCAAAGCGGATAGTACTCCTTTTAATGTTCGGATAACCTGGAAAAATAAATCTAAATTAAGTGAGTATTTCCGGATTCGCAGGACGGACAGCAACGGGCAAAACTCCGTAGTCCTTGCGACAATCAGCGGTACAGACCGGATTGACAGTGTGTTGACTTATGTGGATGCGTATCAGCTTGCAGATAGTAATGCACTTAAAAACGGAGTGGTTTACCGCTATTATGTGGATACTTATTCCGGGACTTTTAACCGGTATTTTGATACATTAAAATACAATGTAGTGAATTTACCTCCGGTTACGGTTACCGCTTCTGATAATACTTATCCTGATAAAATTATTCTGAGCTGGAATGATTTATCTGCCTTTGGGTATGATATCCGGATTAATCGGGATGAAGAAACCTTAACTACGCTTAATCCGTCAGAGATGACCTATACTGATAATTATCCGGTTTTCGGGAAGCGGCACAGATATAGCGTTTTGCTCATTGATCCGGTGACTAATCAGCCGGTTGCCGCCGGTTTTGATCGTGGAAGTATTCCTTCTAATGGAATGATAGCCGGCAATGTTTTAACGCTGGAAGGAAGTTATGCGGTAAAAAATGTAAGAATACGGTTAACCAATCTTACTGACAATACGCAGGATAGTACCCTTACAGATAGTAACGGTTCGTTTAGTTTTAACGGGCTGTATTATGGGAAAACCGGGCAATTTGTACTTTCTGCTTTTTATCCACTGGATTCTTCTCATGTATTCATTCATTCGCCTATAACCCTTACGCTTACCGAAGCAAACCCTCAGTTAACGGGAGTCGTTGTACTAGATTCTACGGGATTTGCGGCGGATAGTGCTAATACGGGATTTACCCTCACCAATTTTACTGCTACTCCAATCGCTAGTGGGGATAAAGTCCTTTTGTCTTGTAACTATACGCTAACCTTTGGGGATACTCTTAGGCTGAATGTGATGCGGGATAATGCATTGATATATATTCAGACGATTGTAGGAGGAAGTAGTTTTACGTACGAAGACCTCAGCGGAAAGCCCGGCTTTGTATATGACTATGCCGTTAGTCTCTATAAGCTTCAGGGTAATACTGTAAAAGTGTTGAAAAGGGAAAGAAACGATGTTGCTTTTCCGGTTGTAAAATCTCCTTCGGGCTTCGCAGCGACCGTTTCTTCTGCTTTGGGTGTGGTAAATCTTTCATGGACTCATACTTCTCTGAATTATTCAGGATTCAGGATTTATCGTTCGGTAGGGCCGCTTCCTTCAGATACCGTTTTACTTGCAGAATTAGCCCCCAATACTTTTGCTTTCACTGATAAGCAGACTTTACCTGGAAGCAATGGGTATAATTATGTTTTACGTTCAAAAAGAACCGTTGAGAATCTGACTTTTGAGTCCCAAAATGTTGTATCGGGATTAATCAGTTATCCTTCATTGCCTTCTCTTAGCGGATTGACAGCAACCGCGAATACTTCCAGAAACAGTGTTTTGCTGACATGGACAGTGCCGGGTGCTTCTCCCCTCAATGATACGAGTTTTAATTTTGACGGATATTTGATTTATCGGAAAAGGAATTCAAACAATGTAACGCAATTGGTAGGAAAAACCTATAAGCATTTTGCGCGTACATTCGAAGACAAGTCAGGAGTACCTGGAGTGGCTTATACGTATTCGGTGAAAGCATTTGTCAACTTGAAAAGCCCCTACACCCTGGCGGATACCGCTATTGTTTCGGCTCAGGTGAATAAGTCGGTTACTTATCCAATCTTAAAAGCGCCTTCCAATTTTTCCCGAACCAATAATATCAATAATGTAACGCTCAATTGGACTCCTGCTGTGAATCAGAGTGGAAGTGCAAGGAATTTTGATGGACAAACGGTCTATTTCAGGATAGGCACAGGCCCAATGGATTCGGTAGATTTACCGTTGTCTGTTAATTCTTATGTTTATTATACAAACGTGACAAGTGCTACTCCTATTAATTTTGCTGTTCGTTCCTATAAGATAATAAACGGGGTGAAATATGTTTCTAATCCGGTTGGCGGGCTTGGCTTTGCGACCGGAATTAATTCTTCCACCCTTCCGATTCCGCCTCAGTTTAGGGCATCTCAGGATTTGCCTGAACATATTCGCCTTACATGGAATTATCCTGTGTATATTTATGCATCGTTCAAAGTCTATCGTAATGGGGCTTTGTTGGCTATTCTGCCTACCGGAAGCCGGGAGTACTATGATTACACGGCTGAAAATTTCTTGACTTATCTCTATGAAATCGAGGCAGTTTATGAGGAGAATACAACGCTGAAGGCATCTGCTTTAGGTAAAAGAAATACCTTATCTTCTCTTCAGGGAAGAGTATATGCGCAAGGCTCCAAATATGGGCTTCCTTTTATAGAAGTAACCGCTTCTGCTTCCGGATACTTTGCCCGTACTTTTACGGATACTTCAGGGTATTATACGATAGATCAATTACCTGTTCAGTCGAGCCTGCCGGTTACGGTTACGGTAGATGGAGGCAATACGGTATTTACCGGTACATCCGGTGCTTATCCTTCTACGAAGAGTTTTACGGTTGAAGGGGAAAGATATAAAATGTATGAACTGGATTTTGTAAGCAATTACTCTCCTCTATCAAAAGATACTTCGAGGCTGTCTGTACCGGAATATGTATATGCAAAGGCTGACCCTGAAAGGAAACGGATGGTTATTAGCTGGACTCCGGGCAATCAGTTACACGACGGGTTTTTAGTATATCGTGCGAATACCTTAATTGCCTCGGTTACCAAAAACGAAGCCTTGATTGTTTATGATACAGAGGGAAGTCAAGGGGTAAATTATCTGTATCAAGTTTTTGCCTATAAAGAAAGTGCGTCCGGAAAAATTACGGGAAATCCGGGAATTACTTACGGCACTTTCCCAAAAGTAGAGCCGGTGATTTATCTTTCTGCTTTCCCTGATATTGAGAGAAATTCGGTAAACATTACGTGGAGTCACGCATTTGCAAATCATTCCAGGTATGAAATCCGGAGGAATGGAGATTTGGTTTCTTCTATTTCCACTCTTTCTCCTACGATATACATTGATACGCTTGGAGTACCCGGAGCACTCTATAACTACTCGGTTACTGCTGTGGATGAAACGAGTAATTCATTTGTAGAATCCCAATCGGCTACTACTCAGGCAAATTTTCCCTTGCTGTCAGAAGTTACAGACCTGACTATTAGCATCCCTGATACAATGCTTTCCTGTTCTACTGCAATCGGTCGGAATCATGTTTGGCTACAATGGGATTATGCCAGCCGGTGTACAGGATTTTTAGTGTATAGGAACAATCAGTTGATTAAAATTTTGAGTTCAAAAGAGTATATGTATCGAGATACGTCTGGTATTCCGGGTTTAAATACAGATTATGTAGTAAAAGCATATCTGAATATCAATAATACCAATTACTCTTCCGACGGGCAAACTATCAATACGCAATATCCGGTGGTTGCGGCTCCTTTTGGATTAAATTATGTAACGGATAACGGTTTCGTAAATCTTCAGTGGAATTATTCTGAAAAAATTGCACACAGTTTTGAAATCTGGCGATTTTCCACGACACCTTTGGCAAGTCAATCAATTTTCACGCTGAAAACGGATAGTTTAGGAAATAATACCGGCAATTTTAGTTTTGTAGATGAAACGGGGTTTATGGGGAGAAATTATACCTATAAGGTAAGGACGGTTGCGCTGAGAAATGGGATTTTCTATAATTCTGACTTTTCGCCCTGCACTCCTTCTGCTATCATGTATCCTAATATTCCTGCACCCATTGTGCCAACCGGACTTACGGTTACTGATGTGGCTTCAGACGGCACGTATGCCAATTATGTTTTCCTTCAGTGGGAGTATGAAGGGAATAATATTGATGGATTTTTCTTATATAAAAATGGAAGCCTGATTGCAAGTGTCGGAAAGGGAATGCGTAATTACAGACATATCGCCAATCAGACAGGGGTATTGAATTATGAAGTGAAAGCATGGAAATTGGCGGATGATAATGGTAGTCCTGATACGGTGATTTCTCTCCCGCTTGCGGATAACGGGAATATCGGACAAGGGGTCTTGGGTACTTTGTCTCCCCTGATTGCTACGCAGGGAACCCTCTCGCAGCAAGTTCAATTGAACTGGACTACGGGTGGAAGTTATACAATCTATCGAGATGATATACAGATTGGAACCGTTACGGGAACTACCTATACCGATAATACCGCTATACCCGGAAAGCATTATATCTATGAAGTTTCTCCCAATAATCCTGCCAACCGAACACCCGTAGAAGGATGGGCGAAATATAACGGATATATCAGTGGGTTTGCCTATCAGTTGGGTACTTCCGTAGGATTGGGCGGGGTTTTGGTAGAGGCTAGCGCAACTTTTGAGGGTAATACCTGGTATTTTGCGGATACAACTGACAATAGCGGAGGTTATGCGATAGAGGATATTTATTATGGGTCGGAGTCCAGAACTTTTGAAGTGAAAGCAAAATTAGAACAATGTGGTGTGAAACATGCGTTTCTTATTAATCCGCAATCTTGTATATTGTCAGAATTCGTCCCTGAGGCAATACAGAATAATTTTTAT
>WBZP01004682.1_pt1 | contig 13419 bp, 14 predicted proteins | sample 5204301 | NCBI WGS metagenome assembly WBZP01 (sample SAMN12412401, study PRJNA552823) | activated sludge metagenome | isolation source: activated sludge from nitrification reactor of wastewater treatment plant... | place: USA: Pennsylvania | collected 2017 | reverse complement strand
CGGCAACTTCAAGGAGGTGATGAACTGGCAGGAGTACGTCGCGTTCCTGACCGGCTGGGCCAGTTCGTCGGAGTGGGACTGCTCGTTCAAGCGCGTCACCGAGTCGGGCAACACCGTATTCCTCGAGCTCGAAGAGCGAAGCAGGATCGGTGATTTCAGCAACTCGGTGAACTCGGCATCGATCTACGAGTTCGACAACGGCGGCAAGATCACCCGGATCGACGTCTACCTGCAGATGGCACTGCCCGACCCGGAGATGCTGGCGAGTTACTCCGACGTCGAGATCTCCGACTAGGCCAGACCGAAAAGCCGGCCGCGCAGAAGCTGTTTCAGGGCGGCCACCGTGGCGTGGTACTCCGCGGCGGGCGGAGTGCCGGCCGCGTACTCGTTGAGGCCGCGGAAGACCAGGAAGATCGCGCCGGCCGCGCTGTCGACGTCGACGCCGGGCGCCAGTGCGTTCTCGCGGGCGCCCTGTTCGAGAATGTCGCGGATCAGGCTGTGCAGCGCCATGAATCGCACATCGCTGTTCTCGGCCAGCTGCAGATCCCGCGGGCTCTCGGCGCGGATGGCCCGGTCGAAGGCCACCGCAAGCGGATAGTCCCGCATCACCCGCACGCTCTCGTCGAGGACGGCCATCAACTTGTCGATGGTCGAGACGTTGCGCTCCGCGGCCTGCGCGAGCCGGGGCACCGCGATCGTCGCGACCTCGTCGAAGGTGGCCCTGACCAGTTCGGCCTTGTTCGGGAAGTAGTGATACAGACTGCCGCTGGTCATCTGTGCCGCGCGGGCGATCTCGCGGATGGTGGCCCGCGAGTACCCGACGTCGGCGACACAGCGCATGGTCGCGTCGAGGATGCGCTTTCTCGTCTCTTCACTGTTGGCGCCGACCGGTCGGCCCAACAAAGACGAGCCGGCCGATGACCTGCCTTCGGAATTCCCCATGGCTTCCCGCAGTTTCTCACAGCCGCAGGCGCCCGCGCGGGACAAACCCTGAAATCAATCAAACGATCGATTCTGTTAGAGTTCGCAGCGTGTCAGACCTCATCGGCAGCGTCGCAGTGGTCACCGGCGCGGCGCGCGGGCAGGGCCGAACCCACGCGGTGGCGCTGGCCGCCGAGGGCGCCGACATCATCGCGATCGACCGCTGCGCCGACCTCGACTCCATCCCCTATCCCCTGGCGACCAAGGCCGATCTCGACGAAACCGTCGCGGCCATCGAGGCGCTCGGCCGCCGGGTGGTTCCGATCGTCGCCGATGTCCGCGACCTCGGGCAGCTCACGTCGGCCGTCCAGACCGGTATCGACCAGCTCGGCGAGGTCGACATCGTCATCGCCAACGCCGGCGTCGTCGCAATCGGTATCAGCGACCCGCTCGACGAGCAGGTGTACCGCGACATCGTCGACACCAACCTCAACGGCGTCTGGCACACCATCGCCGCCACGGTGCCGTCGATGATCCGCAAGGGTGCGGGCGGATCGATCGTCCTCACCAGCTCCGCGCAGGGCCTGATCGGCCGCGGCGGCGACGGCAGCGCGGCGATGTTCGCCTATGCCGCGGCCAAACACGGTGTGGTCGGGCTGATGCGCTCAGCGGCAAACGCCTACGCGCAGCATAATATTCGGGTCAACTCAGTCCACCCGACCGGTGTGGCGACGCCGATGATCATGAACGAGTTCACCATCACCAGGATCAAGGAGAACCCCAAGGGTTCGGCGCTGTCGGCCAACCTGCTGCCGGTGCCGTATGTGGAGTCCGAAGACGTCACGAATGCCGTGCTGTGGCTCGTGAGTTCGAAGGCGCGCCACGTCACCGGCGTGACCCTGCCGGTCGACGCCGGCCACACGGTGATGTGACGACATGGCGACCGTCCTGAAGGCACCCGACCGCTTGACCGCGGCCCAGAAGCGGACCACCGCGACCCTGTATCTGGCCGGTCCCTTCGACGATGCCGACACTTGGCGCGACGAGGTGATCGGCGCGTACGACGATCTCGACATCACCGTCATCGACCCCCGCAACGAGCGCTGGCCGCAGCTGGAGGTGGGTTCACCGGGACGGCGGGGCGCCTTCGAGTGGCAATGTGCCGCGGCTTTCGACGCCGACGTCGTGATCGTGTGGGTGCCCGCGGGTCGACACGCACCGACGGCCTTGATGATCCTGGGATCCCTTGGTGCCAAGCGGAACAACCCCAAGCGGGGCAGCTCGGTGGTCGTCGGGGGCGGCGGATACGACGGACTGGTGCAGCTCTTCGCCCAGAACCAGCGGCTGTTCCCGGCCGGGGATGACCTCGGCGAGGTCATTCGCATCGCCCGCATCCAGCTCGAGCAGGCGCTGGCGGCGAGGGCCGCCGGGTGAGCGGGGGCTGGCGGGCGGCGGCCGCCGCGATCTGGCGGCGGATGACGGCGCGCGGCCCCTGCGGGCGACGGTTCTGCCGAAACGGTTGCGGCCGAGGGGGTTGTGACCGTGACCGACCGCTGACCGGCTGACGCCTCAGGTGAATTCGACGAACAGGTGCCTGATCCCGGTGTGCCGGTTGCTGCGCGCCCACTCCACCGGCTCGACGACGCTGATCCCGGAGAACCGGCCCAGCAACTCCTCGTAGAGCACCCGCAATTCGAGCCGGGCGAGGTTGGCGCCCAGGCAGTAGTGCACCCCCTGGCCGAAGCCGAGGTGCGGGTTCGGCTTTCGCGCGACGTCGAAGGAGTCGGCGCGGTCGAACACCGCCGAGTCGCGGTTGGCGGAGCCCTCCCACACCAGCACCTTGTCCCCGGCCCGGATCGCGCACCCGCCCAGTTCGGTGTCGCGGGTGGCGGTGCGTCGCTTCGACGGTGACGGGGACGTCCAGCGGATCATCTCCTCGATGGCCGTGGGCAGCAACTCCCGGTCGTTCTGCAGCCGCCGGTACTGATCCGGGTTCTGCGCGAGGGCCAGCAGTCCGCCCGCGACGCCGTTGCGCGTGGTCTCCGCGCCGGCGCTGAACAGCAGGCTGAAGAACATGTACAACTCGATGTCGGACAGCGACGGCGACTCCGGATCCTCGACGGTGGCGTTGGCGACCACCGACAACATGTCGTCACCCGGTTCGGCGCGCTTCGCGGCGATCAGTTCGGTGCCGTAGGCGAACATCCGCGACCCGGCCTCCTCGACCGACTCGGCCTTTTCAAACGAGTTCGCGCCCACCTCGCCCTTGCGCGATTCACCGAAGTCGAAGGTCGGCTCGATCGCGTGGAACAGCCAATGCCGTTCCTTCTCAGGCACTCCCAGCAGGATGCAGATCATCTGCATCGGCAGCTCGGCCGCGATGTCGACCAGGAAGTCGAACGCCACCCCGGGCCGCACCGCGTCCAGCAGCACCCGCGCCCGCCGCCGCAGGTCGTCTTCGACCCGTCGGATCATCCGCGGGGTCAGGCCCGAGCTGACCAGCCGTCGAATGTGGGTGTGCCGGGGATCGTCCATCATGTTGAGCACCTGACCGGCGATCGGCAGGTCCTGCAGCAGCGTGCCGCCGTAGGGCCGGCCGCCGCCGGTCACCGACGAGAAGGTGTCCGCATCACGAAGCACCGCAAGGGTTTCGGGGTGGGTGGCCACCGACCAGAAGCCCTCACCGTCGGGGGTGTTCTCGGTGGGCTCGTGCCAGTACACCGGCGCTTCGCGGCGATGGATCTCGAACAGGTGGTGCGGAAACCCGTCGGCGAAGTTGTCCAGATCGGTGAAGTCGATGTCCTTGAGCGACATGGACTTCAGAGGATCGCACCGGGGGTGTACTTGGCGGCATCCGGATAGGCGCTCACCAAGTCGTCGACCGCGGCGACGACCCCGTCAACCTGGTCGGCGGCCGAGCCGATGAACGCCGCCTTGTCGGCCAGCGCCGCGTCGAGGGCCGCCCGATCCAGTGGCAGCCGCGGGTCGGCGGCCAGGCGATCCAGCAGGTCCGGTTCGGCGCCGCGCTCCCGCATCGCCAGGGCGACCGCCACCGCGTGCCCCTTGATCACCTCGTGGGCGGCTTCCCGGCCCATGCCGGCCCGCACCGCGGCGATCAGCACCTTGGTGGTGGCCAGGAACGGCAGGTAACGGTCGAGCTCACGCTGGATCACCGCGGGATAGGCGCCGAACTCCTCGAGCACCGTCAGGAACGTCTCGATCTGACCGTCGATCGCGAAGAACGCGTCGGGCAACGCCACCCGGCGCACCACCGAGCAGAACACGTCACCCTCGTTCCATTGCGCGCCGGCGAGTTCGGCGGCCATCGAGGCGTATCCACGCAACACCACCTGCAGGCCGTTGACCCGTTCACAGCTGCGGGTGTTCATCTTGTGCGGCATCGCCGACGAGCCGACCTGTCCCGGTGCGAAGCCCTCGGTGACCAGCTCGTGTCCGGCCATCAGCCGCACCGTGTGGGCGAAGGACGAGGGGCCGGCGCCGAGTTGGACCAGGGCCGAGACCACGTCGTGGTCCAGCGAGCGCGGGTAGACCTGACCGACGCTGGTGAGCACCGCGGTGAAGCCGAGGAACTCCGCGATCCGCCGCTCGAGTTCGGCGAGGCGGCCGGTGTCGCCGTCCAGCAGGTCGAGCATGTCCTGCGCGGTGCCCATCGGGCCCTTGATGCCCCGCAGCGGGTAGCGGTCGATGAGATCGCGGATGCGTGTGAGCGCGATCAGGGTCTCCTGCGCCGCGGAGGCGAACCGCTTACCCAGCGTGGTCGCCTGGGCGGCGACATTGTGGCTGCGGCCGGCCATCACCAGGTCGCGATAGGTGGCGGCGCGTTCGGCCAGCCGGGCCGCCACCGCCACACCATGGGCGTGGACCAGTTCGAGGGAGCGGCGGATCTGCAGCTGTTCGACGTTCTCGGTCAGATCGCGGCTCGTCATGCCCTTGTGCACGTGCTCGTGACCGGCCAGCGCGTTGAACTCCTCGATGCGGGCCTTGACGTCGTGCCGCGTAACCCGCTCGCGGGCCGCGATCGAGTCCAGGTCGACCTGCTCGAGCACCCGCTCGTAGTCGGCCACCGCCTGATCGGGGACGTCGACGCCCAACTCCTGCTGAGCCCGCAGCACCGCCAGCCACAGCCGACGCTCGGCGATGATCTTGGCCTGTGGCGACCAGATCGCCACCATCTCGGCGCTGGCGTACCGGGCGGCCAGCACATCGGGAATCGTCACAATCACACAGCTTACGGCGCTGGTACGGCAAGGTAGGCGGATGTACTCCGTCGGACTGGATCTGGCCTGGGGCGAGCGCAAGCCCACCGGCGTCGCGGTGGTCGACGCCGACGGCCGTCTGGTGCATATCGCTGCCGCGCAAGATGATTCGGCCATCCTCGCCGAGCTGCGGCCCTACGTCGACGGGGACTGCCTGGTCGCCATCGACGCGCCGCTGGTGGTGACCAATCCCAGCGGCCAGCGGGGCTGCGAAACCGATCTGAACCGGGATTTCGCGAAGTTCGAGGCGGGCGCGCACCCCGCGAACACCGGTAAGCCGGAGTTCGCCGGCACCCCGCGCGGCGCCAGGATCGCGGCGGCCCTCGGGCTGGACATGGACCCGTATTCGCGGGCGACCCGGCGGGCCATCGAGGTGTACCCGCACCCCGCGACGGTCGCGCTGTTCCGGCTCGGCCGCACCCTGAAGTACAAGCACAAGCAGGGCCGCAGCCTCAAGCAGCTGCGCACCGAGCTGCTGCGGCTGATGGACGAGATCGAGGGCCTCGCCCAGGCCGCGGTCCCGCTGCGGGTCGCCGACCATCCCGAGTGGGTCGCGCTGCGCGGCGGCGTCGAGAGGGCCGAACGCAAGAGCGAGCTGCGCCGGGCCGAGGATCCGGTCGACGCGGTGATGTGCGCCTACGTCGCGCTGTACGCGACGCGCCGGCCGGGTGCCGTCACCGTCTACGGCGACTTCGCCACCGGCTACATCGTCACCCCGACGCTGCCGCCCGACCTGACCCCGGCCCCGCCCGAACCGACGCCCGGTGTGGTCGGGGACGCGGTGGCCCGCTACGCCGACCGGCGCCCGAGCCTGATCGCGACCACCGAGCACTACCTGGCGCTGGTGACCCGCCTGCTCGACGACGCCGGCATCAACTACCTCAGCGTGACGGCGCGCACCAAGAGCGTGGCCTCGTTCGCGGCCAAGGCGGACCGCAGCGTGCACGGCCGGCGGCTGTACACCGACCCGTCGACGCAGATCACCGACCAGGTCGGCGTGCGCATCATCACCTACCTCCGCGAGGACGTCACCGCCGTCGGCAACCTGCTGGCCGAGGAGTTGCAGGTGCTGTCCGATCTGGACATGGGCCAGGTGACGGCCCGCGAGGGCCGCTGGGGGTACGCCAGCCGGCACATGCTGGTCACCGTCGACGGCGAGACCCAGCCGGCGTCGGTGCAGGTGCGCACCGTCCTGCAACACGCGTGGGCGGAGTTCGAACACGACATCCGCTACAAGGGCACGATCCCCGAGCAGGACGCCCCGGAACTGGACCGCCGGTTCACCCTGGCCGCGGGGCTGCTCGAGCTGGCCGATCGGGAGTTCACCGAGATCCGCGACCGGTTGCGCGCGTCGATGGCCGACGACCGCACGCCCGCCGCCGCGGGCGCCGGGATCGCGACACCGGTCCTGGCCACCTATCTGGGGCACCGCTTTCCCGAGGCGGGCTGGTCGCGCACCGAGCACTACGCGTGGATGTCGGAGCTGCTGGGCGAGTTGGGCATCCTGACCCTCGACAGCCTCGAGGAGCTGCTCAACAACCTCGACACCGAGGCCGTCAACCGCAAGATGGACTACCGCTTCCCGGCCGGGGCGGTGCGCCGGCTCGACGATGCGCTGCTGTCGACGTTCGGTGATCGCTACGTCGGCCTGGCGGGCAACGCGCATCGGATGGCGTTGCTGCAGACCCGGCTGGAGCGACTGCGGATGGCGCCGTAGCGGCCGATGCCCTCAGGCGCGCAGGCCGGTCCACGCCGCCGTGGTGCCGGTGAGCCTGCTGACCTGCTCGAGGAACCGGCGCACCTTCGCCGGATCCTCGTTGCGCTGCCAGCCGAAGGTGGTCGGCCGCTGCGAGCGGTCATGCCAGAAGTGGCCGGGTTTGGACGGCGGCCGGGTGGCCACCAGCCATACCGCCGTGTCGGCGCCGTCGACGACGTTGCGCAACAACGGCTTTGTGATGGTCCGGAACCGGGGCAGGTATTCGGCCACGCCCGGGGTCTCCACCCAGCCGGGGTGCATGCTCTCCACCCGGATGTCCGTGCCGGCCAACCGGCGGGCCCACGAGTCGGCCAGCACCACCTGCATCCGCTTGGTCCGGGCGTAGGCGCGCACGCCGTTGTAGCCCTGCCGGTACTCCATGTCGTCGACCACCAGCGGTGCGCTGTACATGCCGCCCGAAGACATGAAGACCACCGACGCCCCGCCGGCGGCGCGCAGCAGCGGCAGTAGTCGTTCGGTGATCAGATGCGGACCCAGCACGCTGGTGGCCAGTTGCACCTCGTGGCCCTGCGGGGTGAGCAGCCGCTCCTTGGGCATCACGACCGCGTTGTGCACCAGCCCGTTCAGCGCCGGGATCCGGTCGGCGAGGTCGGCCGTCCAGTCCCGGACCGCGTCGAGATCCGAGACGTCGCAGACCTCCTCGACCACCTGTGCCCCCGGCACGGCCTCCCGGACCTCGGCCGCGCACCGGCGCACCTTGTCGGGGTTGCGGCCCAGCAGATGGACCGTCGCACCGAGCTCGGCGAACGAGTGCGCCATCGCCAGCCCGATACCGGCCGTCGCACCGGTGATGAGGATCCGCTTGTCCCGTAGCGATCCGGGCGCCGGGTCGGCCGGCCACCATAGCCGCCGCAGCCCCGAACCGATCTTGGTGTAGCCCAGGACCACCGAACGGTCCATCGCACCGTCGAGCAGATCGTTCACCGGCCGGGTGATAGCGGAGAGGTCCATGCGTCGAACGTAACCTTCAGTGGCGCGCCGCTCACACCCGCACGGTGTGCAGATCGATGGGCGCCAGCACGTCGATCACGTCGATCAGGGTGGCGCGGGCGATCTCCCGGGGCCCGTCGCCGTCGCCCACCAGCGCCGACACCACCGCGCCGTCGACCGCGCAGACCAGGGCGGTCAGCAGGTCCACGCGCACCCGGCGGCCCGACCGGGAGACCACCTCAACGACCGCGTCGACCCGCTGGCGCAGCAGCCTGCGCTGCAGCTCGCGGAGCGCGGGTTGGCGGGCACACGCGATGTAGCGCTCGTAGCGGGAGATCAGCTGTTCGCTCATCGGTTCACTCGCCGGCTCGCCGACCAGCAGGTCGACCAGGACGTCGGCGGTCGCCTCGGGTCCGCGTCGGCGTCGCGGCAGCTCCTCGACCCGGGCCCGCAGCTGGGCGGCCTCCATCATGCCGAGATGCGCGACGGCGTTGACGATCAGATCGTCCAGTGAGGAGAAGTAGTAGGTGGTCGACGCCAGCGGCAGCCCGGCGCGCTGGGCGACGGCGCGATGGCTCACCGCTTCGAATCCGCCCTCGCACAGCAAGTCGGCGGCGGCGCTGACGAGCGCATACCGTCGCCGTTCTCCCTTGGGCGTAACCGCTGCGGTCACGGTTCGAATGCTGCCAGTCACCCCGACCGCGCACCGCCCTTTCACCGAATCATTAACTTCCCCAAAACAGCGGATTCGGCGACTTCCGGCCGCGATGGCAAGATGACCGGATGCCCAACCTGAGCCGTCGCGCCGTGCTGCGCCTCGGCGCGACCGCCGCAGTGGGTGCGGCCGGTGCCGCCGTCATCGGCTCGTTGCCGGGTTCGACTGCCTCCGTCGCCGGACCCGCCGTGGCGATGACCGGGGTCGGCGCTCCCCTGCTGCCGCCGCCTCCGCTGGACCCGGCGACCGCCGGTGTCGCCGCGCCCACCATGGTCACCGGTTCGTTCGTCTCCGCGGCCCGCGGTGGCATCCCGACCAACTGGGCGATCGCCCGCCCCCCGGGGCAGACCAAGCCGCTGCGACCGGTGATCGCCCTGCACGGGAAGGGCAGCGACGCCGCCACGGTGATGGCCGGCGGTGTCGAGCAGGGTCTGGCCGAGGCCGTACAGGCCGGACTGCCGCCGTTCGCCGTGGTCGCCGTGGACGGCGGCGGCAGTTACTTCCACAAGCGGGCCTCCGGCGAGGACTCCGGGTCGATGGTCCTCGACGAGTTGATCCCGATGCTCGGCGGCCAGGGCCTGGACACCTCGCGGGTGGGCTTCCTGGGCTGGTCGATGGGCGGCTACGGGGCGTTGCTGCTCGGGGCGCGGCTGGGTCCGGCCCGCACCGCGGCGATCTGCGCCGTCAGCCCGGCGCTGTGGCTGTCGTCGGGGGCGACGGCCCCCGGCGCGTTCGACGGCACCGACGACTTCGCGGCCAACAGCGTGTTCGGGCTGCCGGCGTTGGCCTCGATTCCGATCCGCATCGACTGCGGGGACAGCGACCCGTTCTACGCGGCGACGAAACAGTTCATCGCGCAGCTGCCCAACCCGCCCGCGGGCGGCTTCTCCCCCGGCGGGCACGATGCCGCCTTCTGGAGCTCACAGCTGCCGGCGGAGCTCACCTGGATGGCCCCGCTGCTGACGGCCTGAGGCCTCAAACGATGTCGACGGCGTCGAGGAACGCCTCGGCGTGGTTGCGGTCGCCGGCGATGTGGACGTCACGATCCCGCCAGCCGGCCCGCCGGGTGCCCCATTCCGGGAACTCGGCCGCCACGCCGGTGATCTGAGCGGCCGACGGCTCGGCCGGACCCGCGGCGACCGAACCGTCGGGTGCGATGCGCCAGGTGCCGCCGCCGGTTCCGGTCAACGTGATCGCCAGCGGCCGGTCCAGGAACGGAAGGGGTTGGGCGCGAAGCTGATTGGACAGCACCGCCATCATCCACTCCAGCACCACCGCCATCCGGTTCGCGTCGGTGCCCGGCACCGCGCGGCCGAGTGCCGGGGCCATGTCGTGCCGCAGATGGGTGTGGTGGTCGAACACCAACGCGCCGAGCATCAGCCGCGCCGGGAACTTCCCGAGGTCGGCCAGCGACACCCGCAGCCCGCCGAGGGGTGTGCGGCCCACTGTCGTGAGGGTGGCGCCGAAGATCCGGCTCCATCGGCGGTACTCGGCCAGTACGTCCGCCGACGAGCGGTCCCGCCTGCTGTCCACCATGACGTCGTTGGCGCGTTCGATGTCGTTGCTGCGCAGGATCTTTCCCGCCGAAGGGCTGAACGGCGCGTGACACCCGGCGCCCAAGTGGGCGACGACGTCCTGAATGCACCAGCCCTCGGCGCGGCTGTTCATCCGCCAGTCGGCCGGCGCCAGCGTGGCACAGAACGCCAGCAACTCGGCGCGCTCGGCCTTGAAGGCCGCGCCGCGGTCCACGGTCATCGCCTTGCCGTCACGGCAGCGAGATCCGCCCCTCGGCGGCCGCCAGTCCGATATCGGACCGGAAGTGACTGCCCGGCAAACCGATCGAGGACAGCACCCGGTATGCGGCCTCCCGCGCGGCCGTCAGGTCGGCACCCGTTCCGACGACGGACAGCACCCGGCCGCCGGAGGAGACGACGGCACCGTCGGCGCGTCGCGAGGTGCCGGCGTGCAGCACACCGTCGGCCTCCGACCCGGTGACCACGTCGCCGACCCGCGGCCGGCCCGGATAATTCTCGGCGGCCAGCACGACGGTGACGGCGTAGCCGTCCTGCCACTGCAGCGGCGCGAAGCCGGCCAGCGTTCCGGTAGCCGTCGCGTACAACACCTGGCCCAGTGGGGATTTCAGCAAAGCCAGCACGGCCTGGGTCTCCGGGTCACCGAAGCGGCAGTTGAATTCCACCACCGCCGGTCCGCTCGAGGTCATCGCCAGACCCGCATACAGCAGACCGGAGAAGCCGCAGCCGCGGCGCACCAGTTCGGCCGCCACCGGTTCGACCACGTCGGCGACGATGGCCGCCTTCACCGACTCGGGCAACCACGGCAGCGGCGCGTAGGCGCCCATCCCCCCGGTGTTGGGCCCGGCATCGCCGTCGCCGACCCGCTTGAAGTCCTGCGCCGGCAGCAGGGGTACCACGGTCGGGCCGTCGACCAGACAGAACAGCGACACCTCCGGCCCGTCGAGGAAGGACTCGAGCAACACGGGATGCCCGGAATCGAGCAGCGCGGCGGCGTGCACCCGCGCGGCGTCGCGGTCGTCGGTGACGACCACGCCCTTGCCGGCGGCCAGCCCGTCATCCTTGACCACCCAGGCCCGCTGGCCCGCGGGCGGACCGAACCGGTCGAGGGCGGCGTCGAGGTGGGCGGGGTTGTCAACGGTTTCGCACAGCGCGGTCCGCACACCCGCCGCCGCCATCACGTCTTTGGCGAACGCCTTGGATCCCTCGATCCGGGCGGCGTCCCTGGTGGGGCCGAAACAGGCGATGCCCGCGGCGCGAATGGAGTCGGCGACGCCGAGCACCAGCGGAACCTCGGGGCCGATGACCACCAGATCGGCGCCGATTCGCTTGGCCAATGCGGTCACCGCCTCCGCGGAGGTGACGTCGACGTCGTGCTGTTCGGCCACCGCCGCGGTGCCGGCGTTGCCGGGGGCGACGGCCAGGTGCTCGACCTGCGGGTCGTTGCGGAGCGCCAGCAGCAAGGCGTGTTCGCGGGCACCGGATCCGATCACGAGGACGCGCACAGGTTCACACCCTAACGTCAGCGTCGCTACCAGGTGTCGACGAATCGCCTCGCCGACGGGGGTTCCGCGCGCTTGCCGGCCGCGGACAGGGTGGCGGCGATCAGGCCGCGGGTCTCGGCGGGGTCGATGACGTCGTCGATCTCGAACAGGGCGGCGGCGTTCAGGGCCTTCGCGTTCTCCTGAGCGACGGCGGTGACCTGACGGACCCGCTCCTCGCGTTCGGCGTCGTCGGCGATCTCCTCGAGTTCCTTGCGCAGGCCCAGCCGCACCGCGCCCTCCAGGCCCATCGGCCCCAGGTGCGCGCCCGGCCAGGCCACGGTGAGCAGCGGTTCGTGCAGGCTTCCGCCGGTCATCGCCTGCGCCCCGAGGCCGTAGCCGCGCCGCAGGATGATCGCGATCAACGGAACACGCAGCGCCGCACCGGCCACCAGCAGCCGTGACGCGCGCCGGACCAGCGACTCGGCCTCGGCGGCCGGTCCGACCATGTAGCCCGGACAGTCCACCAGGGAGACGACCGGGATGTCGTAGGTGTCGCACAGTTGCAGGAACCGCGCCGCCTTGTCCGCCGCCCGCGCGGTGATCGCGCCGGCCATCACCATCGTGTTGTTGGCGATCACGCCGATCGCGCGGCCGTCGATCCGGGCCAGCGCGGTGACCATCTCCGGGGCGAAGCGCTCCCGCAGCACGGTCACCGATCCCTCGTCGGCCAGCGTCCGGATCAGCGGCACCACCGGATAGGCGCGGCGCGCCCGCTCCGGAATCATTGTGCGCAAGGCGGTTTGGTCCGCCGCGGGGCCCGGGGCGGTCGACCCCTGGAAGTATCCGATCAGCTGTTTGGTGACGGCGACGGCGGCGGCCTCGTCGGGCACCACGACGTCGACGACGCCGTTGGGCGCCTGCACGGAGATCGGACCGACCGCGTCGGGGTCCACGTCGCCGAGCCCACCGCCGGCGATCATGGCCGGCCCACCCATCCCGATCGAGGTGTCCTCGGTGGCGACGATGAGATCCGAGCAGCCGGCGATCACCGCGTTGCCCGCAAAGCAGCGGCCCTTGACCACCGCGATGCGCGGAACCACACCGGACAGCGCCGCCCACAGCTTGAAGGCGCGCACCTCGAGCGAGGAGACCGTCGGGTAGTCGGTGTCGCCGGGCCGCCCGCCGCCGCCCTCGGCGAAGAACACGGTCGGCAGCCGCATCCGTTCGATGAGCTCGAACAGCCGGTCCTTCTTCCGGTGCCCGAAGACGCCCTGGGTGCCGGCGAGCACGGTGTAGTCGTAGGACAGCACCGCGGCGGCGGCGCGGTCCGGACCGAAGAGGTCGCCGTTGATCCGCCCGATGCCGGCGACCAGACCGTCGGCGGGGGTGCGGGCGATCAGATCGTCGACGTCGCGCCGCTGGCGTTGCGCGGCCATCACGAAACGCCCGTACTCGACGAACGAGCCCGGGTCGACGAGGTCGGCGATGTTCTCGCGCGCGGTGCGCCCGTTCGCGGCGTGCCGGCGGCCGACGGCGTCGGGGCGAGCCGCGTCCTCGGTCAGCGCCCGCCGGCGCAGCAAGTCATCGAGATCGGAGCCCTCGGCCATGAGCTGAACCTACCTGCGGGCCCGGGTCGGCCGGCGGTGGAGGAACCTACGGTCTGCGAGCCAAGGCGGTCCGGCGCGGATAGCATCGCCGGGCATGGGCTATCCCTATCCGCCGCCGTATCCCCCCGCCAAGCCGCCGAGGTCCGGGACGGACCTGACGGTGTCGATCATCACGA
>WBZP01005120.1_pt1 | contig 13420 bp, 7 predicted proteins | sample 5204301 | NCBI WGS metagenome assembly WBZP01 (sample SAMN12412401, study PRJNA552823) | activated sludge metagenome | isolation source: activated sludge from nitrification reactor of wastewater treatment plant... | place: USA: Pennsylvania | collected 2017 | reverse complement strand
CGCCTTGGTGTACTTCCCCTTCGGATGGTTCTCCCGCCGGAGCATGTTCTGGAAGGCAGCGAGGGCGAGGCCCTTCGCCTCTTCATCACCCGCGGCAAGCGCATACTGGCTGAAGGCCATCGCGGCGAAGCAGTCCGAGAAGACATTGTACGGTTGAACGAGCGGTGCTCCCGCGCGGTTCAATGCGAAGTACCAGTCGCCGTTCGCATCCCTCCCATGGGCGCGCAGGAAATCGGCACCATGCTTCGCCATGGCGAGCCACGCCGGACGCTTCTCGCACCGGTTGTACAGCATCGCATACGTCCATGTCTGGCGTCCCTGCAGCCACACGAACTTGTCGGTGTCGTACACCTTTCCTTCGCGATCCAAACACGTGAAGAACCCGCCCTGCGGATCGACCGAGTTGCGGTCCCAGAAGGGGAGGACATCATCGAGAAGCGCCGAACGGTATTGCTTATGGAGTGCGGTTCTGTCGGTCTGCATGGGCTATCCTTTCTGCACGACCTTCAGTTCGGGGAGCGTGACCCACGCACGATTCTTCCACGACTCGATGCCCTTCTCGGCGAGCTGCACGCCCTTGGCACCTTCGCGCAGGTCCCACGGGAAGGGGGTACCGGCGACGATGTGACGCAGGTACATCTCCCACTGGATCTTGAAGGCATTATCGAACGTCTGCTGGGAAGGAGCGACCATCCACTGATCGTGGAAGACGAACGGATTCTCGATGTCCGGATTCCACGTCGGCCGCGGTGTCGCTGCGGCGGGCTGGATCCAGCATTCGCGGAGTCCGGCAACGGCGGAACCGTTCGTGCCGTCGACCTGAATGGTCAGGAGATCGTCACGGCGCACGCGCGTGGTCCAGGAAGAATTGAACTGTGCCACGATGCCGTCCGCCAGTTCGAATGTCGCGTACGCTGCATCATCCGCGGTGCACGGGTAGGGCTTGCCGGCCTCATCCCAGCGGGTCGGGATGTGCGTGGCGCCGAGACACGAAACGCTGCGCACGGGCGCGATCACATTGTCGAGCACGTAGCGCCAGTGGCAGAGCATGTCGAAGATGATGCCGCCGCCATCCTCGGCACGGTAGTTCCAGGACGGGCGTTGAGCCGGGATGTGTTCGCCTTCGAACACCCAGTAGCCGAAATCGCCTTTCACGGACAGGATGCGGCCGAAGAAGCCACTGTCCCGCAACAGCCGCAGCTTGATCAATCCGGGAAGCCAGAGCTTGTCCTGCACCACCCCATGCTTCACGCCCTTCTCCTCCGCGAGGAGGTAGAGATCGTACGCCTCGTCCGTGGTGAGCGCGGTCGGTTTCTCGCAATAGACATGCTTCCCCGCCTTGATCGCGGCGCGGATCGCGGGCACGCGCAGGTTGGTCACCTGGGCGTCGAAGTACACGGTGTTGTGTGCGTCGGCCAGCGCCTTGCCCAGATCAGTGGTCCAGCGGACGACCCCCGATGAGGCTGCGAGATGTTCCAGCCGCTGTGCATTCCGGCCGACAAGGATGGGGTCGGGCATGATCACTTCGCGGTCATTCAACCGCACGCCGCCCTGGCGCATGATGGCCACGATCGAGCGCATGAGGTGCTGATTTGACCCCATGCGGCCGGTGACCCCGTTCATGATGATACCGATATGATGTGTCGTTGTGGACATGTTCTTCTTCTCCAAGGCACCGCTGATTCACTTCGGGGGTGGTTCTGTACATTGTGGCCTGGCTCCGGCGGGGAGCGATGGGGCTTCCTGGCCGGCCCGGGGGAGCGTGCCGCTGAGTTCCTGACGCCAGTGAGCGACGTCGCCGCCGGGTGCATAACAATAGAGCATGCGCATCGGTGTATGGCCGATGTTGGTGATCTGGTGAAAGACGCCGGGAGGGATGTAGGCCGCCTGCCCCGTGGTGAGGGTCTGCCGCTCTTCGCCCAGGCACATCTCGGCGGTCCCCTCTATTATATAATACACCTCTTCCTGCTCCTGATTGTGCCACGGCACCTGCCCGCCGTCCGGGTCGAGCGTGACGTGTCCCATGGCGAAATTCCTGGCCTGGATGGGGGAAGCCCCGCCAACGAGGTTCTGGGTCCGGCGGCGTGCCGGATACCGGCGCCCTTCGATGACACCCAGGTCTGCAATGATCATGGTGATACTCTCCGATCCGCGATGAATGAACTACGCCACCGGCAGGCAGAACGGCTGCAGCCGCCGCCGGAGTTGATGCATCATGTGAACGACGACCGCGTTGATGTCCGTCACCGGCTGTCGCGTGAACGGCAGCGCCGGCATGTAGGGCGCCGGTCCGAACTCCGGACAGACGGCAAGGAACGAGGCTCCACGCCGGACATGATCGCCGGCGATGCGTTCCCACCAGAGCATATGCTGCTCCACTTCGGCGCTCCATTCCGGTGCGCGCGGATCGCTGACCTGCGGGCCTTCCATGTGGCCGACGCGTGCATGAATGTAGCCGGCGCGGCCGATGGCCATCGCCACCGTCTCCTCCTGGTCCTGCAGGAGGGATTCATGGACACAACACCAGTGCGAGAGATCGGCATTGAGCGTGATCTCCGGCATGGCCGTGAGGATCGCACGCGTGGCGATCGCACTGTACGTCGCGCGGCCACGGTGCGTCTCATGACAGATCGTGATCCCGCCCTCCTGCTCCAGCGCACGCGCGGTCCGGAAGATCCGCAGGTTCTCGTCGAGGGTGAAGATGTCGCGGCCCGTGTGACAGTTCACCAGGATCGGCTGGAAGCGGATCGCGGTCCGGTACCGCTCTTCGAGCGACCGGCAATGCTCGTCCACGGTCTTCCCCTCGGTCGTGATCATGGCAACGAATGCCATGCCAAGCTTCTCATGCAGCGCATGACACTCCTCGGGGGATGCGTGGAGCGAGGGCAGGTGGATCTCCGTGCCATCGAAACCCGCGGTGTGCGCGAACTGCACGAACTCCCCGAAGGGCATGGCGTCGAGGTCCCATTTGGACCGGGTGATGATCAGGCGCATAGGCTCTCCCGCACGTGCGTCATCCGTGTATTCTCCATGGTGGTCATCACATGTTCCCGTCAGGTGTACCGGAGGTGAAGGGTCCGGCCGCTCCCCGATGGGAAGCGGTACCGACGGAGTCCGGCATCCGTTGGTCCGTCCGCCGATGGCAACGGGACCTGTTCGCGTTCATCCAGCACCAGATCCGCGGTGCAGCCCTGGGGTATCGTGAGCCGGAATGTCCTGTCGCCTCGTGTGCCGGAACACGTGCACGCAATGGGCCCACGTGAGGTCGGGACGACCACATCCACATGCTGCAGATCGGCAGGTTGGGGGCGGACGGTGCAACGGGTGAATCCGGGGGCTGTCGGGCGGATGCCCGCGATCCCCTGTGTGAGCAGGATCAGCGGAGCGAGAGCGCAATTGCTCCAGAGATCAGGACTGTCCGGTGCCGCCGTCCAGTTCTCGAAGATGGTGTTGTTCTGCAAGACCGAGGGCATCGTCGCCCACCGTTCGCGCAGGTCTTGGATGATCACGTCCGTGCGGCCACCCCGCGCGAGTGCCCAGTACCGCCAGACCGCGTTCGCCGGGTACGAGATCCCCATGTGTGGTGGGGGAGAGGCGAGTGCGTTCACGGCGGCGCGCCGGTTCCCACCCGGACACTGGTCGAAGATCACGGCGGTCGCGAGCGAACGGTCGCACAGCCGGGGCTCTTCGCCCGCCGACAGCCACGGTCGGTTGATGACGAAGAGGCCGTCGCTGTCGCTCCAGAAGTGCTTCACCGCGGCGGCTTCGAGGTCGGCGCCGAATGCGGACGCGAACGCCGCCCACTCGTTGTGTCCGAGCGTCTGTGCGACCGGGGCAAAGGCATGCTGGAGCATCGCCGCAGCATAGAGATTGAATGCGCACTGCTTGTGCAGTGGCTTGCCGTTCAGATACGCCACGTGATCGAGCCATACTGCCGGGGTGCCGAGTCCGGTCACGGGGAGGAGTCCGTCCTCGCGGCGAATGGCATGCAGATACCGCACGAAGCGCTGATACCTGATGAACGGTTCGCGCACGGCGTCCGTATCGCCGCTATATACATGATGATGGAAGATGTCGAATCCGAAACCGATGCTGTGATCCAGAAGCGGACCCCAGGGGGTCAGGTTCAATTGCCGTTCCATCACGCGCGCGAGGCGGTCGTAGGCGGGCCAGCAATCGAAGAAGTAGCCGTCGAGCATCAGGCCCTGACCGAACGTCTGGATGAAGCGGGCGCTGAGTCGGTGTTCACCGAAGGTCATGGCACTGGCGTGGAGTTGATGCGCGCCATCGCCGCTGTACTGCTGGCGTTCACGTCCCATGCCGTCAACACAGGTCTCCTGCGCGCTGTTGTACAGGGTGTTCACGCACGCGTCCATCAACCGTTGCAATGCCGGCTCGTTCACCGCTGCACGGGGTTCGACAGGCCAGGGGAAGACCCGGCGCAGCATGCCGACGTTGTGGATCGTCACCTGTCCTGCCGCACCACGCACGTGGAGCTGGATCCATCGCGCTGCTTCATAGTCCAGGGTCTGGAAGGTCTGCTCACCACCGGCGCACACGAAGCGCGCCCACGCGTGGAAGTGAGAGTTCAGCAACGGTGGCCCGCCGGGGGTGTGGCCTTCCTGGACCATGAGTTCAACGATCGTACCCGCGGGGGCCGTGATCGTGAAATAGGGGAATCCCACGTGCTGATCGCGGAATGCAAAGGTCAGTGCCCGGGCGGTCGTGCCGTCCAGACTCAAGGTCCAGGTGCCCTCTCCGGCCGCTTGCACGCTCAGAGGAGTGGCGGTGAACGCACCGGGGGTCATGACGTCGAAGTACTCTTCCGCAGGCCTCGTCCAGGCGATGGTGTAGGCCTCCACCAACCGTTCCACCGGTACCGGGTGTTCGCGGAGCAGCGGAATGCTGCGGGGGATGAGGCACGAATCCTCACGCGTGGCACGAGTATCGAGGAGGTGGTCCGGGTACGTCGAGCAAGAAGGGGGAAGCGACGCCGGGCAGTCCAGCATCATGGCCGGGAGCCAGCGGTCGGTGCCGCCGAATTCGTTGGTATCCCATCCGTAGGGATGTTTACGGGAGTCGAACATCTCCTGGAAGGCGCGGAGGTACCAGCGTTTGTAGTTCCCTGCGGGCCAGGCGGTGCTGAGGTGGCAGAGCCAGGAGTTGTCGGAGACGACGGTGGATGTCGATCCGGCGGTATCCGTGGTCGTCAGGGAGAACAGGAGGCCCGGTTTGCCCACGGGATGTGTCCCGTCACCCCCTCCATAATAGAGGACGGTGACCCCGATGGTATGGGTCCCCGGGGTAAGCAGGGCATGAAGATCGAGCGGATCCACTTCCATCCTGCGCGGGTCGGCAGGAGGGGGGCCCCATTGGACGCGTGTGCCGTCGACGGTCAGGAGGTAGCGGCTGTCCGCGGCGATCCAGCCCGATGCGGACCGGAGGGTGCCGGCGACGTGGACGGTCCGGCGAAAATGGACGACCGTATTGGGTAGTGTACGCTCCGAGGGATACCAGATCCAACGTGCGGGCCCGAGGTCCAGCCGGTGTGCCGGGTCCGGCAGGGTCAGAGCGGAGAGCGATGGCATCTGTCCGGAGGGTTCAGCGTCGTGAGCGTGAGCGAATGGTGCCGGGAGCAAGCTGAGGAGGGTACCCCCGCCGGCAGCTTGTGTGAGAAAGTCTCGTCGTGTCGTCATTGCGGGATTCCATGTCCCCAAGTTGTTGAGTATGCCAGAAAGGGATGACAATGTCAAGACACGTTGCGGTGTTTTTGCATTTTCCCGCAGAAGTTTTTTTATGTTACGCTTGACAATACAGCATGTCCTTCGTAATATACCCCTGATAAAACGCTGTTTCACAGGTGGACCACTCCACGGTACCGGCACTCCCTCACACGACCGATGTGACCTGAGCATCCGCGGTTCGCCTGTTGTCGTTTTCCTGAAGACGTGATTTCCCTGTGCTCTCAAATCCTTCCTCAATCAACTTCGAACGGGTGATGCGTGCCCCGAAAGGAGGTCCACTTCACGGACAGTACAACCTGCCTACCAGTAACCATTCTGTAATCACTCAAGGAGCAACATCATGAGATATGCTTGGTTTCGAGTTCTCTTTCTCGTATGCCTCGTGATCCTTCCGGCCGCAACGATGTTCGCGGCGAACGGAAAGATCCGGGGCACGGTACGGGATGATGCAACGAAACAGGCCTTGCCAGGAGCGAATGTGGTGGTGGTGGGGACGACGTTGGGCGCAATGGCGGATGCAGGCGGTAACTTCACCATCCTGAACGTCCCTCCGGGCGTGTACCGGTTGCAGGCCTCTGCAGTCGGCTATCGCCGCGTCGTGATCGAGAATATCCGCGTCAACCTCGACCAGACCCTGGAACAGAATTTCAGTCTGCCGTCGGAAGCGGTCGAAGTGAGTGAAGTGCTCATCTCCGCCGAACGCCGCGTGGTGGACAAGAACCGCACGTCGACCAAGAGCACGGTGACCAGCGAAGAGATCTCGAATCTCCCGATGGTCAGCGCGATCGAGGTCCTCAACACGACCCCGGGTGCATTCAAGGGTTTCGTGCGCGGCGGCAAGATCAATGAGACGAAGACCGTCATCGATGGCGTCGACGTGTCCGACCAGTACTACGCGATCGCGGCCGAACAGACGAACCAGGGTATCCTGGTCGCCACCGGTCTGACGCGTAACTCCGAGAGCCAGCTGAGCAGCGCGGCGAGCGTGAACTTCGCCGCCGTCGAGCAGATGGCCCTGAATACCGGTGCCCTCGGTGCAGAGAATCCGAGTGCAACGGCCGGTACGATCACCTACGCACTGAAGGAAGGCCGTGGCGCGCTGAGCGGCGGTGTCAACGCACGCGTCAGCCAGTTCAACGGCCTCAGCTACAACGGTCCGAACGTGTACTGGGACGACTACCAGTTCTTCGGCGATCAGTACTCGACGAAGCGCCGTCTGGATTCCCTCCGGACGCTCCCGTATTCGCCGGCAGTGGCGACGAACATCGCGGCGGACTCCACGCGGTACAGCAAGCTGAAGTACTATCGCGGTAAGTATGACAATCAGAATAAGCCGACGATGGACTTCGAAGCGTTCCTCGGTGGCAACATCACCGAGAACTGGCGCTTCTATCTGTCCGGCCGGTACTTCGATACCCACGGCCGTCTGCCCAACCAGAGCAGCCGCCAGATGGACATCACGTTCAAGACCGGCTACAACCTCACGAACGACATCAAGCTCGATGCGTTCGGTATCCTGAACGACCGCGGTCAGTTGTTCGGCTGGAAGAACACGGATTACAACGATCGTATCCGCTACTTCCTGGAAGGCGTGCCGAAGAACAACGGTCTGGACTATGTGGGAAGCCTCAAGCTGACCCACGTGCTCTCCCCGAGCACGTTCTATGAGGTCCAGTTGAGCCAGACCTACAAGCAGACGACGTATGCCTACACGGATGCGAACGGTGACGGCTACTGCGACCTGAACGAGGGCGGCGATTTCCTCGAGCTGGCCGACACGGCATCGATCAACAAGTACGTCTCGCAGGCCAGCACGCTGCTGGGCAAGTTCTTCCGTATCGGCGACGAAGCCTCCCCGTCCTCCCTTGGCCCTCCAGGCGCCATCGGCAACGTGCAGGTGCTCTTCACGCGTCCGCAGTTCGTGTATGACAAGATCCGCACCATCACGAACACGGTCCGCGCCGATCTCACCAGCCAGCTGAATTTCAACCACCAGTTCAAGGCCGGTGTCCAGTTGAAGCTGCACGACCTGAACCGCGTTGAGCGCAACTCGACCCTCGGTGCGGATGTCGCGGATTCGCGCGCCCGCCTGTTCGTCGAGAAGTGGCAGTTCTATCCGAGCGAGCTCGGCATGTACGCATCGGACCGCATGGAGTTCGGCGGTCTCGTGTTGAACCTGGGCTTCCGCCTCGATCGGTTCGACTTCAACGTGTCGGATATCGCGAACTACTACAACTATTTCCGTGCGGACACGATCGACGTCGACGGGCAGCCCCGTCGCGTGAACGTCCCGATCCGCGAACCGAACAAGGAAGCCCCGATCTGGTTCTTCTCGCCGCGTATCGGCGTGTCGCACCCGGTGGGCGACCAGGCAGCGCTGTTCTTCTCGTATTCGCGTCAGGGCATCGCGCCGCCGTTCTCCCGTATGTACAATGCCTACAACCTCCTGTTCGGTGCGCCGGGAAGCTTCCCGAACTACAACACCGAGCATCAGGACCTCATCAAGTCGTCCAACTATGAGATCGGCGTGCAGTGGGAGTTCATGCCCCAGCAGTTCGGCTTGAACCTGACCGCGTACATGCGCGATGTCGAGAACTATTCGACGCCGGCATTCACGCTGCAGCTGGCCAACGGCTCCAACATTGCGTGGCTCAACATGAACGGCCAGTATGCCGATGCCCGTGGTGTCGAGGCGACGTTGACCGCACTGCGTCAGCAGTACTTCGATTTCCTGTGGGTGTCCGGTCGTGCAAGCTACGCCTACACGTATGTGAAGGCTTCCGGTTGGACCGGCAACGACGGTTCGCAGCGGACGACCTTCACGGCGTCGGACTCGTTGAACTACGGGAACAAGCTGCCGTACAACGATTTCATCTATTACAACAAGGTCCAGAACAACGTGGTCGGCGGCCAGAGCATCCTGACGGGCGGATACGATCGTGAACATCGTATCAGCTATACCCTCGTGCTCGGCTTCCCGTACGACGTCCAGCTCTCCTCGGTCGGCACGTTCCAGAGCGGCTTCTACTATCCGCTCCAGTACACCGTCGATCCGCGCGTTGCCAGCCGTCAGCTCGGCCAGTCACCCTGGACGAAGCAGATCGATTTCCGTCTCGAGAAGGCCTTCCGTGTCGAGGGTCTGCGCCTGGCGGTCTTCGCCGACGTGAAGAACGCGTTCAACTGGGTCAACATCGTTGGTTATGACAACACCACGACCGGTGCGCAGCAGTGGGAGACCACGGTGGCCGGCAAGGTGACGGATGCCAGCGGCGGTACGATGGGCCCGGATCCGACGGGTACCTTGAAACGCCCGATCAGCTTGGATAACAGCTTGTTCTACGATTTCCCGCGCGAATACTACTTCGGCGTTCGCGTCGAGTTCTAAGCACGACTGGACCAACTCCATACACTAGGAGAGAATCATGAGTATCAAACATCAACGAGCTCTACTGACGACGATCGCGATCTGCGTCCTCGTGATGCTGCCGTTCGTGGCCACGAGCCAGACAACGGTTGGCTATGCCGGCGGCGGCGTCATCCAGGCCGGCGACGTATGGGAGTCGTTCCTCCCGCAGGGCTTCGTCCCAAGCTACAGTGATGCGGGTATCTACACGACACAGGGCTGGCGGACGTTCCTGCGCATGGGCAACTTTGACCGTGGCTGGACGACCCCGGGTACCCACTGGCCGGCGGCCTATCCGATGACGCCGTACTGGTTCAAGAACGCCATGGTGTTCGTGTACGATACGTCGAGCACCCTCAACCCCGAGAAGATCGGTGGCGTCGCGAACCCCAGCTACATCGCCGCTGCCCGTCCCACGGGAAGCACGAACCTCTGGTCCAACTTCTCCCAGTTGACGTATTCCGAGAAGCTCCAGGGTGCGGTGCCGCAGGTCGGTACCACGATCAAGAGCGGTGCACGCAATTACACGAAGGAACCCTACTGGGCGGACGGTGTACGCCGGCAGCATGCGGTCTACGAAGCGGCGTGGCCGACCAACCTCGGTATCGACGTGCGGTTGCGCGCCCACGGTATCGCGGGCCCGAACTGGAACAACCTGAACGACTATGTGATCGTTGAGGTCGAGCTGAAGAACACCGGCGTGGTCGACATGAACATGGACGGCGTCGCCGAACAGCTCAACCACGACATCCAGGCCCTCGCGTTCCAGGTGAGCGGTGAAGCCTACATGTCCGTCTCCAGCTACGCCGGCGGCGGTCGTAACGTCAATGATATCGTCCCGACCGTCATCGCCCGCCAGTCCTGCTGGATCGACGATGCGGACGAGACCGGTGCACCGTGGGCCTTCACGTTCTACCGCACCGCCCCCACGACCGCGAATCCCTCCGCAGGCAACTGGGACCACGGTTTCAACGGTGGCGGCACGAAGAACTACACGGACATCTACACCGGCTGGGTGATGCTCGATGCGAAGATCGGCGGTCTGCCGATCAACGCCGCGACGTCCACGGCTTCCCTGCCGACCAAGATGACGATCTGGGGGAACCACCCGATCGGTACCGGTACGCAGCGCGGTTGGTTCGTGTCCGGCCAGAGCACGCGTTGGGGCCACACGACCAGCAACCCGATGCAGATGTGGTATTCCACCACCGCAGCCTACTATCAGGATGGCGGCAAGGCCCATACCACGACCAACTTCGATCTGCTGAACTTCGCACCGAATACCAACATGTTCACGGGCGGTACCGCCGGTAACGTGCTGACGTTCGTGCCGAAGGCAGCGGGTGCCATCACCCGTCCGAACGGTTCGATGCAGTCCACCGGACTGTTCGATCAGGTCTCGACGGAAGATGGACGCGAAAGCGCGACGACGAACTACCCGACGGGCTACGGTACGTGGACGAAGGGTGCAAGCCACACCGAGAATTTCGACGGCGACGCGTACAGCGGTATCGGTCCGTTCAGCCTGAAGAAGGACTCCACCATGACGCTGGTGTTCGCCACGGTGGCGGGCTATCGTCTGGAAGGTATCCAGAAGGCCGTCCGTGCGGCGCGCTGGGCGTACGAGCAGAACTTCAACGTGCCGGTGCTGCCGGCGGTGCCGGAAATGAAGGTCTCCAACACGCTCAACAAGTCCACGAACATCGAGTGGGACACGCGTGCGGAGTTTCAGTTAAACGCGGCTGGTGCAGTGACTGCGACGCCTGACCCGGAATTTGCCGGCTACAAGATCTATCGTTCGGCCCAGTACAAGAAACTCAACTGGCTGGATGAAGGTATGCGCGTTGTCGACCGCTATCAGGAACAGATGACGGTCGGTGCACGTCCGGCAGGCGTTTACAAGCCGGTCAATCCGCGGTTCGATGCGCAGGCCAAGTCGCTGGCAACCACCTTGAAGGGCACGTATCAGCCCGACACGTGGGGCACGTGGGATCTGATCGCCGTCATCCCGAAGGCGAACCTGGCGCAGTACAAGCCGGCCGTCACGAGCGGCTACACCTACAAGTATGAAGACAAGGATGTTATCCTCGGCTTCACCTACTGGTACTATGTGGCGGCCTACAAAGAAGGCAGCTATACGGGTCCGGGCGGTGAGACCACCACACGCATCGAAACCCATTCGACGAACCGCAATGGCGCAACCGGTCTCTGGCCGGGGACCTGGCCGTTCGCGTTCAACAACGTCAACTTCCCGAAGGACGCCGCTGGCCTGAAGAACATCGGTGGTCAGCAGATCGTGTATTCGGCGTTGGCACCGAAGGGCGATGTGAGCACGGTCGGTGTGCGGCCGAACCCGTACAAGCGGGCAGCGTTGCACGACAACCGGACGCTGGTGTATGACCACAAACTCCTGTTCTACAACCTCCCGCCGGTGTGCAAGATCACGATCCTGGATGTGGCCGGCCAGGTGATCGACGTGATCCAGTTCGCATCCTCCGATGCGAGCAAGGGCAGCACGTTCTGGGATATGTTCTCCAAGGACGGCATCGAGGTTGCGAGCGGTGTGTATGTGTACGTCGTCGAATCCCCGAGCGGCAGCAAGGTCGGGTATTTCTCGATTCTACGATAACCCATCAGCTACCACGAGGATAAAACCTATGAACTCGAAGTGCCTTATAGTACTTGTCGCTTTGCTGGTCCTCGGGATGGCTGTGCAAACGGCCGATGCCCAGACGCGCAAAGCAGGCATTAACAGTGCGGCCTTTCTTAAGGTAGGCGTGGGTGCCCGGCAAGTTGCCCTGGGTTCCGCCGTGACCTCACTGAATGGCGACATCAACAACATGTTCTGGAACCCCGCGGGTGTTGCGATGCGCGATCAGAGCCTCCAGGCTTCGTTCACGCACAACAACTGGATCGCAGGACTGGAACAGGAAGTTGCCGCAGTCACGTACAACCTGCAGGATATCGGTACGATCGGCGCAGGCGTGATGATGTTCGGCGTGAACGGTATCCCGGCGGACCGCGACTACGGGTACACAGACCCGCAGCTGCACGCTCAGGAGATCGACATGGTCGGCACGTCCACCTACGACTACCAGGACCTCCTCCTGCAAGCCACCATCTCGCGGTACATCACCGACAACCTGACCCTGGGTCTGACGGCGAAGTACATCCACGAGAAGATCGATGACCAGAATGCCAGCGCCATCGCGTTCGACTTCGGCTCCGTGTACAACATCGGGGTCCTCGGTTGGAGCATCGGCGCCCGCATCAACAACCTGGGCAGCGACATCAAGTTCTACGACTATGCATCACCGATCCCCCTCACGTTCAGCATCGGGACCTCCATGACCCCGATCGAAGTGGGGAAGAGCCAGGTGTTGCTGGCCGTTGACCTGGTGAAGCCCCAGGATGGTCAGCAGTACTACTACTCCGGTGCTGAGTATAACTACGACAAGACCCTCTTCCTGCGTCTTGGCTGGAAGTTCAACTACAGCTACTACGGTTTGATCGGCGACGGTATCGACGGTGGGTCCTCCCAGCGCGCACCGATCACGACCAGCCTGGAAAAGGGCAGTATCGGCGCCGGCGTCCGTATCCCGTTCGAAGACTATAACATCAGCTTCGACTACGCGTATACGGTCGTCGCGGCGCTGGATGCGGTCCATCGCTTCACCATCCAGTTCTCCATGAAGTAAGCGGCACGCTGTCCCGCTCTCGAAATAGTCAGGGTGGTCACACACCCTGACTATTTCTTTTTCGTCATCGTCACCTGTTCTTTACCAACGATCCATCACACACAGCTGAGGAACCCCAGCGTATGCACCCGCTTCTGCCCACGACCGTCATCGGCAGTTATTCCTTCCCGTCCTGGCTCGGTAAGGTCAGGGAACTCGGCGCGGCCGGCACATGGACGCCCGCACAGGTCGTCGAAGCCCACGATGCCGCCGTCCGCGCCGTGATCCACGATCAGGAACATGCCGGCGTTGATATCATCACCGATGGCGAGATCAGACGCGAGACGATGGTGAACTTCTTCTCCATGCGCATCCATGGCTTCGACATGAGCGGGAAGATGAAGGCCATCGGCAATCTCGATCCGTCCCTCCAGATGCTCGACCCCGTGGTCCGCGAGAAGGTGAAACGCAAGCAAGGGCTCGGCATGGATGACCACTTCCACGGCTGCTGGGTCGAGCATCGTGTAGAGGTGGTCGTACATCGGGCCACCGACGAGCGCCACTCGCAGCCGTTCGCCGGCGGTCATGGTGTGTCG
>WBZP01005119.1_pt1 | contig 13420 bp, 13 predicted proteins | sample 5204301 | NCBI WGS metagenome assembly WBZP01 (sample SAMN12412401, study PRJNA552823) | activated sludge metagenome | isolation source: activated sludge from nitrification reactor of wastewater treatment plant... | place: USA: Pennsylvania | collected 2017 | reverse complement strand
GCCATTGGACACCCAACGGGCTTTCGCGCCGTTGAGAATCCAATGATCGCCTTGTGCTCGGGCAGTCACTTCGCCGTGGCGGGTCGGGTCACGAAACTGCGGATCGTTCATCAGAAAATGATCCGACCCGTGGTTTGGTTCGGTAATCGCCCAGCAGCCTATCCAGGCCGCCTTGCCGTCGGTGACAAAGGGCGCTACAAAGTTGTTGTGCAGTTCGGCCTGGCCCAGTTTGGCGGCCAGCGACGCGGGAAAACCGGTGACCGCGAGGCTGACGGCAAAGTCCGCCGATCCCCAGCCCAGTTCTTCCAAAGCGAGTGCCAGCTCCATTCCGTCCAGACCCATTCCGCCATGGGTCGTGGGTATCAGCGCGGTGTGCAGCCCCGCAGCGTAGGAGGCCCGGAGCGTTGTCCACAGCGCGGAGTCGGGAGCGGCCACGGTGGCCGCGTCCAGAGGGTCGAGCGCGGCCGCAGCGGGGCGCAGCACGTCGCGGGCGAACGCATGTACTTTCGCCTTTAATTCGGCTTGTGCGGGGGTTATGCGATTGTCGTGATCGATATACATGGCCGGTGGTCTCCGATGTCCGGTTGAATTCGTTTCCGGTGATCAGCGCGTAACGATGTCGCTCTTCATCGGCCCGAGTATTGCCAGGAGTTCGTTCTTCTCTTTGGCCGGCACGCCAAATTTATCCAGGGTCTTCACCAGATCTTCCACCAGCGCGCCAAATTGAGCGTCGCCGACACCCATGCCGGCGTGCGCAAGCCTCATACTGCGACCGGTATATTTGCAGGGTCCGCCTGTGCCGGCACAGATCTGCTCGACGAGCAGGGTCTTCAGGTGCTGGATGTTGGTCTTGGCGAAGAAGCCGTTGATCCGGGTATCGGCGGCGACATTGCCGACGAAATCGTCCACCACGGCGGTAATCGCCGGTTGTCCGCCCAGTCGTTCGTAGAGGCTCTTTTCCATGGGTGGCGTAGCCTGCATGCTTGAACAGGCGCCCAGGCCCAATGCAAAAAGCATGGCGAATACGGCATGGAAATTACGGATCGCTATTGACATGATGTGCTCCTTGTTGAGTTAGGGAGAGGGTTCCCGACCCTAATACGCAGGAAACGAGTGCTTGGATGTGAAAACATCCGATTCGTTCTTTGCCGCGTAAGGTAATTAGGGCCCTATCGAAAGCCTCGTCATGCTTGCCATGTATTTCACCCTCGGGTTAGTCTATGCGCCGGAACACTTTTCCGATCAAGACCTTCCCCGCATGAATTCGACTACTTGCGCTGCCGTTGAGGACTCGCTCGACGCTGAGTTGACGACGCTGATTCAGCGTATGTCCACGGGTGACGAGCAGGCCTTGAGCGCTTTCTACGACGCAACCTTAGGGAAGGTTTATGGCTTGGCGCTACGTATAACTGGCCGGGCGGATGCTGCCGAGGACGTGGCCGCCGAGGCTTATCACCAGGTATGGCGTCAAGCCGCGCGGTATGACGTAGTGCGTGGGCGGCCGTTGACCTGGTTGTTGACCATGACGCGCTCACGCGCCCTGGACAGCCTACGCCGGCGGGACGAGGCGGACTGCCACCCCGAACCCGAAGCACTGATTGAACCCGAAGCTTCGCCCCATTCCGATCCCCTGGATTTGCTGTTGTCGATTGAACGCAATGGCGCCTTGCATGGAGCGCTTGCCCGGCTCGATCCGGTCCAGCGCCAGTTGTTGGCGCTGGCTTTCTACCGGGGTTTGACGCATCAGGAAATCGCGGATCATGCACTGATGCCATTGGGTACAGTCAAAACTCATATCCGCAAAGCCCTGCTGGTCTTGCAATCTGCCCTGGCCAATGGAGTAGCGGCATCATGACGCGTCGATCACGCCATCCCGACCCGATGCTCGCTCCTCCGGTGATCGAGGCGCTGCTTGAAGCCCAGACCCCCGGATTGCCGCCGCCGGAACGGATGCGCGCACTGCGGCAACGCGTTCTGGACAGTGTCGTCGCAGAACAGCGAGTTGACACCGCCGGCCATCTCACTATCCGCGGTGTTGAAGGGATCTGGATTCCCCTGTTGCCGGGAATCAGCATGAAGTTGCTACGCGAGGATGCCAGCACGCGCAGTTACCTATTGCGCATGGCTCCGGGATCGTCGCTTCCGGCGCACAACCATATCGACGAAGAGGAATGCATGGTGCTGGAAGGGGAAGTCCGCCTTGGCGATGTCCATGCGCAAGCCGGCGATTATCATCTGGCGCGCAGTGGCCTTCCCCATGGCAGCGTTTCGACCCTAAGCGGGTGTCTGTTGTTTTTGCGCGGCCAGAAGCATTACGGGGATCTGCGGGCCGGCTGATCGGATCGCGACGGCGTGCCTCGATCGACGCCCAGATCGAATTGTCCGGCTTTCAGGATTTAACGCGGACGACTGGAGCCAGGCGGTGCAGGCTGTGCTGTATGCCGATTTGGGCTGAAGCCAGCCAGCCGCCGGACCGGCTTTCGACGAGCCGATAAAAAACTATGCCTGCAACATTGCTCGCGAGCCACGCCACCAAAATGCCGAAAGCATTGGCGGTGGCGTTTCCCGGCGCCAATCGGTAAAACAAAGCGTTGACGATCAGAATGACCGGGAAGTGGGCCAGGAAAACCGAGTAGGAAATCTTTCCCAGGTAGGCCAGAAGTTTTGCTTTCGGGCGGTCAGCGATAAACCCCCAGCGTCTTGAGATGCCAAGTACCACGGCCGTGACTAGAGCAACGGCGATGCGCGAACGGAAATCGATGAGGAGCGCAACGATGACAACGCCGGCAATGACCGCCAACCAGTCTGGTTCTTGTTCGGCTTCGGTCGCCCAGTACGTTAGCGCCCCCATGGCGTAGGTGCCGAAAAAATATATTGCCCAGCTGTCCCAGTTTGAATCGCGGTTGAAGTAGAACAGAGAACCGAGCGCCAGCACGATAACTGAAAGCACGCTGAAAACCGGCATGCCGTCGTACTGGTCGCCCATCGAGCGGGCAAGCCAGAGCGTGCCGAGCAGCAGGGCGAAGAGCTGGAGGTCGATGGCGACATACCAGATCCCGGCTGACAGGGAATCGTAAGCGAGAATATTCTGCAGAAGGGCAATATGCGCCAGCAATTGCCGTAGCGTAGGCGGATTGGGTATCGAATGGTGATCGATCAGGCTGCGGGCGATGGCGGCGCAAAGAATGCTGAAGATCACTGCGGCGGCATAGGGAACAACCAGCTTAATGTAGCGGCTCATCAGCAGCATGAGTGGTTTGGCGCTGATCAGTGTGCCTGCCGGAGCCAGGGCTTTTGCGGCGAGGAAGCCGCCGATGACCAGGAATATCTGAACCGCGATGCGCGCATCCTGGCTGAACCAGGCAAACAAGGCCGGCGCGAGATCGTTGGCGACATCGGACATCGGGCCATAGAACGCCAGGTGGTGAAGTACGATGAATTGTGAGGCGACGGCCTTGAGTGCGTCGATAAAGGCCAGTCTTGAATTCGAAGCGTGCATGCGCAATCCGTTGGAGTGGATACCTTGATCAGTTCAGCGCGGACGATTCGAAATAAATCGCGAATTCAGGGAGTTTGAAGGCGAATTGCTGAATTCATACAACTTGGGACGTTCAACGCCGTTACCACGCGCATGTTACCTGCTTTTTGTTTTGTTAACAATACTAATTTATAGCGTGGCCTTGCTCAGCCAGCTGGTCGGGGCAATTCAGCTGTATAGAAATGTCCGGGCAAATTCATCGGCAAACATGGGTTTGCCGCGCAAATATCCCTGGATTTCGTCGCATCCCTCGCGAAGCAGGAATGCACTCTGTTCGGCGGTCTCGACGCCCTCGGCGATGATGGTCAGTTGCAGACTGTGGCCCAGCGCGATGACGGCGCGGGTAATCGCGCAGTCTTCCACATTGCCCGGCAGGCCGCGAACAAAACTCTGGTCGACCTTCAATTTGTTGAGTGGCAGTCGTTTCAGATAAGCCAGCGACGAATAGCCGGTGCCAAAATCGTCAATGGCCAGACTGATGCCCATATCCCGTAAATCGTTCAGGACTTTAATGCCGCTTTCGGCCTGATTCATGACCGCACTTTCGGTGATTTCCAGTTCAAGCTGGGCCGGCGCCAGGCGAGTCGTATCGAGCGTCTTGCGCACAATTTCCTGTATGCGCCCTCGGCGAAATTCGACACCGGAAACGTTGATCGAGAGTTTGCCAGGATTGAGGCCGTGCTCGGTCCATTGTGCCCAGTATTGACAGGCCGTGAGCTGTACCCATTCGCCGATGGCTACGATCAAACCGGATTCTTCGGCCAAGGGAATGAATCTTCCGGGGTAAACCAGACCCTTCTCGGGATGCAGCCAGCGGACCAGAGCCTCGGCTCCGATGAGCAGACCGGAATTCAGCGCAAACTGAGGTTGCAGGTAGATACGCAATTCGTTTCGCTCGATGGCCCGGCGTAACTCGGTTTCAAGCTGAAAACGCTCAAGCGAGCTTTCGGTCAATTCGGGAATGAAAAACTCGTAGGTATTGCGGCCACGCTGCTTGGCGCGGTACATCGCAATGTCGGCATGTTTGATCAGCGTTGTCGAATCGTCACCGTCCTGGGGGAAAAGGCTGATGCCGATGCTCACTCCGACGAAGAACTCCTGTTCGAGCGACACGGGCGTCTTGCGCAGGTCTTCAAGGATTTTGTCGGCAACACTCGATGCCGTTGCGGCATCGTGGACACCTTCCATCAGGATCAGGAATTCGTCCCCTCCCAGCCGGGCGACGGTATCCGAGCCGCGTATCAGTTTGTTCATCCTTTCAGCCACTTCGCATAACACGCGATCGCCCACATCGTGCCCGAGACTGTCGTTGATCGTCTTGAAGCGATCGAGGTCAACGAACAAGACCGCGAGTCCCGATTGCTCCCGGCGCGCGCGATGTAGCGCCACATGCAGTCGGTCTTCAAGCAGCAGTCGGTTGGGCAGGCCGGTCAGCGGATCATGATGCGCCTGGTAGTTGAGTTGTTCATAGGCTGTCTTGATCGCGCTGATATCGGAGAAGACCCCGACATAGTGGGTGACCTCGCCGTGGGCGTCCTTGACGGCGCTGATGGTCAGCCATTCCGGAAAGAGCCGGCCATCCTTGCACCGATTCCAGACCTCACCCTGCCATCGACCTTTACGGCCAACCGCTGTCCACATGTCCCGGTAAAACTCCTTGCCATGACGTCCGGATTGAAGCATGCGCGGGTTTTTCCCGATGACCTCATCTTGGCTATAACCGGTGATTTCGGTGAACGCGCGATTGACGGCCAAGATCGTTCCGTTGGGCGAAGTGATGGTAACGCCTTCGGCGCTACTGTCGAAAACCGTCGCCGCCTGCTGCAAACCTGCTTCCATGCGTTTGCGCTCGGTAATGTCGAGCATGAAGCCGACGAGTCCGCCCACGGTGCCATCGGCTTGGTGGAATGTCGCCTTGTGGAACATTACGTCGCGAATCTCGCCATTGGCATAGCGCACCGGGGTCTCGTAGACTTGCGTACCAGGTTTATCAAGCAATGTTCGATCGGCCGCGAGGTACTTGTCGGCCAGTTCGGCCGGTGCGATGTCGTGCGGCGTCTTGCCGATCAAGTCGTCGGCAGCGATTCCTATAAAATTTACGAAGGCGCTGTTGCAACCCAGATAGCGGGCATGCGCATCCTTGTAGAATATCGGTCCGGGTATGGTTTCGATCAATTGCTGCAGGAAATGCAGTTGTTGCGAGAGTTCAATGGTGCGCTCGGCGACGCGCTGTTCCAGTTCGAGATTGCTCTTGCGCAAGGCCTCTTCGGCGAGTACGCGACGAGTCACGTCTTCGTGCGTCCAGATCCAGATTTGTTCGCCGGCCTGCTCGACCAGCCGGCCCCTGGCATTCACACAGATGCGCTGCCCATCAAGCCGCCTGTAACTGATTTCGCCGGAAAAGAAATCGCCGTCTTTAGTCGCGCTGTAGACGCGGCGGCCGGTTTCCTCCCATTCCTTGTTGCTGTCGAAAAGCAGTCTTGACGACTGGCCGATCAGGCCGCCCGGCGGATAACCGAATATTTCCTCAAGACGTCGGTTGCAGCGCAGAAAGATACGATCACGCATGTAGGAAATGCCGATCATCGCGTTGTCGAAAATCAGCGAATACTCCTGATTGCTCTTCATCAAGGCGGCTTCGGCCGCACGGCGCGCGGTGATGTCGGCATAGGTCCATATCCACGTTTCGCCGCCGTCGGGTGAGGTGAGGGTACGGCCGATAATGTGAACCCAGATCGGAGTCCCATCGCGCTTGCAATAACGCAACTCGCCTTCAAAGGTCCGTTCGGCGGACAGCCTCGAATTGACCTGCACCCAGGCGTCCGTCCATTCCTCTTCGCTACAGAACAGGACGCGCGTCGACTGCTCGACCAGGCCACCTTCAGGAAATCCGAATATCTCCTCCATCCGCCGATTGCAGCGCTGGATGATACGGTTGCGCTGATAGGATATTCCGACCAACGCGTTGTCGAAAATCAACTGGTGTTCGTGATGGCTCTGAACCAACGCCGCCTCGGCATTGCGACGGGCAGTGATGTCTTCATACAGCCAGACAAAACCAAGGTCAGGGTCTTTTGGGTCAAGCATGCTGCCGGTGATGTGGCACCAGATCGGCGTGCCGTCGCGTCGATGGTAGAGCGCCTCGCCACTGTACGACCCTGTTTCGGCAATTGCGGCATAGGCGCGTCGCCCGGTTTCAATCCAGGCTTCGTCGCTTGGATAGTAGATGCGGTTTGACTTGCCGATAAGCTCACCCTGGCCATAGCCGAGGAGTTCTTCGAAGCGCGGATTGCAACGCACAATGATGCGGTCGCGGAGAAATACAATTCCGGTATGGGCGCGCTCGAAAATGAGCTGCTGTTCGCGCAGCAGGCGAGCAGTGGCGTCGCGCCTGACGTATTCCTCGGAAATATCGTTGATGATCCACACCGTGCCCGAGCATGGGGCCTGCGCATCGATGGCCCGGGCGACCAGATGAGCAAAAAAGACGCTGCCGTCGCGACGCTGCAAGGGGAATTCGACCTCTACGGTACTCCCGGCACACAATTCCGCGCGCACTTTCTGGAGCAGGGCTTCGTGGTCTTCGGGGCTGGCGTGAAATACAGCGCCCGATTGCCCGATCAGCGCGCCTGTCGGCCAGCCGAAAAGTTCATCGGCATAGGGATTGCAGCATTGGATGTGTCGTTCGCGAGTCAACACGACAGCCACGCCCGCGTTGTCAAGGATTGCCGTGTATACGAGGAGATTCTGTTCCAGCGCGCCAGGATCGCTCATCGTTTAAGTGGCCTTGTCCAATCGGATGAGCAGCAAAGGTATCAGGCGGGAAGCTTGCCGTCCACAGCGTAACGCGGGGAAGTTCGCGGCAGCGCTCCCACGACGATGATCATGAATCGCGCTTCAGTTTGGCCTCTGGCTCAGGCAGGCCATCAAGAGCATCGGCCACTGCTGCGGCCATTGGGCCATCGGCTCTCGGGCAAAGCCGCTTTTTGCGTATTGCTGCCAGCGACCGACGACATGACAGAGCAGGATATTGGCCAGAGCGCCGAAATCCGCGCTGGCCGAGAGTTGTTCCTGAGTCGCGGCGACGCGTAGCGCCTGCTTGAGCGCGGCTTCGATCTTGTCGTGCAGCTGGTTGATGCGGGCCTGCAGGCGTTCATTCTCATTGACCAGCGCATCGCCGGTCAGCACTTTGGTCATGCCGCGATTGCGTTGGGCAAAGTTGAGCAGCAGCGCCAGAATATGCTCGACCTGTTGCAGGCCCTGCGCTTCCTCGGCGGATATCTGGTTGATGACGCCGAACAGGCTGCTTTCGATAAACTCGATCAGGCCTTCGAACATCTGTGCCTTGCTGGCGAAGTGGCGATACAGGGCGGCTTCGGAGCAGTCGAGTCTGGCGGCCAGGGCGGCGGTCGTGATTTTTTCGCCCGTCGGGTTTTCCAGCATTACGGCCAGCGTTTGCAGGATTTGCAGTTTTCTTTCGCCAGGTTTCGCCATGATGTTGCCCCCAGGGTTCGATATTTCGGCGGGGTTGATTATAGCCGTCCGAGGTGCCGCGGCAAATCGAGAACCGTATTTACTTTCAAGTCTACATAAGGCGGTTGTTGTGTGCAGGTGCTTACCCACACGGTTTTCATTCCGATACGCTTGGCCATTTTCAGGTTGATGTGCGAGTCCTCAACCAGAATGCAGGTAGGCGGCCTGAGCTGTTCGTCGCGCAACAGGCGCAGGAAGCCGCCGATGGCCGGTTTGGGTTGAAAGCGCAAGCGCTCGACCGTGTAGATGGCGTCGAAACAATGCCGGATACCGGTAATCGCCAATACCGATTCGGCATACCTGAGTGGGGCGTTGGAGAAGACGATCTTGCGGCCCGGTAAGCGGCGGAGCATGGCCTTGAGGCCACGCTGAGCGATAACCGCCTGCTGAAGATCCGGAAACTGGTGGGTGTGGTGCAGGAAGTGGTGGGGGTTGGTGCCGTGGTGGCGCATCAGGCCGAGCAGCGTGGCGCCATAACGTTGCCAGTAAAGTTGCCTGAGCCGATTCGCCTCGGTTTCATCGACGCCCAGGTGCTCGCAGATGTAAGTCATCATCGAGCGGTTGATGTGCGGGAAGATGAACGGGTTGGCGTCGTGAAGCGTGTTGTCGAGATCGAAAAGCCAGGTGCGCGATCGGTCGGCCATCAATGCGATTTGATCATCGTGCCGACGCCGTGACTGGTCAGGATTTCCAGCAGCAGCGCATGTTCGACGCGACCGTCGATGACGTGTACGCTCTTGACGCCATTGCGCGCGGCGTCCAGCGCCGAATTGATCTTGGGCAGCATGCCACCGGAAAGCGTCCCGTCGGCGACCATCTCGACAATTTGTTTGGGCGTGACGTCTGTTACCAGCGCGCCGTCTTTGTCGAGCACCCCCGGCGTATTGGTGAGCAGGACGAGCTTTTCGGCCTTCAGCACCTCGGCGATTTTTCCGGCAACGACATCGGCATTGATATTGAAAGTCTCGCCGTCCTTGCCAACACCGATCGAGGCAATGACCGGAATGAAGCCGCCCGATTCAAGGTGCATGATAAGCGCCGGGTCGATCTGCGTGATCTCGCCGACCTGGCCGATGTCGATCAAATCGGCGGGGTTGTCCTGGTTGGGCAGAAGGAGTTTTTTCGCGCGGATCAAGGTGCTGTCTTTTCCGGTCAGCCCGACAGCTTTCCCGCCGGCCTGATTGATCAGATTGACCACATCCTTGTTGACCTGTCCGCCAAGCACCATCTCGACAATCGCCATCGTCTCGGCATCCGTTACGCGCATGCCCTGGACGAACTCGCCCTTCTTGCCAACACGAGCCAGCAAATCCTCGATCTGCGGCCCGCCGCCATGGACGACGACGACATTCATGCCCACCAGTTTCAGCAGGACGACGTCGCGCGCAAAGCTTTGTTTGAGGGCCTCGTTGACCATCGCGTTGCCGCCGAATTTGACGACGATGGCCTTGCCGTGAAAGCGCTTGATGTAAGGCAGCGCTTCGGCAAGGATGGCCGCTTCCTGCGCCGGGGAAATTTGTTTAAGGGTCATGGTCGGGATCCTCGAATAGATCGGCGATTCTACTCGGCGCGGCATCAAATATAAAGACAGGGTGTCCCCTTTCCGGCAGCCCGCTTGTCTTGCGTGACGGGGTTGCTGCGGCTAGAGTAGCGCGATGAGCGATACCGACCTCCAAAATTCCCTGCAGAAATTGCGGCCAACGCTGTTGCGCTTCGCCATGCTGCAACTGCGCGATGAAGCGGCGGCTGAAGATGTGGTTCAGGAAACGCTGCTGGCCGCGCTGGAGGGCAAGAGCAAGTTTTCCGGACGCTCTCAGCTCAAGACCTGGGCGATATCCATACTGCGCAACAAGATTGTCGACCTGATGCGGCGCGGTTCGCGCGAGGGGTCGCTGCCGCTGGTCGATGACCAGGGCGATGAGGATTTCGACGCGCTCTTCGACGGTTCCGGCCATTGGCAGGAGGCGCCGGGCGACTGGGGCGACCCGTCGGCAGTGCTCGAGCAGCGCGGTTTTTACGATGTCCTGGAGTTGTGCATGCAGGCCCTGCCGGAAAATGTGGCCCGCGTTTTCACCATGCGCGAGGTGCTCGGGTTCGAGACTGAAGAAATTTGTAAGGAATTGAAGATGAGTTCGTCTAACTGTTGGGTGGTGCTTTATCGGGCACGCATGCGATTGCGGGAGTGCTTGCAATTGCGTTGGTTCAGCGCGGGGTGACGGGAATGAAATCTTGCAGGGAAGTTCACCGGTTGGTGATTGCTGCGCAGGATCGCGAGCTCGGCCTGACTGAACGTTTTTCAATGCGTTTGCATCTAATGATCTGCACCACCTGCCGGCGTTTTGACGCACAGATTGATTTGATGCGCCAGGCGTTCAGGCGCTTTCCCGGAGAATGATTCAAGTTTCCGGGAGAGTCGGTTATTGAAGAAACATAGTTTTTCGAAATACCCACTCATCAACTGGAGACTGATATGAAATCCGAAAATAGCCTTGCTCAAGCCGCCATTGCCGGCCTTCTCGCTCTTGGACTCAGCGCCTCTTCGGGCGCTGCCTTTGCCGCCGCCGAAAAAGAAAAATGTTACGGCATTGCCATGGCCGGCAAGAACGACTGCGGCGGCAAGTATTCCAAACATGCTTGCGCCGGCACGTCGACCGTCGATAAGGATCCCAATGACTGGAAGTATGTCGACAAGGGCAGTTGCGAAAAATTGGGCGGCAACTTGAAAGCGGCGGCCGAACTCGCGCAGATGAAGAAGGGTTGATCCCGGCCAGGCCACGCCGTGCTACGGAATCCCGGCATGCTTGCCTCAACTGAACCTGCGAGCCTTGACACACTACCGCTGGCCGTCGGAATTGGCTTGCGCGCGCCGCACCATGCGCAAGTGCTCGCCGAGCGACCGGCGGTAGCGTGGTGGGAAGTGCATAGCGAGAATTTCTACAGCACCGGCGGCGCTGCGATCGGGTTCTTGCAACAGCTCCGGCAGGCCTATCCCTTGAGCCTGCACGGTGTCGGCTTGTCGCTTGGCGCAGTCGATACCTTGTTCGACGCGCACCTGGAAAAGCTGGCCACGCTGGCCCAGCGCATCGAACCGGCGGCGATTTCCGAGCACCTGTGTTGGTCATCCTTCGGTGCGCGGCACTTCAACGACTTGCTGCCCTTGCCGTATACCGAAGAGGCGTTGCGGCACGTGGTCGATCGCATTGGCCGCGTGCAGGATCGCCTGCGGCGGCAGATTCTGATCGAAAATGTGTCGAGCTACCTGCAATTTGCCGATTCGACCATGCCGGAATGGGATTTCCTTGTTGCCGTGGCGCAGCAAAGCGGTTGCGGAATTCTGCTCGACATCAACAATATTTACGTTTCGGCCTGTAATCATGGTTTTTCTGCGAAGACATACATCGACGCCATTCCGCCTGAGCGGGTTGGCGAGATGCATCTGGCAGGTTTTGAGACGTGTGAGGACTTTCTCATCGACACGCATGGTCAGCCGGTGCATGCCCCGGTCTGGACGCTGTACGAGTACGCGCTCGAACGTTTTGGACCCCGGCCGACACTGATCGAATGGGATGCCGATATTCCGTCGCTGGCCGAGCTGCAGGGCGAGGCTGCGCAAGCCGAGCGGCGGTTGCAAGCGGCTGGCGCACGGCAAAGGGAGGTGGACGATGCGCTCGCTGCCTGAATGGCAAGCCGCGTTCGGTGGCGCTCTGCTCAATGGCGTGACAGCCGGTCGGCAATTGATGCCGGGAGTGATGTTTAGCGAACCTGAAGCCGTTGTCGAGCGTCGGCTGGCGGCGTATCGGCGCAACGTGAACGGCAACTGGCGCAGCGCACTGGCCTCGACTTATCCAGTAGTGGCGCAGCTTCTCGGGCAGCAGCGCTTCCGCCAGCTGGCCGATCGGTACAGCGCGGACTATCCGAGTGGAAGCGGCGATCTGAATGCCTACGGACACGATCTGGCGATGTTTCTGGAAGAGTCGCCGCTGAGACTGGAACTGCCCTATTTGCCTGACATGGCGCGCCTTGAGTGGGCCTTGCTCGTCGCTTATGGTGCCGTCGATGACCCGGCATTCGACCTGGCGGCGCTGGCCGCCGTACCGGTTGCCAGGCATGCCGACGTGCTGATCGGGGTGTGGGCAGGCACTGCACTCATCGAGTCGCCCTGGTCGTTGGTGGACCTCTGGCAGGCGCATCAGTTGGCCAAGAATGATCGCGATGCCGTGCTGGCCGGGATCGATATTTCGTCGCCTTTGAAATGCCGTGGGCTGGTCGTTCGGAGCGAAGGAAGAGTCTCGGTACTGACGCTAGGCGCTGGCGAAGCGGTTTTTCTGCGCGCCCTACAGTCCGGGCAGCCCCTGGGGCAAGCCATCGTCATGGCGATGAAAGCGGCGGATGGCTTCAATCCGGCTGTGGCGCTTCACCGCTTCATCAACACAGGGACGCTCACTGGATTTACCTTGCCGGCATCCAATCGGGACCATTCGAACACGAACATCAGCGTGATTACAGGAGAATAGAATGAGCAACTTGGCCAGCGCTTGTAATCCACCGTTTGGTCGTTTGGCCCGATCGGGCAGCTGTGCCCTGTCTTTTGCCAGCCGTGGCATCGCGCTGATCGAAAGGTGGCTGACACCCGCTTTCGATCTGGCCATCCGGCTCTATGTCGCCAGCGTCTTCTTCAAGTCCGGCCTCACCAAGATTCAGGATTGGGGCTCGACCGTGGCGCTTTTTCAATATGAGTACCACGTACCCGTTTTGCCGCCAGAGCTCGCTGCTTTCATGGGCGCCGCCGGCGAGTTGGGGCTGCCGGTTCTTCTGGCATTCGGTCTTGCCGGCCGATTCGGCGCGGCCGGCCTATCGGTGATGAATGTCGTTGCCGTGATTTCTTACGCGGACATCTCCGACCTTGGCCGTCAGGATCATGTCCTGTGGGGCGCACTGCTCCTCGTAACTCTATTGCATGGCCCCGGCCGCTGGTCGCTGGACGACTGGTTCAGAGCGCGTTGGGCCAGCATCAGGGGCTGAGCGGAAGAATATCCGAGAGATGTTACCTGTCGATTCCACGCCACGCCGTGCCAACCCTGATGCTGGAAACGCTCTAAATCTTATTCGATCAGGCCAGCGAAACAACAGCGAAGTTGACGCTGCTGGTATTTTGCGTGGTGTGCATGGCCCGTTCCGCGTTAACGCAGAACGTGCCGGCGGGGGGTGAAGCCGCCTACCCCCTGGTAGCGACACTTGGCATCCGGTCCTGTTTTACGGCATGGACTCTCCCGCATCCTCGTAGGCTGACCAGGACCCAAGCTCCTTGGTTGCGCCCAAGGAGCGTATGATGAAACACTGAACGTGTGG
>WBZP01005118.1_pt1 | contig 13425 bp, 11 predicted proteins | sample 5204301 | NCBI WGS metagenome assembly WBZP01 (sample SAMN12412401, study PRJNA552823) | activated sludge metagenome | isolation source: activated sludge from nitrification reactor of wastewater treatment plant... | place: USA: Pennsylvania | collected 2017 | reverse complement strand
GTGCTGGCGTCGCAATCGGCTTGGCGGGCGCAGTGGCCGCTACCGTCGGAACCGGCGCGGGAGCCTTGACCGCTGGTGTCGGTGCAGGCTCGGGGGCCATGAACTCTTTGGGAATCGGCTTGCCCATTGCGCGCGCTGCGTCGAGAGCCGCTTGTCGTCGGGCTTCTTCTCGGCTGCGATCGACATCGGGCGGATCGGCTTCTACGGTCGCCGCTGCCGTTCCATTTGCTACGGTCGTCGCTGCTTGCGATGGCGTCGTGCGCAGCGAGTGGGTCATGAGCTGAAGCAGGCTGCCGTGCGTTCCCCCAGCGCCGTGCCGTGGCGTCGCAATCGATCCGCTTGAGCACAGGATCACCGGCGCTGTCTGTCCTGCTGGCTTCGGATGGGTCAGCGCTCGCCACGCCGCCCCGAGCTGCTCCACGTCTTGCACCACCACGGCTGCGCCTTTGATGTCTGCGTCGCGACGAAGCCGTCGGAGCGCCGCCGAAAGCTCCGGCTGCGGCCAGCCCGCCAGCGCACTTGCCTCGACGAAAAACACCGGACGAGACAGCCGAAGCCGCAGCGCCTGCGTCAGCAGCGCCGTCGTTTCCGCACTACAGCCGGACAGAAGGAGCAGCAGCGGTCGCACGCTCACCAGACGATCTTTTACAAGCTCTAGCACCACCTGCGACGGTCGATCCGCGACGAACGCCGCAGCCCACGCTTCATCCGGGTCCGAGGTCGGCAGCACCGAAAGTCCCGGGATCTGCGTCGGAAGTTGCTCTCGATCATGCGCGGCAATCCACAGTCCGCGTCCCAGCTGAATGCGCTCGTCGGGATGAGCGGGACCCAGCTCTGCGTCCGAGCCTGTTTCCACAAGCGCCGACGCGCGGAGCAGCCCTCCCGGTGCCAGCAGCGCCCCAAGCTGCCAAGACGCGACCCCAAGCTGCGTCGCCAGCGACTCAACCGTGTTCGTTTCGGAACGCTGTGAAAGCGCCGTCAGCAGACGCTGTTCCAGCTCTGTTGGCTTAAACAGCGACGTCAGCCAGCGCAGATCCACGGACTTCGGATCGCGCTCGACGGAAGCTGCACGGACAGCTGGCTCGGATTGTGCGATGGAAACCGCTTTGGCTGGCTCTCGCTTGGTCGCGGCAGCAGCGCGTGGCTTGCTGGATGCTTGGACAGAACCTGCCGTACGACGGCTCTTTTCGGGGCTGGCTCCCGAGGGAGCGCTCTTCTTACTGGGCATAGCCTTTCGACTATATCACGCCAAGCGCGCTCGCAGGGCAGGGCGACTTACAGCAGATCGTCGACGCGATTGCGCAGCGTGTCACGCAGCATTCGATGCGCGCGCAGCCGTCGGGTACGCACGCCACCCACCGTCAACCCCAGCGACTCTGCGACTTCCTGCACCGGCTTTTCGTCGAGATCGCACTGCATCACCACCAAGCGATAGCGCTCGGGAAGCTGCGAAATCGCCCACCGAAGCAGATCGGCCTGCTGTCCGTCTTCCAGCTTCCACTGCGCCGGTTCCGACGTCCCGCAGCCATGCAGCCAGCTCGAGTCTTTCGGCAGGTTGGTCGCCGCTCGCGTCGTCCTGTCGCTGGCTCGTCGCTCGCGCCGCATCGTCATCAGCACCGCATTGGCACCGACGCGATACATCCACGTTCCAAGCTGAGAGTCACCACGGAAGTAATCCAGGTGAGACAGCGCAGCAACGAGCGCATCTTGGGCCGCGTCTTCGGCGGTTGACTCATCGCGAAGCATCCGTCGAGCCTGACGTACCAAAGCTGGGCGACTCGCGGCCACTGCGTGAGCCAGGTTCTTCGGGGTCGAGGTCTGGGTCTGTTGCGTCGTCATGGCAACTCTCCGAGGTCTTGGCTGGGTTCCCAAGGAACCAGCTTGTTATAAACAAACCTTAAACAGACCATGCGGCATGTGTCAATAAGGAAAATTCTATTTTTAGAATAGATATAAATCTATGTGGCTGAATAGGAATCCGGCTCGATCTTCCTTCCCCAAGTTTGAACAAACCGTTGACAAGCTGCGATCTCTGACCCAGGCTGAGGACTGTGAGCAAGTACCGCATTCAGACAGTCGCTCAGCTAACCGGGCTCAGCTCGGCGCTGATCCGCGCGTGGGAAGCTCGATATCGACTGGTTCAGCCAGAGCGAACGCCATCGGGCTATCGGCTGTATTCCGACGAAGATGTTGCAGTTCTTCTCGGTGCGCAGCGCTTGGTTCGTCAGGGAATGGCGCCGATGCAGATCGCGCAGCTTCCCAAAGAGCAGATCATCCAAGGTCAGCGACTGCTGCTTGTGTCAGACGCGGAACCGCCAGCCGCGCCTGCTCCGCGCTCGGCAGAGGCTCAAGATAGAACAAACCTTGAACAGCCGCTGAGCATTGCGGAGCGCATCGACCGCATCGTGGCCGCATTTGGTCGCTTCGATCGAGAACAGGCCGATGCGCTGATTTCGGCTCCGCTGCGGACGATGCCGACGGAACAAGTGTGTCGCGAGCTGCTCCTTCCGCTGCTGTTTGAAGTGGGCGACCGTTGGCATCGTGGGGAACTGACCGTCGCAGCGGAACACTTTGGAACGACGCTCCTGCGCAACAAGCTGATGTCGCTGATTGATGAGCTTCGACAAGGCGAGCAGCGCTTTCGCGTTCTGTGCGCGTGTCCGCCGGGCGATCTCCACGAAATGGGGCTGCTGCTGTTTGCGCTGGAAGCAACCATCCAGGGCTGGGATGCGATTTATCTGGGTGCCAATGTGCCGATTGGTGACTTGATTCAGACGGCGCGAAAGCTAAAGCCGACGCTGGTGGGGCTGTCCTTTGTGCTGCGCAAAGAGCCGGCGGAGCTGCGGTCGCAGCTTGCTGAAATCACAACCGGACTCAAAGGCGTTGCGCCGCTGCTGGTGGGGGGAAGTGGGCTGCGCGGACAGACCGAGATTGTGCGCACTGTCGGCTGTTTGATGATGCCGGAGAGCGGACGACTGGGGGACTTGCTGCCCATGCTGACCGCGGAACCGGCTGCTGGAAAGTCAGCATCCCGAGGCAGAAACAGCGAAATCTCCAAAAACGTAAAAAAGTTCTTGCCGTAGTAAGCAAGGCTTGGTAGAAGTTCCAAACCTTTTCGGGACGTCAGCGTCTCGGGGCTGTAGCTCAGTTGGTAGAGCGCTAGAATCGCACTCTAGAGGCCAGGGGTTCGACTCCCCTCAGCTCCACATAAAACCCCGTCGGTGAGTCACTTTCACTGCGGGGTTTTTTTGTGCCCAAAATCGGCTTGGGGAAACGATTGGGGAAATTGGGCAACGAAACCCGGCCAAAGGGTGTGAACCGGGCGCTAGTTGGGAAGCTCTAGCGGCTTTGCTGGGGCGGGCTGCATGAGGGTGGTTTCCACAGACCGTTGGATCGCGGCATCGCGGGAACCGGGGGCGGCGTAGTTCGACAGCGTGACCGATGCCTTGTGGTGGCCCAAGCTGCGCGCCACGACATCGGGTGAGGTTCCTTCCTCTACAGCCAGCGTTGCGTGTAGGCCGCGCATCGAGTGGGCGCAGACTTCCGGCACGCGAGCCAAGCGGCACAGCTTCTTGACCCACTTGCGCACCCACGCCACGCCGGGCGGCTTGCCGGTCTTGCGCACAGAGAACAGGTGGTCCGTGGGCTGTTTCCCTAGTGCAAGTCGCAGTAGGTACGGCTGCAAAGGATCAGGGACTCGGACGCGACGCTTGCCCGCTTCGGTCTTGCTCTGCGGAATCCATAACACCGCGCCCTGGCAGTCCAGATCGCGCACTTGCCGGGCCAGAATTTCCCCCGAGCGCAGCGCCATGAGCAGCGAAACCATTGCGGCCACTGCTCCGACATGGCCTTGCTTCGCCTGTTCTTCGGCATGGTCTAGCCAGCTTCGCGCTTCGTCGATATGCAGTTGCGGCTTCCCTCTGCGCCGTCGGCCAATCGCTTTTACCGACGCCAGCGGGTCACATACGATCATGTTCTCGGACAGCAGCCAGCGGCAGAAGGTGCGCGCTTCGGCGAGCGTGTTTCGGTGCGTGTCGGCTTTCTGTCGCTCGGTCAGCGCGGCGTAGTAGCCCGCACAACGTCGAGCCGTCAGCGTGCCGAGTGCCAGCGAAGGGTCCACAAAGAACCGGCGCAGCCGATACAGGGTCGTGGTTATCGAGCCGGGCCGGTTTCCCTTGGCGCGCAAGTAGTCCGCGTATTGGTCCAGCGCTCCACCGACGCTGGTTTTGTGGTCTGCCATGAGCTTTCGCACGGCTTCCCGTCCGATCTGCTCGGCACGTTCCCAGGTGGATTCAACCGATAACCACACCTTTTGACCGTTGGCGTGCAACTGGCAGCGAAACCCCCCGCGATGCGCATAGGGTCCGTACAGCTTCGGCTTATCCATGCTTCACCTCACCGGATGCTGGGCGGTGTCCGTGGTTCGGTTTCTTCGGCTTGGGCACGAGCAGCCCACCGACGCGAAGTGAGCAGCCAAAGTCACGCCACGGCGGCAGATCATCGAAGGACAGATCAAGCGCTTTGACTCGGCGCAGCGATTCCAATGTCCGGCGCAGCGGTGTCACTCGGGCGGTTTCCAGGTTTCGCAATGCAGACTCGGAAATACCCGCCATTTGCGCCAGTTTGTGACGGGAAAGACCCAGCTTTTCGCGTCGCTCGCGCAGCAGTCGAGCAAACGCCACATAGACGGCTCTTTGCGTTCTGTCCGTCGCTATCGCCTGCTTTGCTTCGTCGTGGCTTCTGTACCACTGCCGCAGCGACAGCGTGTTTGTGACGAGCGACAGCGACAGCACAAAGGGCGAACCTTGTGCCGACTCAATAGCGACGAGCAAGGACGAACCGCGCCGATTCACCGACAGCACATAGAACAGCGGCAAGCGTCCAGCCGTGGCCCGCAAAAGGAAGTCATGCGCCGACTTTTCGCCGGGCTTGGCCAAGTCGAGCACCGCCGCAAACTTGGGCGGATTCGACGCAAAAGGATTCGGACGACGACGGCAAGAAACACTTGTGGCAGGGACCGAGCAAGGCATAAATTGCTCCTGTTCGCGTCGGGCTGGGCTTTCTGAGGGCTTCACAGTCCGGCGCGGGTGAAGGGGGCCGCTCGGCCAAAACCGGGCGGTCCTTGGATTGTTCGCCCACACCATGCGGGCTTGGTTGGTAAACAAACACATCTCGTTACCTCATACAAAGTTAAATCTTCCTGTTACGTTGTAGACTTGCTCAAACTTTGTCCCCCTCTCGGCGCGTGCTACCACCCGTCGATGGTTCGCGGCTCGCCCAATCCGCTTTTCGTCGGACTTCCTCTCCGCCTTCGTCGGACACGGAAGCAGTGCCAGATCACTCCGTCGGCACTTGGCCCTAAGGTCGGTCTTCATCGAGGCATCGCGACCTACATCGAGTCTGGCGACCGCATCCCAAGTGTCGGCACCATCGCGAAGCTTGCTGCCGCTCTTGGGGTTTCTGCGCCGTGGCTCGCGTATGGACTTGGGGACTCGGCACCAGATCCAGGCGCAAGCTGCGATGGCATGGGTCAGCGCTTGCAGACCGTCCGCATCGAGCGGGGACTTACCAAAGCGGCACTGGCTCGCATGGTCGAGCTGAAAGCCCCAAGCCTTTCCCAGATCGAAAACGGCGGCCAATCTGGCGTTGATACCGTCGAGCGCATCGCAAAAGCCCTCGGTGTTTCCCCCGGATGGCTTGCTTATGGCGTCGGGCCGATGTTGCTCCCACCGCGACGGAGGGCAGCAGCAGCGACACAGGAACCGGACCACGGCTAGACCGCTCGACGATCGGAAAGTCTCCGACAACGGGTGGCGGCGTGCAGGTCTTGCAGATCATCGCCAGCGCTCCGAGCAGCAGCAGACCGGCCAGACCGCCAACCGTGCGCGCTGGATGCTGGCTCACTGGCTTAACCCTCTGTTTGGCTGGACAATGGGACAGTTGGCGCTGTTTTCGTCGGTGTGCAAGTGTCCTAACCGCTGGGACAGAGTGCGGACAGTTGGACAGTTGGCACCATGGCGCAGATTCCTTCGGCGCTTACGCGGCATCGTTTCTGCCCTCCGTCCAGCGCTGCACTTCATCGGGATGCACGCGCCAGCGCTGAGAGTCTTTCCGAGCGGTCGGAAGCGGGGCCACGTAGTTGTGGGTATGCAGAACATCAAGCACGCGCTCTGCTTCCGCTTTGGTTCCATTTTTTGCGATGACCCGCTGCGCTGTCCGGGTTGTGAATGTCTCTGCTTTTTCCTTTCGCAGCCCGTCGAGCAGCCGTCGTGCTTTGGCCGTGTCCGCAGACTGCTTCATCAAACAGAACGCAGCCCGCGCATGTTCGATAAGCCACGGCGCAAGCTCTGCCGCTCTGCGGAACGTGTCACCGGAAATCGGCGCATTCCATGGCGCGGCATTCCCTTGGATCGTCAGCTCCCACAGGTGAAACAGCGCCGCGACTCGCACGATCTTACCGATGAGCTTCCCGGCCCAGCCGCGCATGTCGTACAGACTGCCGCCGGGCTTTAGCTGCGGCTCGATCTGCCAGTGCAAGCGCTCGTACTCTGTGACCGCATCCGGTGACAGTGAGAGCCGGTGCGGAACGTCGGGCCGATCGATGCGCAGACACCGCAACATCGCCTCTGTGTAAGCGCTGGCAACGCGGGCAGGAATCGCTGGGCTGTCTGGTGTCCGATTGCCAATCTGGGAATCGGTAGGGAGTGCGAACAGGAACCGAGCGACAAGCCCGCGATCTTCTAACTCGCGCCGCTCGGTGAGCTTTTGCAGCGTCGCGGGCTGTGTGGTAAGGACAATCGCCAGCGCGGGCCGCTGCACTTCCGCGACTTCGCGTTCTGCACTCGCTCGGTGACTGCCGAACGATTCGCCATCGTAGGACTTCAGAAACACATCAAGGTTTGGCTCGCGGTCATAGTGTCCGGCCATGCGGTCAAACACTCCGCCACCCTCGGGGGAAAAGAGCAGCGCAAAGCCCCCAGTCCGAGACATGAGCTTTGCCAGTCCTTCGGCTGTGGTGTCCCTGGTCACAAACTCCCAAGCGGGCGGGGGTTTTAGCTGGTCGAGCTTTTCGCGCAGACGCTTGGCCCGGTCGCATGCGTCGCCGTGCTCCATGCTGCCCGCTTTGGCGTGCTTGCGATCTTGGATGGCCTTATCGTGCTCGGCCTGAAGTCCGGCGCGCTCTGCTTCATACTCCGAGCGCAGCGGCGCAAGCTGCTCTTTGCGCTCGCGCTGGTAGTCGTCAATCGGCCTGGCAAACGGGGAAAACGTCGAGCTTTTCCGCTCGGAAACGTCCGCAGCAGCGACACAGTACAGAGACAGCGCTTCTGTGTGACCGTTCGGAAGTGTGGCCACCACTTTGCCAGCGAAGGCCGCCGACAAGGTGCCCAAGCCGATGAGTGCAGGCATCGAGCGCGGAACTTGTGAATAAGCCGCGACCGCATGGACAAACTCTGCAAGCACGGGCGGCAAGGCCAGCTCTGGCCATGGCGGCGGCACGGAATCGGCAAAAGGCAGGGGCGGGCCGGGCTCACCGGGCCAACCGTCGGCATGTGTTGCGAGCCGATCGCGTTCGCCTTGTAGACTTCGAATCTGCTCGGCCAGCTCTCTGCGTTTCACTTCCGACATGTCGCGGTCAGCATGCTGTGTCCGCAGAAGCGCCAGCTGCCGATCGTGCGCGGCCAGCGTCACCGCGCGGGCCAGATCAGCAAACCCGGAAACCGGCGCATTTGTCGCAAGCTCTGATAGGTAGCCGTCTGAACCGTGCGCTCTCAGATGGCAGGCGATTTCCTTCGCTTGCATCCGTGCCCATGTACTCATCAGGCCGGGCTGCTCACCATCTGCCTTTTGCGCCAACATCGCCGCGAAGATCTGCCGATGATGCGGGCCGAAGAAATCATCCTCTGTCAGTCCAACCGTCAGCGCTTGCGGTAACGCCTCGCGGCAGACCAAACACGCGCCCAAAAGTTCGCGCTCTGCCTTGTCAGTGTCAGCGGTCGATAGTAGGGTGCTCATGCTGTTTCGTTTCCTTGCGAGCGCTCGACCTTGCCCGTCGGGCGCTTCGCGTTTTTGGGGGTTGTGTTCCTCCGTTCATTCGTTGTGCTGCGCTGACGATGCCGAAGCTTCGCCACGCTGCGCTCAATCCGCGTGTGATCTGCTTCGGTGAGTCCGCTCTCGTCTGTCTGCCCCTCATCAGGTGGCATCGTGTCGAGCAGCTGCACAAGAATGGGCCGCCACGCGGCCAGCATCCGATCTGCGAGCCGTTCCGATTCACGCTGCGGCATCGCGTCCCCCCTCATCGCGTAGGTGGTCGGTTTGGCCGGTGGCGAAAGACCAGCCAGCTTCACCGAGGGCAGCGCGAATGATTCCTAAGAGTCGGTCGGTCGGTCGCCGCTCGCGATTGAGGCAAAACCAGACATGCCGCGACGAGAGTTTCGCATCGCGGGCGATGGCCTCGACGCTCCCCCCTCTGATATCGAGGACGGCGCGCAGTCGGCGAAGATTGAAAACGGGTGGGTTTGTTTCGGTTCGGGTCTTTGTCCGTACTTGCTGTGACATGCCCGAACAGAAACCACAGCCCCCCGCCCTCCCCAAAATCACATAACTTCAAATCGAATCAGAGGTTATGTGCGACGGTCGAAGCCTGCAAACATGGCTCTGATTGGGGCACTCTGCCCCATGCCGCTTTGATCCTCCTTTTTATGGTCGCCTTGCCAAGTCCCCTGGAGTCCGCAAGATCGTTTTGGCGCTCATAGAGCAGCACCGCGAGAGAATCAACGTCCATGCCCAGTCGGCGCGCTTCCCCAATCAACCATTTCATCGGGTAGTCGATTGGGCGTCCACCTCGCGCCGAACACTGCATCACTGCGTTGGTCCCCGTCGTGCGCACCCACTCCGCCAGGTCTGCGACCGCGCGAAAGACTCCGGCCATACGGTCTAGATCTCCCATCGATACCCGATCGAGTCGGTACATCTCTTTGGTCCCCCCCTTAGCAGGACCAATGATCTCCCATGCTCGCTTCTCAAATAGCCAGCCAAGCCAGTCTTGCCACGCCAGCGCTTGCAGCGCGGACGAAGCGATCTTGGTTCCGGCATTCTGCGCAGCCTGCATTGTCTGGAAGTGCGCATCGCAATCTTTGCGATTGGCCTCGAGTGCCACAGGGAGCGGAATGCCCTCGAACAATCTGCCATCGGCTTGCAGCTTCAACCGAAGGTCATCGGCGGCCTTGGCGGCAGTGCGGTACGCTTCGCCGAGTATTTCTAGTTCATCCTTGGCGTCGTACTCTGCCACCCGCTGCTGATAGCCCCAGATCAGCTCATCATGGACCGAGGCATCGGGGGTCCACCGACCTTTGGAAATGGCGTGCCGAAGATGCGCGCGGTAGTCAGCCTCTAAGCGAGCAAGGTGATGATGTTTGGGGAAGATCGGCGCAAGGTGGCCATGCTGAACGGGGAGCGGAACGAATCCTTGCCGAAGCGCAAAATCGCAATCAGCTGGGCTCAGCCGATCCTCTGGGGCTGGAAGTGTAAGCGGAATCGTCGATGGCTTGATCGTGCTGCCCGGAAGCGTAAGCACGATCCGGCGAAAGGTTGGTCGTATGGTCATGATGTGGTCGGACCATACAAGGACGCTGTACCCAGCTCAACCCCAAGCTCAGGCAGTTGCTTGGTTGTCAACGCTGGTTGAACCTCGTCGCGAGCGCTAATTGCCGGTGGGCTTCTGCTGTTCCGAGGGGTCTGGTACATAATGACAGGTTTCCCCACCGGATCGACGTGGCTGACACTCTATGTGCCCCTTTCTATCCTCATTTGTGGCAGATGGTTCCGGCTGAGTATCGATAACTTCAGACTCATTGGGTTCGATGTGTGGAATCGGTTGAGGAGGAATAAGTGCTCTTAGTGGTATACCTCCATCTACCTCTCGGAAAGTCAAAATTGGTTCCTTGATACACTCCGGATATGGCTCACCGCCAGGTTCGTCACTCGTTTGATTTAGTCCCGATGGGAGGCATTTGGCCAAGTGCCACATCCGTCGAGAACGGCATGCGGCGGCGCCTGCCTTCCATCTGGCCAGCTCTTGCTTAAGTCCATACGTTGTTTTCTTCAGTTCTGCCAGTTCATCAAAAATGCCTGAATCGCTTAAATGATGTTGACTCACTTCTAAGCCATTTTTCAATTCCGCTAGCCTAAGGCAAAGCCTCGCTTGCAATATCGGAACGACCCATTTGGCCTGGTGTTGCAATTTAGCTATGCGCTTATCGGTTGACGAAAACTCGGCGAATGCGGTTTGGGACACGAGAATCAGTGACATGCAAAATGTGACCAGTCGCATCATCTGCCCACCTTGGATCAGTACGCCAAAAATGGTCAAGCGCATGCGCGAGGGCATTGAGCCCCTGGGGGCGCGCTGCACGCACGGCAGGGGGCATACCCCGGCGCCGTTCGTTCATCCTGATGGCTCCTCGTGGCCTGCTGACGATATTTTTTCAGGGTCCGATTTCATTAGGGATCGTTGGGAGAGCGCACGACGCAAACCTTTGCAAAAATCCCGACGGCTAAGCGCTGCCCCTCGGGACTCCTTGCAAACTTTCGCGTACAGCCCGATCGAAACTCCCGGCCTATCGGCTGAAAGTGACAAGCTCGAGTGAGCGAGAGTGACAGTTTCGCGCCTGGTGTCGCGTTTCTAGGACAGCCCCATTTTTTATTAGCGATCTGCCGACAGCAGCAAGGGCATTCTCTCGCGATGGTTGCCGCCCCTCTAAGGCGCCTGGGCAACCTGGCTTTCTGTGCGTCGAGAGTCCGTCCATGTGCAGCTTGATCTTTTGCTGCGCCTGCGCCTTGTCGCTGAGCATGCCAATCGTCTTTCCGAGTCGCTCCATCCACTGCCAGCGCTCATGGTCGGTCAGCAGCGGATCGCGTGTCACCTGCGACAGCGCCACCACGAGCGCATCGAACACCCACAAGATCGCCTGCTCACTGTTGCCCACGGGCGGCGGTGGGAACGGCGCAAAGTCTGCGGCGGAGGGTCCGCAGCCCATCTCGGCCAGCATCGCCCCAAGGGCTGCGCGCTTCTGTTTTGCGTGCTTCCGCAACGCTGCGCCAGATAGCTGCTTCCCGTTCTCATCACGACTCGGCATGGACCGATCCTAGAGGCGGGCATGAGGCCACCGCAAGGCGTGGTCCTTGCCGCGCCATAGCGGCCAACTGTCCCCCACTGTCCAGCCCCTAGGGACACATCGAAAGGGCAGGGCAGCGACGACCAGCGGCGCAAGTGTCCATCTGTCCAGACTGTCCAAGGGTAGCCGAAGGTAAATTACTTCAGCTCTAGATATAGATGGCGCTGCAATGCGGGTTTTCTTGGATGTGTGGTGCTTTCTCGACGGGAAAATCATTTCCCCACAATGGGCTTGTCTCGATGCCTCAGACGGGGGCCTACCTCTAGAGGGGAAATCTAGAGGCGCTGTGTTCTCGACGGAAATTACCTATTTTTTACACAGAATCGCACTCTAGAGGCCAGGGGTTCGACTCCCCTCAGCTCCACATCAAAACCCCGTCGGTGAACGACTTTCACTGCGGGGTTTTTTTATGCCCAAAATCGGGCTGTGGACTGCATGTGGACCACGTTTTGTGGACCATGCGCAAGCAGTTTGTGGGCTAGTTGGGCATCAAGGTGGACACGGCCCGGCGTGCTGGCACGATGTCTGCGGAACCTGGCTCGGCGTAGCTGCGGATCGTGACGCTCGGGGACTCGTGACCCAGCGTTTGAGCGACGGCATGCGAGGCGATGCCCGCTTGGAGTGCCAAGGTCGCGTGCAATCCCCGCATTCCGTGGGCTGTGACTTTGGGAACACCAGCTTCTTCACAGATTCGCTGGACCCACTTGCGCGGCCAGTCTCGCCAGTGCTGGCCGAAAAGCAGCGCGGTGGGTTGCCGCTCGGACTTGAGCCGCAGGAGGTACTTTTGCAGCGGTGCGGGGACTTCGACCCTTCGCCGTCCGGCTTTGGTCTTGGCGTCCGTAATCCACAGCAACCTGCCCTCATCATCCACCTCGCGGGCGGTGCGCTCGGTGATCTCGGTGGTGCGCAGACCCATGAGGAGTGACATCATCGCGGCCACTGCACCGGCTTCCCCTTGGTCGGCATGGTGGCGGGCCACTTGCAGCCAGCGTCGTGCCTCATCGACCATGAGCTGAGCTTTGCCGTGACTCTTGCGGCCTACCTTCTCAATCTTCTTGGTCGGGTCTTCTTTGAGTAGCCCTTCTTTGACGAGCCACCGACAGAACGTGCCCACCTCCGCCAACGTGCATTGATGGGTATCCGGTGCTTGGCGCTGGGTCAGCGTCGTGTAGCAGGCTTGGCACTTGCGAGGGTTGATGCTGGTCACAGGACCAGACACATCGACAAAGAAACCTCGCAGCCGGTGCAGCGTCGTGACCACCGAGCGGGGCTTGTTTCCGCGCACATTGAGCTTGTAGGACTCGTACCGGCTGAGAGCGTCCCCAATGGTCAGCGATTGCGTTTGGATTCGATCCACGATGGCTTGGGCAAGTCGCCTTGCTTGTCGCGGATTGTCGGCAGTCGGTGCCCACTCGCGCACGCCATCGCGCAAGATGCGACAGCGCCATTGACCGGGGCGGTGTTCATAGGGTCCGACGATACGTGCATCGATCATGGCTTGGCTCCTTCCCCGGTGCGGGCGGGTTGTTTCTTCGGCTTGGACGTGAGCAAGCCACCGACGCGAAGCGAGCAACCGAAGTCACGGCACGGCGGCAAGTCGTCGAGCGACAGATTCAGAAGCTCGATGTTGCGCAGGATCTCAAGAGTCTGTCGAAGGGGAACCACTCTGGCTGTTTCGAGGTTGCGCACCGTCGAGCACGACAACCGCGCGATGTCTGCCAGCTTTTGCCGAGAGAGTCCGGCTTGCTCTCGTCGCTCGCGCAGCAATCGAGCAAACGCCACATAGGCGGGCTTGTCGGAGCAGTCTGGGGCGATGGCTTGCTTGGCTTCGTCGTGGCTCCTGTGCCACTCACGCAAAGCCAGCGTGTTTGTGACGAGCGACAGCGACAGCACAAACGGCGAACCTTGGCAGGACTCGATCGCGACGAGCAGCGACGAATCGCGCCGATTCACCGACAGCACGCGAAACAGCGGCAAGCAGCCCGACGTGGCGCGCAAGAGAAAGTCATGCGCCGACTTTTCACCGGGCTTGCTGAGGTCGAGCGTGGCGGCAAACCGTGGCGGACTCGACAGCAGCGGATTTTTACGACGACGAGAAGACACACTTGTAGCAGGGACCGAGCAAGGCATAGATTGCTCCTGTTCGCGTCGGGCTGGGCTTTTCCAGTGCTTCACAGTCCGGCGCGGGTGAATGGCTCGATTGGCAGAACATCGCCGTCGAGCCTGTTTTGTTTCCGGGGTATTTCTACCC